>Ga0307517_10002804_pt1 | contig 27679 bp, 24 predicted proteins | sample 23_EM_MG_FD_194515 | JGI IMG/M metagenome (GOLD analysis project Ga0307517, IMG submission 194515) | Populus trichocarpa ectomycorrhiza microbial communities from riparian zone in the Pacific Northwest, United States - 23_EM | ecosystem: Host-associated > Plants > Roots > Unclassified | place... | reverse complement strand
AAAACATTTCACCCCCCCCCCCCCCCCGGTACTGGACCCGCGGACTGGTATTAACAGGATCGAGGCAGTCTTAGCATGGGCTATCACGCTAGGCAGAATGATAAGTTATCTCTCTAGTACTCGTAGAGGGTGCTCTAACACAGCAAGCGGGGAACACCATATGTAAATTCCGGAGAAATGGATAGCCTGACTTACCCTAACTCGGGGAATGGACTAGTCGCACATGGCAAAACTGTGCACTAGGGTAAACAAGTTGGGCAAGCATTTCTTACTGACAATGCCCGTGCTGTAAAGCCATTTTTTCTTCCCGATTTCCTTACCTTCTTCCCCTGGTCAGGGACAACGGGTCCGTGGGTTAACTGACAGGAATTCTACCGGGAGTGTCAAAGCGGGGGAAACATCAGCTTCCAGCATAAAGTTATGTCTTCCAGCACCACAGCTGGTTGGACAATACGGGTCACTATAGCACCCTGCAGATTGTTATTTCTAACAGTATTATTGGCCGTTGGCGGGCCTGGTGGTAAATTAATCCAGTCCTCCGAGTGCGATTTGACCGCGGGATTGGCGGATAAGTATGGGCATCCGCTACCGGTATGAGGCATTGTGGTATGATGAGCTAATATTTTACTGCCTAACTGTGCGATTTCAGTGGTCTGCAGCTATCCCAACATAGCGCGACAGCCACATCGCAGTGGTCGTTCTAACCACAGCTACAGAGCATGCACAGCTTCAAAGGCGTGGTTATCCTACAACCCCCCCTCTCACCTCCCCTGCTCGACTTTCCATACATCTTCCGACATCTAAAGCCTATATTTAAGCTCTGTGAATTGCTCGTGGAGCTCCACCTCCCGAACCCCCCCCCCCCCGATACTGCCTCCACAATGCCGTGTATCCAAGGTTACAGTTGGGCTATCCTTGTATCAGTCAGGATGATCCCCGATTTTCTACGCAACTCTAATTTCAGGGGAATCTGCAGTGGCGGGTTCGAGAGGCTGGCACCTAATCACAGTTCATCAGCTTGCTGCCTTTACGCTAATTTAATGTTTGTGCTTGAGCGCTACTTGGGTGGGGAGGGGCTTGTCTAGTGAATAATGCGGGTTTAATCTAATAAATCTATCTTGGTAGGAATTCGGGAGTGGTTCTATAGCATGGCAAGGAGATTATTTGTTGGGTTGGGTAGGTGATTTGGGCCCTCCTTGATATTAGGAATCATGTCATGAGATTACAATGTCGAGAGTCGGTTATATTGCTTAAGGCCCTAGCGGCCAGCAAGAGCCTCATGTATCGGAAAGAGAAGTTGTGCAGTTGATCTACCTAGCCATCTATCCATCTATCGCTAGCAAGGAAAAACAAGCAGGAAATAGACACATGGGGAAAAGTGGGAAAAAAATGAGGTTTGTAACAAGGGACCATCTACTCGGCTATGGAAAGGTAGCCAAGATAGGGGGCCCAGGTTAAGAAATGGAATGGTACTTAATTGGTGTATGCCAAACACAGCGTACAGAAACTCGGGAGTCTTCGTTTATAAATGTTAACAAATTTGAGAGGGTTGGGGGGGGGTATGTCAACATACATGTGGAATTTACGCCAATGGTGTTGGTGGAGAATTTAGGGGCCGTGTTATAGGGCGGGCGTAATGGACATGGGAGGGGAAATGGGAGTGATGATGGCTGAAATAGCGTATACTAGGCTCTCCGGGAGCGGGTGGGGTGCAGGCTAGAAAAGGAACAATCTTAGGCCTTTCATAGTGGATATAGACGCTGAGGGTCCGTATTTTCGGCAGACTTCTGGGCTTGTAGTAGCTGCACTACTCCGCCATGTCCCCGTTTAATAGCGTGAGGATGGTGTATCGCCCTGTTGATCAGGCTGGTCGGGGTTGACACCTTTCTGTTCGAGTAATAGTTTGACCACCCCTGCCTTTCCCTGGAGAGCAGCCCACCCAAGTAGTGTTCTACCATCCTCGCCCGGGTGATCAGGATCGACATCTTCTCGCCCTAGTAGTAGCTTGACTACTCCTTCATGTCCATTAAAAGCAGGACTCTCCAGTGGTGTTCCCTTAGCTTTATCCGGACGATTGGGTCGACATCTCCCCGCTCTAGCAGTAATTTGGCCATTCCTGCATGTACCCTGAGATCAGCCCACGAGAGTGGTGTTCTACTATACTCGCCCGGGCGATCAGGGTCGATATCTTCCCTCCCAAGCAGCAGCTTGACCACTCCTTCATGTTCATTGAAAGCAGCACTCTCAAGTGGTGTTATCTTAGCTTTATCCGGACGATTGGGGTCGACCTCTTCCCGTTCCAGCAGTAATTTGACCACTCCTTCATGTCCCTCGCCAGCAGCCCACGAGAGTGGTGTTCTACTATACTCGTCCGGGCGATCAGGGTCGACATCTTCCCTCCCAAGCAGCAGCCTGACTACTCCTTCATGTCCATTGATAACAGCACTCTCAAGTGGTGTTACCTTAGTTTTATCCGGACGATTGGGGTTGACATCTTCCCGCTTTAGCAGTAATTTGACCACTCCTTCATGTCCCCTGCGAGCAGCCCACGAGAGTGGTGCTCTACCATACTCGCCCGGGCCATCAGGGTCGATATCTTCCCGCCCCAGTAGTAGCTTGACCACTCCTTCATGTCCGTTGGTAGCAGCCCACTCAAGTGGTGTTCCCTCATCCCCATCCGGGCCATTGGGGTCCACATCTTCCCGTTCTAGAAGTAATTTGACCACTCCTTGATGTCCTTTGACAGCAGCCCACCTAAGTGGTGTCCCACCATGTTCATCTGGGCGATTGGGATCGACACATTCTTGTTCAAGAAGTATTCTCGCCGCTCCTACATGTCCATTCGTTGCCGCCCACGCAAGTGGCGTTCTGCCCGTGCAATCTCGTTGGTTGACCTCGCAACCTCCAACATTTAGGATTGCTGTCACAAGTTCGACAATTCCGAAGAACGATGCGCCGTGTAGTCCAGAGAAGAGCGGAGGGGTGCTGGTGCCCCTTCTAAAACCACCATGCACTACCTGATTTAAAAGTGATATAGCGGACACGTGGCCTTCGTACTGGTCCAAGAGCTCAAGCGCGAGGGTTCTTGCATGGTCTGAGAGTTCCCTCCTCGCATGCGCTCCCCAGTATCTCGAAGCATATGCGAGGAATGGCATACTCTGATGATCTGCGAAAGAATTCGGCCTGAGGTTCTTGACCTGTTTTGAGTTCAGGTATGTCAAGCAAGTTTCTGCGAGCATCAAGTGGGGTTCACTGAAGAGACCGACCTCACTATAGAGGTACTCTTGAACGGTATAGTGGATTAACCGCACAGTCGAAGATTCCTCATCCACCGTGATCAAGCCCTGACAAAAATGTAGCAATGTAGCTATCGAAGGAATATTTTCGGGATCGAAATCTGTTGATCCTATCTCCACCGCGAGCGCATTACACAGCTCATCCACCTGTAACGGCCTTTCCGAATGACAGACCCAAGTGAGAGCGGACATCGCAAGTTTTGTATTTTCCTCGTCTTGGGTCTTTATCCTCTCTAGCGTCGCACCATATGCACCATCTAACCCTCCTCCATCCTTTATTGACTCAAGTGTTTTCCTCCGCCGAGCAACCGTGGCACCTCTCAGGATTGCCTCGATATGGAGAGAAGCAAGTAGGAATCTAGATTCAAACATGTCAGCCATTAACCTAAGATGGCATTGCCCTTGCCCTCGCTCCTACATACGTTTCAGAACTTATTGCGGGAATGCTCTCCATAATCTCCCGCTCCAATGTGCCGCTCATCATATTTGGGAGTCTGTCCTTCCTAAGTCTCTCGCGCAGAAACCTAAGGACCCCATATTCGGTAGTTCGTATAAATACAAAAGCTGCCGCTCCTTCCAACTTCCTCTCCACCTCACTCCGCACATGTGGTCTTCCGGTCATAAATATGCGAGTGCTCGGTGACCCCTGTAGAATCTCTGCCAATGATTCTAGAACCACGGTTAGATGCTCTGGAACACATTCGTCAAGTGCGTCAACACATATAAACGTGCGCCTCGTGGCTGTGATGCTCTGGAACATGTTTAAAATTCCCGAGACCTGTAGCCCTCTACCACCAATAAACCTTTTCTCTTTTCGAAAGCACTGGACCACCACTTCGGGAATTTCGTCCAGTCCGCTAACAAGCTGTCGTAGCAGGGAGCCGAGCATATTTACCGGTGACCGCTCATTCCGAGCAGCAAAGTCGAAGTAAAAACACACAACGGCGATATCTCCTTCCACGGACTCGTCACACAACCTGTCTATAACTAGAGAACTATTATCGCAACCTATCAGCAATACCGTCCTTCGATTTCCACCAAGGATACATTCTCTCTTACACGATGTAGCTCTTTCCCACTCCCGGATCGCCGTCGCAGAATAAGGTCGCATGAACAGATTCACCCTCCCTACTAGCGTTCTGCCAACGCCTAAATTCCTCGGTTTCCAGCAGCCAGGTTCCTATACCGTTTTGCCGGTGGGCTGCGATGTCTCGATGCCGTACACGAGGCTCTAGTGGAGATAGCCACTCAAGTATTTGGGAATTGTCATTAGGGGCAGCGCTGTTAAAGCTATTTGCGATGTTGATAGAGTTACGGTTATTGCTGAACGCGGGGAACATTTTTCTTCTTCGATTTTTCACCGTTTTGAATGTTGTCGAGAGCGGGGGTTGATCGACTGGAGGTCTGTTAAAGAAATACTGGAACTTGGGAGAAAGCGGGGCTGACCTGCGAACCCTTGCGCCCAAGTTGAGTGAGAAGGGTCCAATCATAGGATCCTATGTCGGCTACCAGAACGCTGGAAGCCTGCCTGTGCCTGAAAGAGCGCCCCGATTCGTATGCACGACTAGCACCGTAGTACCGGTATCGTACAGGCAGGCCCCCATACCTTTTGTTTGATACATTCCAAACCTGTGAGAACTTGAGAAGCTGATACCGGCAGGACAGTTCAAACCCCCTTTCAATATCTAAGTCACCTATGAGCCATTAATTACCATCCAAAAATTATGTGCTATTGTACTCCAGGATTCCATTCTGGATATTGCTCAAGTGGGAGCCAAGCGAAGTTGTCTGGTATGGTGAGTAATTTTGGGACATGCTTGGGCTTTTCAGTATTGTGGGGGCAGAGATCTGGCTTTACATGTATGATACACGAGTACTTAGTTTGCATATCTTGGCTAATCTTCGAATAACTTGGAGAGCATGGATAGTGGTTCATGATGTGACTCTGCTCGGGAAGGGAAGTAGGCTGGACTTGTGTTGAATGGTAGGCGAGGCTATGTCACGCTCGCTACAGTACAGGGGTGGCTGTTGCTTAGTCTTGAATGACAGGGGGGAGGGCAGAAGGCTGGACTTTCTTTGTGATGACAACAGCAACGGTTTTGGCAACGGGCGAAGGAAAAGGCTTTGAGAGAGTGCGCAACAAGAAGAAGGGTTAAGAGGAGGATCACTTGTGCCCAGATAGTCGGACGATCGGACAAGGTTTGGTTTTCTTTTCGCTTGGATCTTCTCCCCTTTGTGGGTGCTTCTTGGGTGGGAGGTTCGCCGATTAGAGAAGGAGAGTTGAACTGTGAACCCGTGTGGTTTCTCTTTCCAGGCAGGATTTCTTGATGTGACGATTGTTGGCTTGTGCCTCTTGTGCTTCTGAAGGTGGACAAACTAGCCGGGATTTCTTCGTTCCAGTATGACAGTATAGACCTAGCGATGGGCAGGTCCAAGCTACAGTATTAGGGAATTAGAAACATTTGTATAGCAAGGTATCCTTCTGCAAGTGAAAGTTTGGGATACAGTACCGTAGATTCCATAAATGCTTGGGCATTGAAAAGGTTTCCGGAAATGTGGGACTTTTAGCTTGGAGTTCACTTATGATAAGTGTTGCCGTCAGAAAAAGTGCCAAGCCTAGTCTCCACATTTCCGGAAACTTTTGCAATGCCAAAGTAATTTAAGCCGCGCGGCTCATTCAACAACTGAGTTGAAGATCAGCGGATTATCTAAGTGGTCATACTCACGTGATCCACATTCCCGGTGGTTGAGGCTCATTCCTAGGTGCGGCTTATTTCCTGAATCCTGCGGTATCCTTGCCCAACCAAGCACGGAGAAAAAAAGCTCCTGGAGTCGTGGACCCCTTTCGCAACCTTTTGGAGAACTACGATACTAGTATAATACCGGCCACCTCTGCATCCCCCATTCGATCTTTACCCCTCGAGCGTCCGTTCTCTCGCCCCACTACCTCCTCGCCAATCCACTCCACTACCAACGCTGGACACCACCGGCGCATTCTTGGAATCTAATCTTTGTTTCGGATCGAACACATTCCTCTCTAGACTTTTAAATACCCAACCACACCGCTTCCATGTCCCCACTAGCAGCCCTATTCCTAGCCGTACTCGAAAACTGTCTAGGAGAGCTAGCCCGCCCAGGACGGTAGCGACGAGCGCCGCGCACCCCTAACCTTCGCGTGGAACATCCTAACAGAAGTTAGGGTTACCGGCGGTGAGCACAAGAAGCTCGTAGGGCATGGGTAACATACATCCTTCTGCACCAGCAAAGGGCGAAGACAGCAATGGGTGGAAGTTTCCAATGGGGTTCTACGTTCTCAAGACAAAGATTGCGCGCACCCACGATGAGACCCTCGGCCAGCCGGAGATTTCGAAGGTTGGAAGAAGGTTCTTCATATCGCCTAGTTGATCGACACCTCTATAATCACCTATCGGAATATAGCCCCGTGCGTCCCGGGCATGTGTCTTGAGCTCTATGGCAAGAGAGTTCGTCCCTTGGGAAAGGCTGCCGGCGAAGAGGATGACGGCGGGTCCCTGAATTTCTCCATCGATCAGTAGTTCCTGGACGGCACCTGCGGGGCCTGCCCATCACCTATAGTCCCCATCAGCTACAGTTCCCGCCAGTCACCTTGGGAGACCCAGCAGATTCCGCAACTTGAGACACCTGCAATCCCCCGTTTGTCCCAATTAATCATCCGAACGGACGCTAAGATACCCGCCCGTTCCGGGCGTCCTTGTAGGAACTGCTTCCCATTCCGTCCGGGCCCCAAGACAGACACACTAGACGCTTAGATTCACAGATATCGTCGCCTCACACTGCACTACTACATTTAATTGCGGTTCGGGTATGGAGGAAACGGGGGAAGCGCCGATACCGGACTACATTCTTGAAGGGATCTCACTCACCGAGGGTGAGGGGAAGGGCTGGATGGGTGAGCTGCGAAAGCTAGGCTTCTTGGGCTCGGGGTATTTGCTGGTGCTGGTGATGCTCCTCAAGCAGGTGCAGTGGATCGAGAGCGCTACTAGAACAGCTGTGGCGAAGTAGATTGGATAGCAGGGCAAGGCGCCAGGTGCTAAGCGCGGTGGCACTAATGTGTGTGCTGATATTGCGGGGATTGGGTGGCCTAGGGATGTGGAGGTGGGGGGGCTATTGAATGGGCAAAATTTGGGGGGTCACTTTTATTACCGGCACAGATATTCAAGTAATTTGTTCTCATGAGTCTTAGATCCTCACCTTGTTTTTTCCTCAGGACTTCTTGGGCCTTGTAGGCGCAGAAGGTAATGCATTCATAAGCCTATTTGGCTAATTCGCCTCTTCTCTTTGATTCATTTCCCCCCCACATATGTACCACATTTTCCTACCAGTACTGTACTCAACCACAAATACCCATAGTTCCAATTACTACCACTATCGTGCGACAAACCCATTTCATTCCACTGCCCGTATAATACCTAGTAAACATTTTACCTCCAACTGCTGTCTTATCCTGATAGGTGCCACAAATCTCCCTCGACCATCGAAATAGAGCCGATTAAAATAACACATACAACTTCTAACACGTTTCCTGATTTCCTCCTCTCATCCGTGATGGCGAAGACCGGTGTAGTAGGGTGGACATGCACAGTGTGAATTATCCATAATAACAACGGTAATCCTCCGATATGCCCCTCATTTTGGGAAAAATCCCCCCCTAGATGCCCCACCAAATGTGCTATGTAAATTTTGTTAGTGGTCAATTTTAAATTTTCTTCCATTGTATCATACACATGATTTAAGATTGAGGAAAGGTACGATGGGAGGTTGTTGTAAAAAGTGTAACTTCAGGATTGGGGACTAATTAGGTTGTAGGGCAAACAAACTATGTATGATATCATAATATTAGATATCGATAAAGCTGTCATATGGTTGGCGGGCAAAGAGGTTATGTCAACTGCCACTGCGAGTTGAGCTTCTTTGCTGTAAGTGGGCAGGATCATCCAAAGGGCACCGATTATACATAATTTGCAATTTATCATTGCTATTTAACCTCATTAACTCATAGCGGTGCCCCAGGAACCAGGGAGCATGGGCTTCTGTGTACCTCGTTGAGTGGAAGGAAAAAACACTTGAAAAACAAAATACTACCACGCTAAACCCTTCCTTTGGCTACCTGAATCTTCACCTTCCGCTTCATGGTCTCTCACTCGGCTAGGAACAGTCTGCCCTGCAATAATTAACCGATGAATGAACTTCATTTAAACCCACAACCCCCCCTAGACCTCACACTCCCCTTGGACATTTCGCTGGTGTACCGATGCCACCTATGTCGAGGTAGCATTAGAATAGATTGTCTCGTGGAGCAGTATCATGAGATATCCTGTGGACAGATCAAGATGCTCTGCTAGGCTCAAGCAGGAATAGCTAGTGGGCCAATTACCAAGAAGCGGTCTGACCTATAGTGCTTCGACATCGCGAGTAGTCATACCTAACGGCAGCATGCATTTCCGTAAAGAAGTTGGACTAGCATTCCTTATTATCGGGTCTGGTGCTGGGGGGATATTTAGATATCCACCCCCCATTAGTAGGTCCGAGGCAGGTAGTATGGTGCGACTCGGACTTGTTTACATATTTATTTGACCTTCATATTCGTACTAGATTTCCTTTTCTTCTTTCTTTGGGTAGGCCTAATGTGTACTATAGTAATACCTTACGGTATAGCGCCGCACAGTAGGTTACCGCCAATGGCATCGGAGCCCACCCGCCGAACTGGTTACGATAGCCGTAATACAAAAACCAAGAGCCATCTGGAAGTCGTTAGACCGAGGAGAAAATTGGCCGATATGTGTGGGAGTCGAGTGCATGTATGAGATATCGCGGCCAATAAAAAAATAATTTGAGGCATGGTATAGTATCAGATTCTGATGCTTACCATTATTTCAACCAAGGTGTGATGGACGGACAGCGGCGGTCATTTGCCCAAGCTGAGAGAATACACAACTGCTAAGACCGCACTGCGGTAGATCACAGCCCCCTACTTTCTCTGCTTCTACAAATAGCCAAAGTCCATGCCCAGGACCTGTAGAATCATTCGTTAATCGAATTACATATTCTATTGAATAAAAAATAGATTTGTGCCTCCCGAACCTTCCCCGAAAATACGGTCACGGAACAGGGTATCATAGACCGCTCCCGTGCTACCAAGGGAAAACAAGGAGAAATACGTGAATAAAAAGTAGAGGAAAAGGAGATTTGTAAATAGGGAGTTATACAACTGGGGAAGGGTAACTAGGATGGAGAGAGCAGGTCAAGATATAAAATAACACCCCAACTAGTGTCAGTCAAACACAATATACAGAAACTTGTGAGCTTCGTTTGTAAATGTGGGTAAATACCCGGGGGTTTCGGAGGGGTACGTCTAAATGCGTGTGGGATTTTAGCGAATGGCAGAGGGGGGAGAATTTCAAAATCGAGAAATAGGACTAACGTAAAGGAAATACAAAAGAAGGGGGGGGGGGTGATGACTGCAACGGTATATACTAGGTTCCACGATGTTGGGCAAGGCTTGCGCTGGAAAAGGAAGAATCTTACGCAATTTGGGCAGAATCAATTGACTGCCTCAGGACTCTGCTTCAGATTAGGTTTTTCATAGTAGATCTGGCTGCTGGGGCTCTGCCCTCTCTAGGGATTTCCGGGTTTGTAATAGCTTCACTACTCCTCCATGTCCCCTCCTGGTGGCATGAGGGAGTGGCGCGCAGCCTTGCTTGTCTAGCCGGCCGGCGTCGACACCGTCATGTTCGGGCAACAGGCTCACAACACCTTCATGTCCGGAGATGGCAGGGCACTCAAGTGGCATTATCCAACGCTTGTTCGCGGAACTGGATCGACGTCTTCCCGTTCCAGAAACAGCCTGGCAACTCCTTCATGTCCGTGGAGAGTAGCCCGCCCTAGTGGTGTTTGACCGTGCCTGTCCAGGCGATTGGGGTCGACACCCTCCCGTCCCAGCAACAGATCGACCACTCCTTCATGTCCCTTCATAGCAGCCCACCCGAGTGGCGTTTGATCATGCATATCCGGGTGATCGGGATCGACATCTCCTCGTTCTAACAGTGCCTTGACTACCCCTTCATGTCCATCGAGAGCAGCACATCCAAGTGGTGTTCGACCTTTCTCATCTGGGTGATTGAGGTTGACATCTGCTCGTTGTAGCAATAGCTTGACCACACCTTCGTGTCCGTTGATTGCAGCCCACCCGAGTGGTGTTTCGTTATGCTTATCCGGGAGGTTGGGGTCAACATCTTTCCGTCCTAGCAGTACCTTGACTACCCCTTCGTGTCCGTCGAGAGCAGCACATCCGAGCGGTGTTCGATCCATCTCATCTCGGAGGTTGGGGTCAACACCCGTCCGTCCCAGCAATATTTTAGCCACTGCTTCATGTCCGTTCATAGCAGCCCACCCGAGTGGTGTTTCATAAAACTTATCCCGGCGATTGAGGTCGACACCTTCCCGTTCCGCTAGTAGCCTGACCATCCCTTCATGTCCACTGAGAGCAGCCCACCCGAGCGGTGTTCGATCATCCTCATCTGGGCAATTGGGGTCGAGATCTTTCCGTTCCGCTAGTAGCTTGACCACTCTTTCATGTCCGTTGATAGTAGCACATGTGAGTGGTGTTTGGTTGTACATATCAGGGCGATTGGGGTCAACACCTTTCCTTCCTAGAAGTAGCTTGACACACTCTTCGTGTCCGTCGAGAGCAGCACACCCGAGTGGTGTCCGATTCTTTTCATCCGAGAGATTGGGGTCAACACCTTGCCGTTCCAACAGCAGCTTAACTACTTCCTCATGCCCGTTGATAGCAGCCCACCCGAGTGGTGTTTCTTTATACCTACCCGGCCGATTGGGGTCGACGCCATCCCGTTCCAGAAATACCTCGACCACTCCTTCATGTCCGTAGAGAGCAGCCCACCCGAGTGGTGTTTCATGATACTTATCCGGGCGGTTAGGGTCGACATCTCCCTGTTCCAGAAATAGCCTGACCACTCCTTCATGTCCGTTGATAGCGGCCCATCCAAGTGGTGTTTGATCATACTTATCCAGGCGGTTGGGGTTGACATTTTCCCGTTCCAGAAAGAGCTTGACTACTCCTTCATGTCCGTTGATGGCAGCCCGCCCGAGTGGTGTTTGATCATACTTATCTGGGAGATTGGGATCAACATCTTCTCGTTCTAGCAACAGCCTGACCACTCCTTCATGTCTGTTAATAGCAGCCCACCCGAGCGGTGTTTCGCCATGCTTATCTGAGAGATTGGGATCAACATCTCGCCGTTCTAGCAATGCCTTGACCACCCCTTCATGTCCGTCGAAGGCAGCACACCCAAGCGGTGTTCGATCCTTCTCATCTCGGCTATTGGGAGCGACATCTGCCCGCTTCAGTAATAGCTTAACCACTCCTTCATGTCCGTTGATTGCGGCACACCTGAGTGGCGTTTGGTTATACCTATCTGGACAATTGGGGTCAACATCTCCTCGCTCTAGCAATAACTCAACCACCGTTTTATGACCCTCGAGAGTAGCCCACACGAGAGGTGTTCGATTATTCACATCTCGGTGGTTGGGGTCGACATCTTTCCGTTCCAGCAGGAGCCTCACCACCTCCTCGTGGCCCCCGCTGGCAGCGGATCCGAGCGGCGTTCGATTATACTCATCGGGGCAATTGGGGTCGACCTCCTCCAGTTCCAGCAACAGTTTCGCGACTTCTAGGTGCCCATTTCTCGCTACCCACGCAAGTGGTGTGCCACCTGTGCAATCTTGTTGGTTGATCCCACAACCTGCATTTATAGTTGCAACAACGAGCTCGATAATCCCAAAGAACGATGCGCAGTGCAGTCCAGAGAACAGCGGAGAAGAACTGATCTTACCGAGGTAACTAGGATGTATTGCCTGCTTTAGAAGGGATACTACGGACACGTGGTCTTCGTACTGGTCTAAGAGCTCCAGTGCAAGAGTCCTCGCATTGTCTGAGAGCTCCCTCCCCGCATGGGTTCCCCAGTATCTCGAAGAATATGTGAGGAATGGCATGCTCTGATGGTCTGGGGGAGAATGGGATGTGAAGTTTTTGACCTGTTCCGAGTTCAGGTAGGTCAAGCAGGTTTCTGCAAGTATCGAGTGAGGTTTACTGAAGAGACCTGAGTGACCACAAAGATACTCCTGGACGGTATAGTGAATTAACCGCACGGCCGAAGCTTCCTTATCTACCGTGATTAAGCCTTGACAACACTGTAGCAACGTAACTATCGAAGGAATATTGTCGGGATCGAAATCTGTTGCTCCTATCTCCACTGCAAGCGCATGACACAGCTCATCCACCTGTAACGGCCGTTCCGAATAACAGACCCATGTAAGAGCGGCCACCGCCAGTTTTGTCTTTTCCTTGTCCTGAGCCTTTATCCGCTCTAGCGTCACACCGTACGCGTCCCCTAACCCTGCCCCATCTTGTATTGCCTGGAGGGCTTTTCTCCGCTGAGAAATCGTGGTACCTCGCAGTACTGTCTCAATATGGAGAGAAGCGAGTAGGAATCTGGATTCAAATATGTTAGCCGTTAGCTTATGTGGCTTTCAACTTAAATCCGTTTCTACATACGTTCCGGAGTTCATCTCAGGAATGCTCCTCATAATCTCTGCCTCTAATGTGCTGCTCATCACCTCCGGAGTAGTGTCATTCTCGAGCCTATCGCGCAGATACCTAACGATGCCATCTTCTGTAGGCTGTATTAATATGAAGGTTGCCACCCCACCTAATTTCCTCTCTACCTCGCTCCGCACATGTGGTCTTCCCGTCATAAATAAGCGAGTATTTGGTGACCCCTGCAGAATCTGCCCTAGTGCTCCAAGAATCACCATTCGATATGCCGGCACACATTCGTCAAGTGCATCGACACATATGAATGTGCGTCTTGTCGCTATAATGGTTTGGAACATCTTCAAAATTCCCGAAACCTGCAGCACCCTACCCCCAATACCCTTCCTCCGTGCTTGGAAGCTCTGGACCACCACTTCGGGAATTTCCTCCAGTCCGCTGACAAGCTGTCTCAGCAGGGAGCCGAGCATATTCACTGGCGACTGCTCATTCCGGGCAGCAAAGTCAAAGTAAAAACACATAACGGGGGCACCTCCCTCCCCGGCCTCATCGCACAACTTGTCTATAACTAGCGAACTATTATTGCAACCTATCAGCAATACTATCCTTTGACTTCAGGGAATGATCTATTCTCACTTACATGATATAGCTCTTTCCCACTCCTGGATTGCCATCACAGAATAAGGTCGCATGAATAGATCCATCCTCCCTGCTGTTATTATGCCAACGTCTAAATTCTCTGGTCTCCAACAGCCAGGCTCCTATGCCGTCCAACCTCTGTGCTGCAATGTCTAGATGCCGCATCCCTGGCTCTTGTGGTGACAGCCACGCCAGTATTTCAGACCTATCATCGGGAGAAATGTAGTTAAAACTATTTGTGATGTTGAAAGAGTTTTGGTTATGGTTGAAAGCTTGCGACATTTTCGATTTCCACCGCTTCGAGTGTTGCTGAGCTCGGGAGTTGACGAACCCGGGGCCTGTTAGAGCAATCTCTTGAAATTGAGGAAAAGCGGGGCTGATTGTGAAGCCTTGCGCCTAAGTTGACTCACAATTGTGCAATCACTAGATCCGAAATCCGTTACACAAAGGCTGGATGACAGTGCCAGAAATAGTGACCAGATTTGCACGCCCTACCGGTGGTACTTGTACCTGCACTGTAGCAGCCTCACCAAACCATATAAGCAGTGTTCCATGTCTTTTGTTTTATACGTTTCAAAGCACTAGAATTTTGAGAACCTGATACCGGCGGTAGAGTCAAAACCTCTTTTTAAGATTTATCCGGCATAGTTGGTACGTGTAATATCCCGCACTGGTGTATTAGTTGCCGCCAAGACCCTACCACAGCAGCTCTATTTGAACGAAGACCTTGTCTGTAGGGCTGTCCTGGGTAGCTAGGGATAATAGATAGCGGGGAAAACGTAAACCTGTGACATAGAATAAAGAAGCGAGGTGACTGTGGAACACCCAAATACACACCCTGCCCAAACACACAGGTCGCTCCTGATTGGCTGAATATTAGTAATCCAAGGCAACAAGCCTATCAGCGGGGACGGTATATTTGGGGAGGGGGTTGTGTATTTGGGTTTTCCGCGATCGGCTCAAACCCAGGAATAGAGTATTATGAAGTCTAACTTAGTAGCAAACTTTCCCTATAAAACCCTACCTACATCACTGGTTATAAGGTATTTCCCCATATAATCAGACCTACACCAGAGAGCGGGCGAGAGCTAGTAGGCCCAGTGACCCATAAATCCCTGCATAACTTCTGAAAGCAAGGCTGTGGCTTCGTTCGCCATGTTGGATTCTTCGTTGACCTTCTCTAATGATATATATATTGAAATTTTACTCCGGAAGCCGTGGTTGAAAAGATTTCAGTCCAGAGCCCTCCTTGCCGCAGACTGGTTTAGATTCAAATGTTGTAATACTTATCATAGTTCCTAATTCCGGAATAGCCTCTAATATTCTAGGGATTCATTAGAGTAACCTGTGTTCCTCATTTTGATGAGGCTGATGGGTTACGTTCAGGTGGCGGGGTAGGAGATCAGTCTTCTTTTTGTTGAGTCGGGTTGGAGTGGAAAACCGGAGCTATCAATCACAGTAAATCTTTCAAGCTTAGCAGCTTTCTATGGGAACACGATTCTTATCACTGCGGGAATAATATTGAGATCCCCCGGAATTGAAAAACTATATCTACTAGGAGGGGAGCTGATGAAACAAATAGATCCACTGTGATATACGCAATCCCCAACGTGTTGAGCAGTCTCTGGATGTCACTTGCTATGAATCTTTCAACGGTTTGATACGTGAAGCTGAAATAAACGCCGTCACCTAAGTCTATGCATCCAATCACTTCATTTTCCACCCTCCATGACTCCTCTTTATACCGAGCTAACTATAGACATAATTTTCTCATACAAAACTTACACTCTCCTCTTCTAGTCCTCCACATGGGCTTCCTGCTCCGAACTCCGTTCCAGAGATCTAATTTTCACAGATTTCGCAGGGAGAACACGATACTATTCTCAATCGAGCAATTTGAATCCCACTTAGCTAGAGTAGGCCAGCCTAGGCCTAAGAGATCACCGCGCCACACCCCAGAAACGGAGGCAGTAATACAGGCTTAGGGAAAGAACACCGAAAAACACCTAAAAGGAAAAAAATAGCAACACCCTAAACTATTTTGGCCTGTCGAATCCTCAAAAACCCGCTTCATAACATATCACTCAACTTACAATGGTCATGGATTGTTGGAATATGGTTTCTTTCTCCTCTCAAATGCTTCCTCTAAGTCTTTTTAATTGTTCCCAAGTCTTGTCCGAGTTTGGCCTTCTTTATACTCTCTTTATTCCTCTTGTTCTTATATGCTTTCTTTGAATGCCTTTGTTCTTTGTTGCGGAAGTTTGGTGGAAGCGGAAGCATGGTGAAGCGGAACCAAGCCACTTTACTATATAGCTTGTCTGTATCTTTCCTATCATTCTAGTAGTTGTTAGTGGTAATCTATGCTCTTGATTGTCGGCTATCATTACTTCTCAGTTGAAACGATTGCGCATTGCTACATGGATTAACCAACTAAAAATTTTAAGCCCATAACTCTCCTAAAGATTCCTCGGGTACTGGACTTGCGTGCCAGTACTACTAAGATCGCGGTAGCCTTTTCGTGGATTATCTCACAGAGCCGTATCACACCCCAAGCACTTCACTTATTGTACCCAATACAACCATGCACTCTCGTTAACAAGTTGTAGTGGCATTTCTCATTGCCGAGTCTGGTGCTATAGGAAAATCTTTTGCGATATTCACTTCTTATTTTTTTTGGCTGGTAGCACGTAGTGTGGCGTGGCTAGGACTTGTTTCCATATCTCTTTGGCCTTCTTAACTTTCGTACCTTCTTCCTTTGGTTAAACCTTGTTGGAGTTGATGGAAGCGGATAGTTGTTTCATTTGTTCTAGATGGAAGGATAGACGGGATAGTAGTTTTAGTTGTTTCATTTGTTCTATCATAGACGGAAGGATAGATGGAATGGTTTCTGGTTATGTCTTTCCTTTGTTCAGAGTACGGAGATCCACAGGCAGAAGGGGATTACGCATGAAGGAGAGATTGATAGGTGTGGCAGACGATAGATTGATTGAGAGAGTTTTATTATTCTTATATAGACTTATGTTTGGTTAGTTAGTTTTGAGAGGACGACGAGCAAATGAAGTTTTTGATTCTCCCTAGTACCCTTTGAGTTTTGCCCTAGTCTAGTTCGACCGGTTGACCGTTACGCGCACATTATCCCCGCAACAAACCTAACCTATGAGACAATGCCTCACACCATAGCACTATACGCCATAGCACCGTTCGGCGGGGTACCGCCAACGGTATCTGAGCCCGCCGGCCCAGCCAACAGTAAAAAAAAAGTTACTGGTCATTTGGAAGTGGCTCAGCGAAAATTGGCCAAGGGGAAGATCGGCGAATAGGTATGGGCATTATGCATCGGTACAAAGTACCGTTGTGCGAGCACAGTCAAGTAATAATTTACAGCATGGAATAGCATCTGCTGTTTACAACTATCCTGACGTGGCGCGATAGACGGATAATCCTAGTGCCACAGGTGTCGAGAATGCACAACACCGAAGGGAATACTGTGACAACCTCACAACCCTCCCCCCCCCCTGCTCGCGCTTTCTCTGCTTCTGCCAATAGCTAGGCCTCATACTCAAAAGGTGAGGAATACTCATATATTTGTGACCCTCAAACCTTCTCGTTACGAATAGGGTATCCTAGATTATGGTTGTGCTTGCGAATTAGACGAGCGTAGATTTTGCTGCAGCAGGAATCTCCGGCGAGTCTCCAGTGGTAGGTTAGAGAGGCTGGGGCGCAATTATAGTTTTTCTCTAAGATGCTGCCCTCGGGCTGATCTAATAGTTCTAATTGAGGGCACACAGCTGGGGGGTAAATCACCCGGTGGGTTAAAGTGGGGAAAGTATCATAGGTATGATACAATTTAACTAATTTATCCTAATAGAGACTAGGAAGATGCTTAGACAGCGGAAGGGTTAGCCTATGTGTAGTTTATCTATCTATCCCTCTGTCCATCTATAGTAAGCGAAGGAAAACAAGGATGAAATGGATACATAAATAAAAGGTGAAAAAAAGAGATCTTGTAACCAGGAATCTATCCGATTGGTGAATTTTAGGCAAGATAAATGACGGAGTTTAACGCATTATAAGGTCCCCTGGTTGCTGTGCACTCGACACAATGAACAGAAATTCGTGAGTCTTCATTCTAGATGTTAGCAAATATCCAGATTTTTTCAGAGCGGATGTCTGCATACAGGTAAAAAATTCCACCAATGGCAGCCGGGGAGAAGGGAGAATCTCGAGATCACGTTACGCGAATGGCGTGAGGGACGCATCGGGGAGAGGGAGAACGGCAATGCCCAGAATAGCGTATACTAGTCCTCCAGAGGTTGAGCGGGGCTTGCACTAGAAAAGGAGGAATCCCATGCGATCTCAACGTAATCGAACGAGCACCTAGTGATTCTATCGTACCTTCGTTTTCTTCCGAGCTCGTAGTAGTTGAATGACTCCTCCATGCCCCTCCCTGTCGGCGTGAGAAAGTGGTGTACTGCCGTGCTTATCAGGGCTGTCAGGGTCAACGTCCTGCCGTGCTAGTAGTAGCTCTACCACTCGTTCATGTCCACGGATAGCAGCCCACCCGAGTGGTGTTTTACCATACTTATCAGGGCGATTGGGGTCGACCTCTGCTCGTTGGACAAGTAGTTTCACCACTCCTTCATGTCCGTTGCTAGCAGCACACCCGAGTGGGGTTCGGTCATCCGTATCTGGACGATTGGGGTCGACACGTTCCTGTTGCAGCAACAACTTGGCCACTGCTTCATGTCCCTCGACAGCAGCATATCCGAGCGGTGTTCGACCATCCACGTCTTGGTGATTGGGGTCGATATCTTCCAATTCTAGGAGTAACTTGACCACTCCTTCATGCCCTTCGACAGCGGCCCACCCGAGTGGTGTTTGACCATCCTTATCGGGGCGATTGGGGTTGACATCTTCCCTTTCTACCAGTAGCTTGACCACTCCTCCACGTACGTGGATAGCAGCATATGCGAGAGGTGTCCGATTATGAGCATCTGGGCGATTGGGGTCGATATCTTTCCGCTCCAGCAGTAACTTGACCACTCCTTCATGACCGTTGACAGCAGCACCCCTGAGTGGAGTTCGACCGTACTTATCGGGGAGGTTGGGGTCGACGTCCCCCCGTTGCAGCAGTAGCTTGACCACTCCTTCATATCCATTTACAGCGGCACATCTGAGTGGCGTTTGACCGTGCTCATCAGGATGATTGGGGTCAACATCTTGCAGTCTCACCAGTAGCTTGACCACCCCTTCACGCCCGTGGATAGCAGCACATCCGAGTGGTGTTCGATTATCTCCATCTGGGCGATTGGGGTCGATATCTTTCCGCTCCAGCAGTAACTTGACTACTCCTTCATGGCCGTTGTCACTAGCACTCCTAAGTGGCGTTCGATTATACTTATCAGGGAGATTGGGGTTGGCATCTTCTCTTTCCACCAGTAGCTTGACCACTCCTTCATGTCCGTTAATAGCTGCACACCCGAGCGGCGTTCGGTTATCAGTATCTAGACGATTGGGGTCGACGTTTCCCAATTCCAGCAGTATTTTCGCCACTCCCACATGCCCGTTCCTCGCTGCCCATGTAAGTGGTGTCCGACCACACTTATCAGGGTGATTAAGGTCAACGCCTTCTCGTTCCGCGAGCAACCTGACCACTCCATCGTGTCCATTGATAGCGGCACACCCGAGTGGTGTCCGATTATCCCTATCCGGGAGATTGGGGTTGACACCTTCCCGTTCGAGCAGTAGCTTCATTACCCCCTCATGCCCGTAGACAGCTGCCCATCCGAGTGGTGCCCGACCATACCTATCAGGGCAATTAGGGTCAACATCTTCCCGTTCCACCAGTAACCTCACTACTGCTTCATGTCCACTGATCACAGCGCACCCGAGCGGCGTTCGATCATCCGTATCGGGGAGATCGGGACAGATATCTTCACGTTCCAGCAATAACCTCACTACTGCTTCATGTCCCTCGATAGCAGCATAGCCGAGTGGTGTTCGATTAGCCATATCTGGGTGATTGGGGTCGATTTCTTTCGATTCCAGGAGTAACTTGACAACTCCTTGATGTCCTTCAACAGCGGCCAACCCGAGTGGTGTTTGACCATACCTATCGGGGTGATTAGGGTGGACATCTCCCCGCCCCACCAGTAGCTTGATTACTTCTTCACGCCCATGGATAGCAGCGCATGCGAGTGGTGTTCGACCGTCCACATCTAGGCGATTGGGGTTGACATCCCCCCGTCCTAGCAGGAGCCTGACCACCCCTTCATGGCCGTTGATAGCAGCACCTCCGAGTGGGGTTCTATCGTACTTATCAGGGTAATTGGGGTTGACATCTTCCCGCTCTAGGAGTATCTTGACTATTCCTTCATATCCATCGACAGCGGCGCACCTAAGTGGTGTTTGACCATATTGATCGGGGCGATTGGGGTCGACATCTTTCCGTCCCAGCAGTGACTTGACCACTTCTCGGTGTCCGTAGATAGCAGCACCCCCGAGTGGTGTTCTGTCATCCATATCGGGGCGGTTGGGGTCGACTTCTTTTCGCCCCAGGAGCAATTCAACCACTCCTTCATGTCCGTTAATAGCTGCACACCCGAGCGGCGTTCGGTTATCGGTATCCAGGCAATTGAGGTCGACGTTTCCCAATTCCAGCAGTATTTTCGCCACTCCCACATGCCCGTTCCTCGCTGCCCATGTAAGTGGTGTGCTACCCGTGCAGTCTCGTTGGTCGATCTGATAGCCTTCACTTATAACTGCAGTCGCTAGCTCAGCAATCCCGAAAAATGATGCGCAGTGTAGTCCAGAGAAGAGTGGAGAAGGACCGACTAGTCCAGCACAAGTGGGATGTATCACCTGCTTCAAGAGTGATACAGCGGATACGTGATCTTCGTACTGGCCTAAGAGTTCCAGTGCAAGGGTCCTCGCATGGTCTGAGAGTTCCCTTCGAGCATGTGTTCCCCAGTATCTCGAAGAATATTTCAGGAATGGCATGCTTTGATGGACTGGAAGAGAATGGGAAGTGAGGCTTTTGACCTGCTGGGAGCTCAGATAAGTCAGGCAGGTTTCCGCAAGTACCGAGTGAGGTTTACTGAAGAAACCTGAATGGCTACAAAGATATTCTTGGGCCGTGTAATGAATTAACCGGACAGTCGAACCTTCCTCATCCACCGTGAGTAAGCCTTGGCAGCAGTGTAGCAATGTACATATTAACGGAATATTGTCGGGATCGAAGTCTGTTGCTCCTATTTCTACTGCTAGCGCATGGCACAGCTCATCCACGTGTAGCGGCCGTTCCGAATAACAGACCCATATGAGAGCGGCCATCGCAAGTTCTGTTTTTTCCTTATCCTGAGCCTTTATCCGCTCCAGCGTCGCACCATACGCGTCCCCTAACCCTGCCCCATCTTGTATTGCCTGGAGGGCTTTTCTCCGCTGGGAAATAGTGGTTCCCCGCAGGATTGCTTTGATACGGAGGGAAGCGAGGAGGAATCTGAATTCAAATATGTCAGCCATTAACTTAAGGTAGCCTCTCCCTTGCACTTGTTTCTACATACGTTTCAGAGTTCGTTTCGGGAATGCTCCTCATAATCTCTGCCTCCAATGTGCTGTTCATCACCTCTGGAGTAGTATCACCCTCGAGCCTATTACGCAGATACCTAACGACACCATCTTCCGTAGGCTGTATTAATATGAAAGTCGCCGCTCCGTCTAATCTCCTCTCCACCTCGCTCCCCACGTGTGGTCTTCCGGTTATGAATATGCGGGTATTCGGTGACACCTGCAGGATCTGTTTTAGTGACTCAAGAACTACTACTCGATGCGCCGGCACACATTCGTCAAGTGCATCGACACATATAAATGTGCGCCTTCTAGCTGTGATTGTTTGGAGCATCTTCAGGATTCCTGATATCTGCAGTCCTCTACCCCCGACACCCTTCCTCTGCTCTCGAAAACCTTGCACCACCACTTCGGGAATCTTCTCCAATCCGCTAACAAGCTGCTTCAGCAGGGAGCCGAGCATATTCACTGGCGACTGATCATTCCGGGCAACAAAGTCAAAGTAAAAATACACCACCGAAGTGTCTTCCTTCCGGGCCTCATCGCACAACTTGTCTATAACTAACGAACTGTTATCGCAACCTATCAGCGATACCATCCTTTCAGGAAGTGAGCCATTCCCACTTACATGAGATAGCTCTTTCCCACTCCCGGATTGCCATCACAGAATAAGGTCGCGTGAATAGATCCACCCTCTGTGCTGCTACCATGCCAACGTCTAAATTCCCTGGTCTCTAACAGCCAGGCTCCTATGCTGTCTACCCGCTGGGATCCGATGCCTTGATGCCGCATCCATGGCTCTAGTGGTGACAGCCACGCCAGTATTTCAGACTTATCATCGGGGGAAGTGTTAAAGCTATTTGTGATGTTGAAAGAGTGATGGATATCGCTGAAAGCTTGTGACATATTTCGATTCTTTGAATGTTGTTGAGTACAAGGTCTGTTAACGCAATTGCTTGAAGTTGAGGAAAAGTGGGGCCAATCGTGAAGCCTTGCGCCGATGTTCACAGTCTAATCGCTCGGTCCACAATTCGTTACACAAGCGTTCGAGGGCTGATTGTCTCAGGAACGCCGTGCAGCTTCGTAGGCAGCGCCCTGTTTTGAACCAGACCGAGAGTGCCCCATTTCTTTTGATCGATACATTCAAAGAAGTAGAAATTAGGGAAACTGATACCGGTAAGTTAGTGCCGTTCAAGACTCTTTCAATATCTGCTTGCGATGCCATAGATTATTACCCAGAAATCATCTGCTTCTCTAGCGTTCCATATCTCTAAGTTGCGGCTCAAGTGGGTGCCAAGCTAGGTCGTCTCACGCAAGGCTGTGTTAGAGATGCTTAACACATGCCGTAAAAACTCGCCAAAGTTGCTATGGTATGCAACCATGGTGGTCGAGCATGCGGTACCACAAATAGGAAAAAAACTATTGGGCTCCAATTGGCCGCTATCCATGGTTATAGCCTTGGCTTGTATCTTGAACATTTCGAGTTTACGCTCCGATTGGCCACAACCCAGCCAACAACCGCTCAGAGACGGTAACTGCCACTCCAAAAGCACTAACAGCCAAAAACCGCACCACTTTCCTCCTCCCACTACGAGGAACTCTAGAGACCCCAGAATGCAGCCTCATGAGTCTCAGTCCGTGGCGCCTCCAGGCGTTTCAGCAACGAATCATTACGGTAACCTCCGCCTCCCCCATCCAATCCCTGCCAAACCCCTCTAGCTTTTGTTTTCCTGCCCCACTACCCCCACGCCCACCCACTTCACCAACACTGGATACCACCAGCGCATTCTTAGGTGAGTCCGGCCTCTGCTACCGTGCGAGTATCCTCCTTAACCCGTCCTCTTTCCCCTCCAACACGGCTCTGCTCCGCATAGCGACGTACCAAGCTCCTCGAGTACTCGAGTAGGTGCGCTACTGCAGCACCTCCTTCCCCGCGCAGCCCCAGGCCTTACTGTGAAAATCCGCCATGGTAACACCCACCCGTATCAGCCCTCAGCCCTCGGCACACCCTTGAGAAACATCAACCCTATATAATCGAAGGCATATCGTAAGAACGGGGGTGTATGGGTCGACAAGAGCCTAAAAACGAGGCGGGAGTAATTTGTAATGGAATAATAAACTCTTCGATAATACCCCGGCTACGGCGCATATTATATGCACAGTATGGTCCCCCATCGAACAGGGCCCGCAGCCATAACATAGGCATAGGCATGGGACGATGCCCCAAGGCCACTGGTCGGTCCGTACACAAATTCTTGCGGCAACAAGGCTACTATTCCATTCATCATCCTTGCAGTCTTGCGGTGGCACTTCAGTCAGAATACCGGTATTCTGCTAATAGTGGCAGCGGGGATACGTATGGCCCCCTTTGCCAGGGGTGGGTTTGCATGCAAATACTCGAGTGCTACAGTAGTATGGTATTGTACCTACCCGAGTCCCGGGGTTCCAAATCTCGAACCAGCCTGGCTACCTACTTGTACAGTACGGTACTGTACTACGGAAAGCGTGCCTTCCAATAAGCAGGGGTGTAGCTGGAGTAATCCAAATTATTTGTTTGGTTGAATGGGGTTTGTCTGGTTCGGTCGGAGATTGCTCTTCCTTTTGTTGCGTAGGGGATCTGACTTTTGGCTCACTTGGTATAGTACTCGAGTATGATACCGCAATAACAGTCCACTACGCAAATTTCAGGCCATTGCGAGTACCGGTAGCCATTTCCCCCGCAGAGAATCTTCATGGCCCCTCCCACAATGAGTCGAGTGCGATGGCTGGTCGCAAACGACCACCACACTCTCGTTGGTACAGTTATCAGGCGAGAAGTATCAGAACATAAGCACGACGACCGGTATTTACCGCATTTTTGAAATAACGACTACGAACATTCATCGCGATCGGACACTCAGCGAATAGCGTAACGCCAAAACGCTCCATCTACGGCTACAAATTATCTTTAGGATTTAGTGCTTACCTGAAGAAGCATGGGTGGAAATGGCATTTTGGGAGGGGGGAAGACGAGAGGTGGAAAAAGTAGGGATAGGGTTGAGAAGAGTGTTGTTGGCAAGAGGAGATTGGAGGAGAAGGATGTGAGGTGGGTCATGGGAGGAAAGGTGGGTGTGGTGAGGGGAGTGGATGGGGAGCAGGAGTTTTTGACGGGATTGGTGGAAGGGGAGAAGGAATGGAGCAATGGGAGCTACGAGATAATAAAGGGTGGGGAGGAAGTGGATATGATTGGTGGAGAAAGAGTTTTGGATTTGTTTGAGGAGGCGGAGGAATTGGCGATTGGTGAATTGTTGGAAGAGTGTGGGGAGGGAAAGGAGGTGGTGAGGCTAAGTGATAGGAAGGGTAAAGGGGTGGAGAGGAGCATGAGGGAGGTGGGAAAGAGGTTTGAGAAGGGTATGGCGGAGGTGGGATTGGAGGAGGTTAAGAGATTTAAGTTGGTAGGTGAGGAGGTGATAGAGGAGGAGGAGGATGAGGAAGGAGTGGACAGTTTGGAAGCGTGGAGGTTGAGGAGGGTGAATAAGGAAAAGAGGGATAAGGAGGAGAGGAAGAAGAGAGAGAAGGAGGGTATGGTGGCAAGGGGAAAGGAATTGGGGAGAAGCAGGGAAGAGGTGAAGAAATTGAGGAGTGAGTTTAGGGACTGGAGGGAGGAAGTGGAAGAGGTGAGTTATATTTTGGGGGAGAGTGAGGAGAAAGTGAGGAGTTTTGCGTTGGATATGGAGGTTAGGAGATGGGGTAAGGAATTGAGGGAGTTGGTTAGTAAGGTGGGGTTGAGGGAGTTGAGTGTGAGAGAGGAGGTGAAGGTTTTGAGTGAGGTGGTGGTTCCGAAGATGGAAGAGAGAGTGGAGATTTTGAAGAAGAGGGTGATAGTGGGAGAGGGGAGGAGTTATGGAGAGGTTTTGAGGGGTGTGAGCCCGAGTATGAGTAATGAAGAAGTGGAAGAGTTGGAGAAGAAGAAAGCGGAGGGAAGGAAGGAGTTGGAGGGTAGTTTGAAGGAACGGGAGAAGAGATTGAGTAAGAACGTGGAGGTGGTTTTGGATACGCAGGATGGATTGGACATGGAGGTGGATGGAGAGAGTGAATGGAGTAGTGGAAAGATGGAAGAGGTATTGGGGTTGGAGAAGGGAGGTGTGATAGGAATGGTGAAGAAGAAGGGTAGGATAACGGTGGAATTGAAGAGTGAGGAGGAAGTGAAGAAGGTGGAGGAAGTGAAAGGGGAGGAATGGAAAGAGGTGAGAGGAGTGAAGAGTGTTGGAAGTTTGGATAGTTGGGCGGGTATGGTCATTCCAGCGATAGAGGTGAATAGGTGGAAAGGCAAAATGGGAGAGTTGAAAGAGGAGTTGGAAAAGGAGGCGGGTTTGAGGCTGATGAAGGATCCGGTATGGTTATTGAGTGAGGGAAGGATAGAGGAATGGAGGTTGAGAGAGGTAGGGGTGTTGATACATGTGGCAAGGGAATCAGAGAGAGTGAAGCATGTGGAGGAAGAATTGTTGTGGAGGGGAATGAGAGTTAAGGTGAACAGGTACGTGGGAAAAAAGGAGGTAGAATGGTGTACGAAGTGTGCAGAATTCGGGCACAGTTGGTGGAGATGTGGAAGTAAGGTGAAGAAGTGCAGTGTGTGTGCAGTGAAAGGGCATACGGGTTGGGAACATAGGTGTGGTAGATGTCAGATTTGGAGGAGCAAGTGCGTGCACCATGGAAGTTGTGGAGGTTGTGGAAAAGATCATATTATGAAGGAGGCGAATGAGAAGAATTGCGTGGCTTGGAGGATGGAGTGGAATAGGTTGAAGAGTTTGTACTAAGGGCATAAGGGTGGTTTCTGCTAATGTGAGAATGAGTAGGGACGGTATGTTGGCTGTAGGAGGAATGGAGGAAGGAGTGGATGTGTTTTGTTGGCAAGAGGTGCCGATAATAAATGAGGAAAAGATGTATCGATTGGAAGGATATGATAGCATTGAGGGAGTGGGAGGATATTTAGAAAGAGGAGAAGGGGCGGCAGTGTGTATGATGGTACATGAAAGGTATAGGGGTAGATGGAAGGTTATAATGAGGAGTAGGAAGAAAATAGGGGTGGTATTGGAATGGGGGGAAAAGAGAAAGTTGGAGATATGGAATATATACGTGGGGAGTGGGAAGCATAGGAGGTTTGAATGGGTGGAAGGGGATAGAAATGGGATAGTGATGGGAGATATTAATGCGAGGAGTAAGAGGTGGAGTGGAGAAGAGGGGGAAGAAAATAGGGAGAGAAGGATAGTGGAAGAGTGGATGGATGAATGGGGTTGGAGAGTGGGAACTGAGAGAGGTGTGATTACGAGAAGGAGTGGGAAGGAAGGGGTAAAGGATGGGGTGTTAGATGTGGGATTTTATGTGGGAGGGGTGGAGGTAGAGGGAAGAACATGGGATTGGGTAGGAGGGTTGGATCATAGGCCGGTGGAAATGGTGGTGGAAGTAATAGGGGAGGAATTAAAGAGAGAGGAGGAAAAAAAGGGGAAGGTGGATTGGGAGAGAGTGGAAACGGAATTGAGGTTGATGGAAGGGGAGGGTGGTGGTAATGTGAATGGGAGAGAGGAGTTGGAGAGGAGAGTGGAGAATTTGGAGAGTAGGGTGATGGAGGTGGTTGAAAGGAATAGGGGAAAGGGGAAGTGGAAATATGGTAAAAAGGTGTGGTGGAATGGAATAATAGAGAAGGAATACGAGGAGGTAAAGAAGGAGGAGAAGTTGTGGATGGAAAGCGGAAAGAGGGAAGGGAAGGAGAAAGTGATGGAGAGTAGGAAAAAGTGGAAGAAGGTGGTGGAACAGGTGAAGAGGGAACATTGGTTGAAGTATTTGGAAGGACTGGAAGAGAGGGATGGATATAGGTGGGTGAAAACGGATAGGGATTTTTTGGTGGATATACCGGGGATAAGAAATGAAGAACTTGAAGGAGGGATGGTAGAGGAGGATGAAGAAAAGGCGAGAGCATTGGTGAGAGGTTTAGGGAAGAGGGAAGAGGAAGAGCAGGAATTGGAAGGATTTTATGAGAAGGTGGTGGTAGAGGATGAGGAGATAGGGGAAATGATAGGGAAGCAGAGTGATGGAAAGGCGGCGGGGGAAAATGGTTTGGGAGGGAAGGTATGGAAAATAATGTGGAGGGTGGATTGGTGTAGGAAGGAGATAAGGGAAGTGGTGGAAGGATCGTTGGGTTTGGGATATGTGTGTAAGAGGTGGAGGAGGAGTGTGGGAATAGTTATGAGGAAACCCAATAAGTTGGATTATGGGTCTCCTAACAGCTATAGGATAATTAATTTGTTGGATGTGTTGGGAAAGGTGGTGGAGAGAATATTGGCGAGAAGGCTGGAGAAGTGGGGACAGGAAGGAATGGGAGATGAACAGTTTGGTGGGAGAGTAGGAAGAAGTTGTATGGACGGAGTTGGGAAGTTGTACAAGGATTGGGAGGAAGGTGGGAGGATGTAACAATCCTATTGTTAGGTAGTTGTGCAACAGGCAACGATAGTGATTTCCTATAGTGAGCAAGTCTTCTTCTTTATAATAAGGCGTAGGGGAATACTATCTCTTCAGATAGTACGGAACTGGC
>Ga0307517_10002803_pt1 | contig 27689 bp, 26 predicted proteins | sample 23_EM_MG_FD_194515 | JGI IMG/M metagenome (GOLD analysis project Ga0307517, IMG submission 194515) | Populus trichocarpa ectomycorrhiza microbial communities from riparian zone in the Pacific Northwest, United States - 23_EM | ecosystem: Host-associated > Plants > Roots > Unclassified | place... | reverse complement strand
TATGATGCCATAACTACTTTCCCGAGGATCTGTCATGACGACAACCCTTTCCTCCGGGCAGGCCGCGACTGCGACGGCCTCGCCCCGCGCCATGGCCCGAGCCGGTGGCCTGCACCCGTTCGGGGTGTTCGTCCTGCTGGCGGGCGCGTTCCTGCCGATCATGGACTTTTTCATCACCAACGTGGCCCTGCCCAGCATCGACGCCTCGCTGCACGCCTCGGCCTCGTCACTGGAGCTGGTGATCGCCGGATACGGGGTCGCGTACGCGACCCTGCTGGTCCTCGGGGGTCGCCTCGGTGACCGTTACGGCCGCCACCGCATGTTCCTCGGCGGGCTCGTGGGTTTCGTCCTGGCCTCGCTGGCCTGCGGTGTCGCCCCGAGCGTGGGTGCTCTGATCGCTGCCCGCATCGTCCAGGGCGCCACCGCCGCGCTGCTCATCCCGCAGGTGCTGGCGACCTTCCATCACGTCCTCGAAGGTGAGCGCAAGTCCCGGGCCGTGGCCTTGTACGGGGCGACCTCCGGCATCGCCGCCGTGGTCGGGCAGTTGGCGGGCGGGCTGCTGGTCAGCGCAGACATCGCCGGTACGTCCTGGCGGCCGATCTTCCTGGTCAACGTGCCCATCGGCGTGGTGGTGATCCTGGTGGCGGCGCGGATCGTGCCCAGCACCCGCTCGCCCCACCCCGTCGGTATCGACCTGCCCGGCACCGTTCTGTTCGCCGCCACCCTGACCGCCCTGCTGGTCCCGCTGACCGAGGGCCACTCGCTTGGCTGGCCGTGGTGGACCTGGCTGCTGCTCGCCGTAGCGGTCGTCCTCGGCGCCGCCACCTACCTCGTGGAGAAGCGCACCGAGCAGCGCGGCGAGGTGCCGCTGCTGCCGCCGTCGCTGCTGCGGCTGCCGTCGATGTCCCGCGGACTGGCGATGGTGTTCGCCTTCAGCATCGGCTTCGGCGCGTTCATGTTCGTCTTCGCCCTCACCGTCCAGAACGGCCTGCACGCCGACGCCCTGCACAGCGGCCTGGCGATCCTGCCCATGGCCCTGCTGTTCTTCGCCGGCTCCCTGGTCGCGCCCCGAATGATCACACGCTACGGCCGGGCCGCGCTGTCCACCGGCGCCGTCATCCAACTCGCCGGACTGGCCTCACTGGTGACGATCCTGGTCGGGAACTGGCCGCACGTCAGCCTGTGGGCCATGGCCCTGCCCCTCGCCCTCATCGGCGCCGGGCAGTCGATGCTGTTCGCCGGCCTGTTCCGCAGCGTCCTCGCCGACGTCCCCGCCCACCTCGGCGGCATCGGCAGCGGCGTGCTGATCACCCTGCAGCAGAGCGGTCTCGCCCTTGGTGTGGCCACCCTCGGCACCCTCTACCTGACCCTGGCGCCGCACAACATCGCCCGCGCCTTCGCCGGCGTCGAGTACGTGCAGATGGCCATCGTCGCCCTCCTCGCGGTCGGCGCCGCCGCCCTGCCGCGCTTCACCAAGGCCGCGTCGGCCGCCACTCCGGTCGTCGAGGCCTGAACCCGCAGCCCCGCGAGCGCTGGACGCGGAGATGCTCATGTCAACGCCGTACATGTGTGAGCCCGCACCCGCGCCCGGGGCGCTGCGTGAAAGGGAGCAGCGATGAGTCTCCTGGACCTGTCGCGATGGCAGTTCGCCATCACCGTCATGTTCCACATGACCTTTCCGGCGATCACCGTCGGACTCTCGATATTCCTGTCGGTCGTCTACGGCCTCTACTGGCGTACCGGCAGGGCGGTCTACCTGCAGATGTTCCGGTTCTGGCGGCGCATCTTCGCCGTCGGCTTCGCGATCGGCGTGGTCGCCGGAGCCGTCATCACGTTCGAGATGGGTCTCAACTGGGGTGTGTACGGCGCGAGGACAGGCCCGATCATCGGGCCGATCGTCGGTATGGAGGTCGTGACCGCCTTCTTCGTCGAGGCCGGCTTCATCGGCGTCCTGCTCTACGGCGACGGCCGCGTTCGCCAGGGCACGATGTTCGTGTCCACCGTGATGGTGTCGACAGGCACGATCCTGTCGTCCACGTGGATCATCGCGGCGAACTCGTGGATGCAGACGCCCGCCGGATTCAGGGTCGTGCACGGTCGGTTCGAGCCCACGGACTGGATGCGCGTCATCTTCAACCCCTCGTTCATCTGGCGCTGGCCGCACATGCTCGCCGCCGTGCTCATCTCGGCGAGCTTCTTCGTCGCAGGGATCTCGGCCTGGTACCTGGTCAAGAGGCGTGCGAAGGGCTTCGCCCGCCGCTCGATGTCGATCGCGCTCGGGATCGCCGCGCTGCTGATGCCCGTCCAGCTCTACCTCGGCGACAGTGTGGCCGGGCATGAACTGCCTCACCAGCTCTCGAAGCTGGAGGCGATCGAAGGCAACTGGGACAACGGAGACACCGGCTTCGTTCTGTTCTCCATCCCGGACCAGCAAGCCGCCCGGAACATCGCCGAGCTCGACATTCCCTGCCTTGGCAGTTACATCGCCAAGGATCTCACCTGCAAGACGGCCATGCCCGGCCTGAAGCTCACCCCGGCAGCCGACCGGCCGGACATGGCCGCGACCTTTTGGGGATTCCGCGTCATGTTCCTGGCGGCGGTCCTGATGTTCGGCACGGCGTTCGCCGGCACGGTCCTGCGCATGCGCAACCGCCTGTGGACCGCGCACCGCTTCCACCGATTCGTCCTCTGGACGACGCCGGTGGGGATCCTGGCCATCCTCGGGGGCTGGGTCACCGCCGAAGCGGGACGGCAGCCGTGGATCGTGTTCGGGCAGCTGCGCACCTCGGCCGCGGTGTCCCACCTGGCACCCGGCGAAGTCCTGTTCTCCGTGATCGGCTTCTCCGTGCTCTACCTGATCATGTTGGTGGCTTACGTCGCCTACATCGTCCGCACCATCCGCATCGGCCCGGAACGCGACGGCCCCGGGCAGGAACCTCCACCGAAGGACCTGCCGGACACCGGACGGAGCCGGCGTACCGAGAACACCGTGTCCAGGGAGGTGGCGGCGCGATGACCACCACCCTGTGGTCGGCGACCGTACTCGTCTGCCTTCTGATGTACGTCGTGCTGGACGGCTACGACCTCGGCGTCGGTGTGGCGACCCTCTTCGAACGCGACTCCGCGCACCGGCGGCACATGCTGGAGTCGGTCGCGGTGGGCTGGGACGGCAACGAGACCTGGCTCATCCTGCTCGGCGTCGCCCTCTGGGCGGGCTTCCCCCTGGCCTTCGGCACGATCCTGCCGCACGCTTACCTGCCGGTGATCGTGGTGCTGTTCTCCCTCGTCGTGCGCGGAGTTAGTGTCGAGATGGCGTCCCAGGCGCCGCCGGCCCCCCGCTGGACGGCCGCGTTCGGCGTGGCGTCGCTGCTGGCCTCGTTCGCGCAGGGCTTCGCCCTGGGAACGCTGACCTCGGCAGTCCATTTGCGGGGCGATGTCTACACCGGGTCGGCCTTCGGAGCTTTCAGCTGGTTCTGCGTGCTGTCGGGGCTCACTGTCACGGCCGCGTACACCGCTCTCGGCTACGCGCACACCAAACACAAGGCGTCCGGACGGCTGCGCGACTCGGCGGCACGACGGGGAGCGGTCGCCACGGCGGTCTCCGGAACGTTGCTCGTCCTCGTCCTCGTCACCGTCGACACCACCGAGGCACCGCTGAACCTCGACAGCCCGGGGCGCGCCGTCGCGTTCGCCGGCCTGCTGCTGTTCGCCGCCGGGGGAGCGGCCACATCGCTCGTCACGTTCCTGTGGAAGCAGGAGTCCGGGGCGGCGGACACCCTGCCGCTCGGCGGTCTCGTGATCGCCACGGTGTCCGTGTTCCTCGCCCTGGGCGTGGCCCGCTACCCGGTGCTCGTACCGCCGGGTCTCACCGTCGACAGCGCGGCCGGCCCGCACTCCACGATGGTCTTCATCCTCGTGGGCATCGGCCTGAACATGCCGCTGGTGCTGGCCTACAACGTGTTCGCCCACCGGGCCTTCGCAGGAAAGTTCCCCACCGGACTCCCGGGCGACCAACCTCCGGCACCCCAAGGTCCCCCAGCCACAGGAGCACGCTCATGACCACCCGGGACACCGGCCACGCGTCGTCGCGGCCCACGCCGTTCCGTGTCGTGGCGCGCCTGCTCGCCGCAGTCGTCTGGACCGTGCTGGGCCTGCTCGCCTACTTCGTCTGCCAGGGGATGTTCGGTGGCTACAAGCAGTTCCACTCGCAGCTGCTGACCACCCTGGGCATGATCGCCATTGCTCTGACCGGTGGCATCGCGTGGATCGTAGACGAGCGGCGCCCTCATGACGACGAATGACATGTACGAGAGCAGTGAGGCGGACACGGCCGGGAAGCAGCAGGACGACGATGCGCGGCTCACCGTATGCGCCGCGCCGGGACGGCACTGGTTCGGCTTGTCGGGCACCTTCCAGACACTGGAGACGCTCTTCACGATCACCCGCTGGGGCGCCCTGGCATGGACGGCTCAGGGAGTGATGGACCGGGCCGTGACACACGAGACGTGGGGCCTCGTGGCCTTCGCCGTCACGAGCGTGCTGGCGGTGGGTGCCGGCTGGACGGCGGGCACGCTCGCCGAGCGGGGTGCGCGTGCCGTCGCGACCGGCCTGCGGCAGCAGCTGACGGGCGCTCTGTTGCCGACCGCCGGGCGGATCAGCCAGACCGGCCCGGCCGAGGCCGCGTGGGCGATGGTCGATCTGGCCGACGACGTCGCCGACTGCCACGCGCAGGCCGCGCCCCTGCGCCGGTCGGCACCGCCGTCCATGCTCGCCGTACTGGCGGTCACGGCCGCGGTGCACTGGCCGGCCGCGATCGTGCTTGTCCTGACCACGGCGCTGCTGCCCCTCAACATGCGCCTGGCGGGACTGTTCGCCCAGCACGGCGCGGACAGGCAGGCGGCCGCGACCCGGCACCTGAACGCCGTCGTCCTCGACAGCTTCCGCGGCATGCGGACGCTGCGCGAGCTCGGCGCGGTCGGCCGGCGCCGTCACACCCTGACCACGGCAGCCGAGCGGCTGAACAAGGCGACGATGAGCGTGCTCCGGCGCGCCTTTCTGTCCGGGATGATCATGGACGTCGTCATCACGTTCTCCATAGCGGTGAATGCCACCTACATCGGCCTGTCGCTGCTCGGCTACGTGCACGTGCCGCACGCGCCACGGCTCGCCCTGTCCACCGGACTGCTGGTGCTGTTCCTGTGTCCGATGTACTTCGCCCCGATGCGCGCCAGGGCCTCCGCCTTCCATCTGCGGGAACGCGCCGTGATCGCGGCCGGCGCCATCCATGACACCGTCAGGGACACCCCCGCCGAAGCGACCCCGGCGGCCGGTCCGCACCCGACCGAGCCGGTCGGTGTGTCGCTGACAGCCGTCCGGTTCCGCCATGGCGGCGCCGACCACGACACCATCCATGCCGACGCCTACTTCGCACCGGGCACCTGGACCGCGATCACCGGTGCCTCCGGATCCGGAAAGAGCACGCTGCTGTCGTTGATCGCCGGTTTGCGTCGGCCGTCGGCCGGAACGGTCCGGTGGCGCACCTCGTCCGTTCGGCAGGCGCCGGTCCTGGGCGGATTCTCCTGGGTCGGACAGCAGACGGTGCTGCTCGACGCGACCGTCCGCGACAACATCCGCCTCGGCTGCCCGGACGCCACCGAGCAGCAGATCCGGCGGGCCGTCGACGCCGCCGGGCTGAGCGCGGTGATCGAGGGTCTCACCGAGGGACTGGACACCCGGCTCGGCGAGGGCGGTCGGGGTGTGTCGACCGGCGAAGCCCGCCGGATCGCCATCGCCCGCGCCTTTCTGCGCGGAGCCCGGCTCTGGCTGCTCGACGAACCGACCGCCCACCTCGACGCCGACAGCGAACGCGAGGTCGTCGAGGCCCTCCGACGAGCCACCGACGGCTGCACCGTCATCATCGCCACCCACTCCTTCCCGCTGGCCGCCGCGGCCGACACCGTGCTCGCGATCGACGACGGCCTTCTGCACGACGCGAGCCCGGTGAAGGCGCGATGAGCGGCGGCGATCACTCGAACGTCCGTGGTCGGCGAGGGCGTTCCCTCGCGGTCGGCGGGCTGGTGCTCGCGGTCGTCGCGGAACTGTCCTCCGCCGGTCTGCTCGGCCTGTCGGGCTGGTTCATCAGCGCCTGCGCCGTCGCCGGCGCGGCGACCTTCAGCTCCTTCTCCTACATCGCCCCCAGCGGCGGTGTGCGTGCCTTCGCCCTGGCCCGCATCGCCGGCAACCACAGCAAGCGTCTGGTGCTGCACGCGGCCGCCCTGCGCCGGGTCGCCACAGCCCGGGCCGATCTCTTCGACCGCGCCGCGGCCACCGACCAGGCAAAGGCGGACGGCCTGTGGCCGGGTGAACTGCTCGACCGCAGCATGGCCGACGCCGACAGCGCCGGGATGGCACTGATCGAGTGCACAACCCCCGTCGCCGTCACCGCCGCGCTGACCGTCGGTGCCGTCCTCTCCGTCGCGGCGTCCACGTCCCTCGCGCCGGCGGTCGTACTCGCGGCCGGCGTCGTCATCTTGGCGTTGATCGCCCAGCGTACGCCCGGCACCGCCGGCGAAGCCGAGCAGAACACCCGCAAGGCGCTGCGCGCCGAACTCGTCACCGCCGTCGACGCATGGACGGAGATGGCATCGCTCGGTGCCGCCGGGCACCTCGCGGCGCGTACGACGGCGAGGTTCACCCGACTCGACGCCGTGAGGGAGGTGGCCGGTCGGCGCAGGCACCGGATCAGGCTGACCGGGGGCCTGATCGGCACGGCCACTCTGACCGCTACGGCGGCCACCGACAGCGCATCGGATGCCGCCACGTTCGTGTTCGTCGCCCTGCTGTCGCTCGGCGTGCTGGGGCAGGCCGAACAGCTGGCGAGCGCCGCCGAAGCCCGAGCCACCGCGAAGGCCGCACACCGCAGGCTCACGACAAGCGTGGACCTCGCGAGCGCCCCGACCGTCCCGGAGGTGCGGTCATGGTCCACCGAGCAGGGCATCGGCTTCGCCGACTACCACCTTCCGCCGATGGCCCTCCGGCCGGGGCGCGTGCTCGGTGCCACCGTCGCCCGAGGCGCGATGCTCGTCGTCACCGGCCGCTCCGGCAGCGGCAAGAGCACCCTGCTCCGAGCCTTCGCCTCGTCGCTGAGGCAAGCGGCCGAAGGCCGTGACGGCCGGCCCGCCGTCGTCGCCGTCGCCGCCGACGACCACCTCTTCACCGGCACACTCGGATCCAACTGGCGCCTCGCCGACGCCGCCCTGACCGACGACGAGATCGACGAACACCTCTGCGAACTGTGGCTGAACGACAGCGGGCTGACCGCCACGACCTCCGTCGGCCCGGGCGAAAGGCAGCTCTCCGGTGGTGAGCTGCGCCGGGTCTACCTGGGCCGGGCCCTGGCCCGCCACCCGCACGTACTCATCGTCGACGAACCGACCACGGGTCTGGACGACCGAACCGCTCGACACGTACTCGGCATCCTCGCGAACCTGCCCGACACCACCGTCGTCATCGCCCTGCACGACGTACCGGCGTGTCTCAAGCCGTCCGGGCACGTGACGCAGCTGCCGCTCGACCACCGGGGACCGTAAATCCTCCGGTACGGACGGCCGCTGGCGACGACGCGTAGATGCGCCACCGGAGGCTGCCTTGACCGAAGCTGAAGACAGGCCGTCGCCGCACGACGCACGTCCAGGAGGCACCAAGATCACAACACAAGCCCTGCCACCCGGCCGACACCGGGGACCTCGTCCAGGAAACCTACGGAGCCGCCTGCGGTACGGCGGCACGGCGGGATACCGAGAACGCCGAAGTCGGCGGGGGCGGGGCGGCCGCGGGGTCATCGCGCTGTCTGTCTCGCACGGCATGTGGAGTCCGCTCGCATCCAGGACGCCACACGGAGGGTAGTCCCGGTAAACCGGCTCTGACCTCGGCGGATGGAACGCGTTCCGCGCACAAAGATGCGTCAGTACGTCGTTGACCGGCGATCCGCGGCAGGGCCAGGGTGGTGGAGCCACATCGGATTCCGACCACCCCGTTTCCGGTCACCGAACTGCGTGCAGGAGGCCGTGATGCTCCAAACGGACAGCCGTGAACACACCGAGGTCCGAGAAGACCACGACGCGGCCACCGCGGACACGGCCGGCACGGCCGTGCCGAGCGAACCGGCGGCCGGCGGCGAGCTGTTCTTCCAGCGCTGCCTTTGGTGCGGCACTGCGGCCTACCGCCGTTTCTTCTGCCGTGCCTGCGGGTCCACGGCCTTCACACGGGAGCGCAGCGAGGGCTCAGGGGTCGTCGTCCGCCGGAACGGCCATGTCCCGCAAAACACGTGGTTTGTCGCGATGCACGAGGGCTTCAACCTGCTCTGCCAGGTCACCGGGGCGGCGCCGGTCGCGGTCGCGGTGGGAGCACGGGTGAGTGTCGTACGGTCCGTCGCCCCCCTCGGCCAGGGCCTGCCCCTCGTCGAACTCACCCACTCGGCACCGCCTCCGGAGCGCTGGTGCTAGCGGGAACCGGCCGGGACACAGCCACCTTGCACACGCGGGACGTTCAGAGAGGAGGGTGCGTGGGCACCCAGCACAACGCACCGGACGGACGGACGGGCGCATTCGACGCAGCGGGGCGCGGCGCGCTGGACGGGTTGCGCATCGCCGACTTCTCCCGGGTTCTCGCGGGGCCCTACGCCACGATGCTCCTCGGCGACCTCGGCGCAGACGTGGTGAAGGTCGAACGGCCGGGCATCGGGGACGACACCCGGGCCTGGCATCCTCCGGCGGACCACGACGGCACGTCGACCTATTTTCTGAGCGTCAACCGGAACAAGAGGTCCGTCGTCCTGGACCTCACGACCGAGGCCGGCCTCGAACAGGCCCGTGCCCTGATCGCCGGGTCCGACGTGCTGGTGGAGAACTTCCGCCCCGGCACGATGGAACGGCTCGGGCTCGGTCATCGCGAGCTCCGCGCCCGGCACCCGGGGCTGATCTACTGCTCGATCAGCGGGTTCGGTGGCGGTGCGGGCGCGGCGATCCCCGGGTACGACCTGCTCGTGCAGGCTGTCGGCGGTCTGATGAGCGTGACCGGCGACGCGGCGGGGGAGCCGGTGAAGGCGGGGGTGGCCCTTGTCGATGTGATCACCGGCCTGCACGCCTCGCTCGGCATCCTCGCGGCCCTCCGGCACCGGGACGCCACCGGGGAGGGCCAGCGGGTGGAGGTGAACCTGCTCGGCTCGCTGCTGTCGGCCATGGTCAACCAGGCGTCGGCGTTCGCCGTCGCCGGTGTGGTGCCGGGCCGCATGGGCAACGCGCACCCGAGCATCGCCCCGTACGAGACCTTCCCCGCAGCCGATCGCCCGATCGCGATCGCGGTCGGCAACGACCGGCAGTTCGCAGCGCTCGCCGAGGCAGTCGGGGATGCCGCTCTCGCCGCCGACGACCGCTTCCGCACCAATGCCGACCGGGTTGCCCACCGTACGGCCCTTCGGGACATCCTGACCGAGCGGCTGGGCACGGCCGGCGCGGACCACTGGTCGGCCGTCCTGCTGGCCGCGGGAGTGCCCGCCGGACCGGTCAACACCCTCGACGAGGCGTTCGCCTTCGCCCGGGAACTCGGCCTCCCCGGCATCGTCGACATTCCTGCCGCAGCCGCCGACGGAGCAGACGAAGCACAGGGCAGTCCCTCCCGCCAGGTCGCGAGCCCCATCGCACTGAGCGGCACACCGGTGCAGTACCGCCTACCGCCACCGAGCCTGGGCCAGCACACCGGGGAGATTCTCCACTGTGTTTCCGACCACGCCTGACGCCGGGCAGAGCGGTCACCCGACCGCTCCCCGTGCAGCCGCCACGACCGAACCGAGCATCACAACCACCAGGAGCCAGGAGCCCACGATGAGCCGCAAGCCGATGAAGGACCCTCTCGACCTGCTCGACCTCGCCTCCACCCTTACCGAGGAGGAACGCGAGATCCAGTCCACCGTCGCCAAGTTCCTGGCCGACCGGGTGCGCCCGCACATCGGCGAGTGGTTCGAGAACGCGCACTTCGCCCGCGAACTCGCCCCGGAACTGGGCAAGCTGGGTGTGCTCGGCATGCACCTGGAAGGGTACGGCTGCGCGGGCACCAACGCCGTCAGCTACGGGCTCGCCTGTATGGAGCTGGAGGCGGCGGACTCAGGTTTCCGCAGTTTCGTCTCGGTGCAGGGCTCGCTGTCGATGTTCTCCATCTGGAAGTGGGGCTCGGAGGAGCAGAAGCAGGAGTGGCTGCCCCGGCTCGCCGCCGGTGAGGCCATCGGCTGCTTCGGCCTGACCGAGCCCGACTTCGGCAGCAACCCCTCCGGGATGCGCACCAGGGCCGTCCGCGACGGCGCCGACTGGATCCTGAACGGTTCCAAGATGTGGATCACCAACGGTGGCATCGCCGACGTGGCCACCGTCTGGGCACAGACCGAGGACGGCATCCGCGGCTTCCTCGTGCCGCGCGGGACGCCCGGCTTCACCACGCAGGACATCAAGCAGAAGATGTCTCTGCGCGCGTCCATCACCTCGGAGCTGTCCTTCGACAACGTACGGCTGCCCGACTCGGCGCGGCTGCCCCTGGCGGAGGGCCTGCGCGGACCGCTGTCCTGTCTGAACGAGGCCCGTTTCGGCATCCTGTTCGGCGCGGTCGGCGCGGCCCGCGACTCGCTCCAGGCGGCCATCGAGTACGCCGACTCCCGAGTCCAGTTCGACAAGCCGATCAGCGCCTTCCAGCTCACCCAGAAGAAGCTCGCCGACATGAGCGTGTCCGTGGGCAACGCCGCACTGCTCGCCGTGCACCTGGGCCGGCTCAAGGACCAGCACCGCATCAGGCCCGAGCAGATCAGCGTCGGCAAGCTCAACAACGTCCGCGAAGCCATCGCCATCGCGCGCGAGTGCCGCACAGTCCTGGGGGCCAACGGCATCTCCCTGGAGTACTCGCCGCTGCGCCACGCCAACAACCTGGAGTCCGTACTCACCTACGAAGGCACCAGTGAGATGCACACCCTGGTCGTCGGGCAGGCGATCACCGGCCAGGCGGCGTTCCGCTGACCACCCGAGTCCGCAAGGTCCTGTCGATGGGCGGCGACCGCGGGATCCACATCTGAGACGACAGGCCGCACGGCGCCGGCGTGCTGACCACCGCGAAGGTTCTGGCCGCTGCCGTGCGGACCGCGGAGGACGTCGACCTGGTACTGGCGGGCAAAGCGACCACTGACGGTCAGTCGAGTGCGGCGCCCGCAACCGTCGCGGACCTGCTCTCCCTGCCGCAGGTGACCCACGCGCGCAAGCTGGACGTACGGTCGGCTGACGCGATCCGGGCGTGGCACGTGCGTGCCCGCATCTCCCGGGAGATGCGGGTACTTGGCGGCCAGGCCGCAGAGGTCCGGCGGCCAACGGCCGCAACGTGGTCGGCACCCGCGGTTGTCGCTGCTCGATCCATCGAAGTGAACCGCTCTCCACGTCACCGGAGAGCGCAGGCACCCGGCCGTGCACGGCCGAGGTGAACCGCTCGGCGGCCTCCATGCTTTTCGCGCTCGCGCTGCGGGCGACGGCGTCGAACCCGGTCGGCAGACGGCGCGCGTACTCGTGCACGAGGTAGAGGGCGGCCGGCTTGCTCGTCGCGCTGCACGGTGCGCCCGGTGACCGTGGTGTCTGCTTGGGGAAAGGGGCTCGTGCGAACGAGGACGGCCGGAGGGCTTCGAGGCCGGGCCGGCACCATGCTCAGTGCGTACGGACAGGTGGTTGGCGAGGACGTTGACGGTGAAGGTGGACTCGAACCCGCGGATACGGCCGCACGGGTCCACGCCGTCAAACGGCCCGGTAGCTGAAGAACCCCTGTCCCGACTTACGGCCCAGCAGACCCGACTCGACCATGCGGCGCAGCAGCGGGGGAGGGGCGTAGAGCGGTTCCCGGTGCTCCTCGTACAGCGCCTCGCCTATCGCCGCCACGGTGTCCAGGCCGATCAGGTCGGCGAGGCGCAGCGGGCCCATCGGGTGGGCGCAGCCCGCCGTCATCCCCGTGTCGATGTCCTCCGCCGTCGCCGTGCCGGAGCCGACCATCCGCACCGCTGCCAACAGGTAGGGAACCAGGAGCGAGTTGACGACGAAGCCTGCGCGGTCCTGCGCCACGACCGTCTTCTTGCCCAGGATCTCGCCGGCGAAGGCACGCACGCGCAGCTCGGTGGCCTTCGAGGTCTGCAGCGAGGGGATCACCTCCACCAGCGGCATGACGGGGACCGGGTTGAAGAAGTGCAGCCCGACCACCGCTGCCGGCCGTCTGGTCGCGGCCGCGAGACGGGCGATGGGGATCGAGGAGGTGTTGCTGGCCAGTATGGCGGTCGGGTCGGTGACTACCTCGTCCAACTGCCGGAACAGCGCGGTCTTGGCCGGCTCGTCCTCGACGGCGGCCTCGATGACCAGGTCCGCACCGGACAGCCGGGCGAGATCGGCGGTGACCGACACCCCGGCCAGGGCATGTGCGCGGCCTTCCGTGGCGATGGCTCCGCGCTTCTCCGCCTTGAGCAGGGAGTCCGCTACGCCCGCCAGTCCCGCACGGGCCCTGTCCTCGGTCACGTCGCACAACGTGACGCGCAGCCCGGCCCGGGCGCAGACCTCGGTGATGCCCCGGCCCATCTGGCCGGCGCCGACGACTCCCACGTGCTTGATCGATGCCATGTGTTCCTCCGTGTGTCACTTCGACCGGGGCTGCGGTGCCGTGTTGAGCCCAGGCGGGGTGCAACCCATCTGACCTGCTCGGACAGCGCGTTTTCCGCGCACAGACATGCGTTGGGTGCCGTGGCATCAGCCGACGGCGGTCGTGGCCGCAGCCGCCTCCCGCAGACGGCGGATCACGCCGCGCACCGCGGGCGAGGTTTCGCCTCTGCGGTACGCGCCCACCAGGCGGGTGGTCAGCGGTACGTCCGCCAGCGGGCGGTAGGCGACCCCCGGTATCCGCACGCGGCGCAGCGAGTCCGGTACCAGTGCCACGGCGAGACCGCCGCCCACCAGAGTGAGAGCGGCGATGAAGTCGCGTACCGGAGGCAGGCACTGCGGGTTGAAGCCTCCTTCGCCGGCCACCTGCAGTATCTGGTCGCGGCAGCCGTACTCCTCGTCGAAGTGCGGGGCCACGAACTGTTCGTGGCGCAGCTCGGCCACCGGAACCGCCTCGTACGCCGCCAGCGGGGCGCCGTCCGGTAGCGCCAGCACGACCTCCTCGGTGAGCAGGCAGGTGGCCATGACCCCGTTCGGGTACTCCGGCCGCCAGCGCAGGAAGCCGACGTCGATGTCCCCGCAGGACAGGGCCTCCAACTGGGCCGGTGTCTCCAACTCGCGCACCTGCACAGTGAGATGGGTGTCGGGGGCCGCGCATCGGGTGAGGACGTCGGTCAGCACACCGGAGAAGGCGGCAGAGGCCACGTAGGCGATCTCGGCGTGCCCCAGTTCCCCGCGACCGGCACGCCGGCCCACCGCCTCGGCCCGGGCGGCCTGCGCGAGGGTCAGCCGTGCCTCGTCGAGGAACAGCCGCCCGGCGCCGGTGAGCGCCGGGCGGGTGCGTCGTCCGCGGTCGATCAGACGGGCCCCCAGGTGCGACTCCAGCGCTCTGACCTGGGCGCTGAGTGCCGAAGGAGCCAGATGCAGCCGGTCCGCCGCGCGCGCGAAGTGCAGTTCCTCCGCGACGATGACGAACGATTCCAGCCAGCGCAGTTCCACCGGCTCCTCCGTTCTGCTGGACGCACCGGCCGTGCACACGGCCGGTGGGATGGACACCCCGCGGCGGCGGTCAGGGCAGAGCGGGTCCGCCGCGGGGTGGGTATGGGACGTCAGGGGATGACGACGTAGTTGCTGAATCCGCCGTCGCGGTCCCCGAGTCCCGAGATCGCTTCGTTGACCCGGGACAGAGGGAACGGCTTGGCCTGCAGGTAGGACAGGTCCAGGGCACCCGTGGCCACCATGTCGGCGAGTTCCTGCCCCTGCGCCGTGCTGAACCAGTTGGAGCCGATCAGCTGGACCTGCTCGTCCATGAGCCACTTCACGTCCACGGGCAGCCGGTCGGCCACTCCGCCGACGTTGACCACCTTGCCGCCCCGGCGGACGCCCTGCATGGAGTCGAGCATCGTCTCCACCGGCGCCTTGGCGCCCAGGGCGCTGATCACGTAGTCCGCGCCCTCGCCGCGGGTGCGGGACTTCGCCCACTCACCGCTGGAGCCCTCACCCAGCCGGAAGACCTCGACCCGGTCCGGGTCAAGTTCCTTGACGCGCTTGAGGAGTTCCTCGTTGCGGCCGGTCCCGAGGACCCGGGAGGCGCCGGAGGCGAGCGCGAGCACGGTCGACGCGACACCGAGGGTTCCTGTGATCCCGTCGATGAGCGCGACCTGGCCGGGGCAGGCCGCCGCATTCTTGAGAGCCCTGTAGGACGTGCCGATGTAGCCCAGCTTGCCGGCCTGTTCGAACGTCATGTTGTCCGGGATGTTGACGATCGAGTACTGCGGAGCGGTCATGTACTCCGCGAAACCCCCGTAGGGGTAGAGGTCGAAGATCCGCTGGCCGTCGCGCGAGGTGCTGAAGTAGCCGTTCAGGGTGAAGTAGCGGCACCGGCTCAGTTCACCTCCCCGGCACACCTGGCAACTGCCGCAGGAACGCAGTGGGTTGACGTACACCCGGTCGCCCGGCTTGGTGTGGAGCACCGCCTCGCCGACCTGCTCGACCACTCCGGCGGCATCCAGGCCGAAGATGGCCGGGAACTTCGGCAACGGCTGGTGCGGGAACCAGGTCGGCCAGTTGTTGATCACGTTGGCCATGTTCGGAACGATCCCGCACGCCTTGACCCGCACCAGCACGTCGGTCGGCCGTGGCGTGGGCACGTCGATCGTGTCCACGGACATCGGCTCACCGAGCGCGTGCAGTCGTGCAGCGAGCATTTTCGCCATTGAAATACTCCTTGAAACCGCTCCGGCCCGATGATCGGGGGACGGAGACATTCTTGGTCCTACGGCGGTGAGCCCTACGAATTCGGGAACGGGTACGGGTAATTGTCCTCAAGGTCGATGCCCAGCAGTCCCATGATGCGGACGCCCGAGTTGTACCAGGCGATGGACAGTGACAGTTCGACCATCTGCTTGTCCGTCAGGCGGTCGGCGGCAGCACGCCACGTTTCTTCCGAGACGTCCACCAGGAGCGTGGACTCCTTGGCGAGGCGCATCACCGCCTTCTCCGTCTCGTCGAACAGGTCGGAGGAATCGAAGTCGGCCACCGCCGCGAGCTGTTCCTCGGTGAGCCCGGCCTTGAGCCCGTGCGACTGGTGATGCGCGACCTCGTATGCCGACCGGGTCGCGTACCCCACGGTCAGGATCGCCAGCTCCCGCAGCTTGGGACTGAGGTCGGCGGCCCGCAGCGAGTTGGCGTAGGTCAGGAAGGCGTCCAGCTGGGTCGGCGCGTTGGTCAGGGCGAGGAAGATGTTCGCCGTCGGCACCTTGCGCTCGGCTTCCAGCCGGTCGTACAGGGGCTTGTGCGACTCGTCCGCGTCCTCGCGACGCAGGTAGGGGACTCGTGCCATGGTGACTCCTGGAAGTACGGAGGGTCAGTGCGCGGACTGTTCGAGCAGGAACCGTTCGAGCGACATCGGCTTCGGCAGCTCGGCCGGCGGGATCTGCGGCACGCCGGCGAAGGGCGACGCCTCGAAGTACCACTTCTCCAGGGCCGGCAGACCCCAGCGGGCGTTGGTGCTCAGCGATCCCGCGTCCCAGCGCACCGGCTCGATCTCGGTGTCGATGGTCTGGTAGTGGCTGTTGAAGACCTCCACCCGGTGTCCGTCGGGGTCGCGGAGGTAGGCGAAGAGCATCCCGCCCGGTCCGTGACGTCCCGGGCCCCGCTCCACGCCGTCGCCGTAGCCCTGGATGCCCGCCCAGTCGCAGGCGGTGAAGATGTCGTGGCTCTCGGAGACGGTGTAGGCGAAGTGGTGCAGGGCGGGCCCGGTGTTCTCGACGATCGCGAGGTCTAGGCAGGTGCCCTTGCGGTACATGAACGCACCCAGCAGTTTGTCGCCGTGCTCCAGGTACTCCGAGTTGCGGAAGCCCAGCTCGCTGTAGAACGCGCACAGCTCGTACGTGTCGGGCGCGAAGATCTGGTAGTGGTCCAGCCGCTGCGCGTGGGCACCCTTGTAGAGCTCGAAGTCGATGTGCAGCCGCGGTCGGGTCTCCATGTGCGCGCACAGTTCGAGCGGCGTGCCGATCGGGTCGCTGACGTGCAGGGTCCGCTTCTGGTAGGGGACGTCGACCCACTCGGCGGGCAGCCCCCGCTCACGGAACCAGTCGTACGCGAGGTCGAGGTCCTCGTCGAAGAAGACCCGGAAGCCGATCCTCCTGCTCATGCCCGCGCCCTCCTCATCCAGCTCCAGGACCAGGCTGTGGTGACAGGCTTCGGCCAGGCCGCGCAGGTAGCAGGTGCGCTCGTCCTCGTCGCTGACGACCAGCCCCAGCACCTTCACGTAGAAGTTCCGGCTCTCGGCCAGATCCGCGACCGTGAGACGTACGTGACTGGAGCGGGTGATGTTGAAACTCGGGCGCAGATTGACGGGTGGCAGCATGCTGGTCTCCGTGCTCGGATCGGCTCTGGATTTGAGCTCTGGATTTCGACGACTGTAATACTTCGAGGCCGTTTTACGGCTTGCCAGGGATTGCTACGGCTTGGTCGTCGAGGGCCCGCCCCCGGCGAACGTGAATGCGGACCAGCCGCTGAATTCCGCGGATTCACCGAGGGATTCCTCGATGCGCAGCACCTCGTTCCACTTGGCCATTCGCTCGGAGCGCGTGAACGAGCCCACCTTCAGCTGTCCCGCGTCCCAGCCCACGCTCAGATGGGCGATGGTGACGTCCTCGGTCTCCCCGGAACGCGCCGAGACGATCGTGCCGAAGCCGGCTTCCTTTCCGGCCCGCAGGGCCTGGAACGCCTCCGTGACCGTCCCGGCCTGGTTCGGCTTGATCAGGACGGCGTTCGCCGCTCCGCCGGCGGCCGCGGCCTCGACCCGCTTGGCGTTCGTGACCAGGTAGTCGTCGCCGATCACCTGGCAGCGGTGACCGTAGCGCCGGGTGAACTCCAGCATGCCCTCGTGGTCGTCCTCGCCCACCGGGTCCTCGACGGACAGGATCGGATACTGCTCGATCCAGCCGCCCAGCATGTCGACCAGCGCGGTGGTGTCCAGGGTGCGGTCGTCCAGGGCCAGCGTGTACCGCCCGTCGCTGCCGAACTGCGAGGCCGCGACGTCCAGCGAGATGCCGACCTGCGTCGCGGGAGCGAAGCCCGCGCTCTCGATTGCCCGGGTCAGCGTCTCCAGCGCCTCCTCGTTGGAGTCGAACGCCGGCCAGAAGCCTCCTTCGTCGGCCACCCCCTGCGCCTTTCCCGCCTTCCGCATCAGAGCGCCGGCGGCCAGGTAGATCTCCGCCGTCCAGTCCAGGGCCTCGGAGAAGCTCTGTGCCGCGGGGCAGACCACCATGAAGTCCTGGACGTCGACGCGGCGGTCCGCGTGGGCGCCGCCGCCGAAGATCTGGATCTCCGGCAGCGGGATGCGGACCGGCCGCCCTCCCGCGAGGTGCTGCCACAGGGGTACGCCCGCCGACGCGGCGGCGGCGTGCAGGACCGCCATGGACGTGGCCACGATCGCGTTGCCGCCGAGACGGCTGCGGTCGGGGGTTCCGTCGAGGTCCACCAGCAACCGGTCGACGGTTTCCTGATCGGTCGCGTCACGGTCCAGGAGGGCGGGTGCGATCTCGTGGTTCACCGAGCCCACCGCGCGCTGGACGTCCAGGCCGCCGAAGGTGCTGCCGCCGTCGCGCAGGTCGAGCGCCTCGCCCTGGCCGGTCGAAGCCCCTGCCGGTGCGATGGCCCGCCCGATCGCGCCGTCCGCGAGGTGCACCTCGACCTCGACGGTCGGCCGACCGCGTGAGTCCCACACCCTGCGGCCGTAGAGCTTGGCGATCCGCGCGTCTGTCATTGCGCTGCAACCTTTCGGAGTTCGGACGATCGGGTGATGAGCGGGGGAGCCTGTGTCTGTGCCCGCGTCTGTTGTCCAGCGTTACCCGCTCGCCGCATCCAATGCTAACGATAGCGCAATCGTGCGGAGTGTTCCTGGCGCTGTCAAGAGCCGGGTGGAACTCCAGTTCCTTGAGGTCGCCCTTCGCCCCCAGTCGCTAGATTGATCGACAGTTGGGTGCTATCGTTCGCACAACCCATTGCGCTCCGGCAAGACTCCGGCGGACCTGCGCCCTTCCTGGACAGACGGACAGCACAGGCAGGCGCGGGTCCGTCGGGCCGGATCGCGGCCGAAAGGAAAGCGAGCCCGATATGGCAACCGAGCCCTCCTCCGTGGCGCCGATGACCCTCACCACCGTTGTGGCCAGTACACGTCCCGGACGTGTGGGAAGGTCCGTCGCGGACTGGTTCGCCGGCCAAGCCGCGGGGTGCGACCAGTTCGAGTCGCGCATTGTCGACCTGCGTGAACTCGCTCTGCCCTTCTTCGACGAGCCGCATCCGCCGGCCCTGCAGCAGTACACCAAGAGCCACACCCGCGAGTGGAGCCGGATCGTCGAGGCGTCGGACGCGTTCGTCTTCATCACACCGGAGTACAACGGCGGCTTCCCCGCCCCGCTGAAGAACGCGTGGGACTACCTCGTCGTGGAGTGGCGGCACAAGCCGGCCGCGTTCATCAGCTACGGAGGCGTCACGGCGGGTACCCGCGCGGTGCAGATGGCCAAGCAGGTCGTCGCGAACCTCAGGATGCTGCCGATCGGTCCGACCGTGAGCATCCCGTTCGTCAGTGAACTCGTCGACGGCGACGCGTTCCGGCCCGGCAAGATACACGAGGCCGCTTCAGCAGAGATGCTCGACGAACTCGCGCGCACCGCCCGCGTCATGCAACGGCTGCGCAGCGGAACGCACTGACCCGGTGCCGCACATACGAAGGCGCCCGGAGCCATGCGCTCCGGGCACCTTCCGCGTCTGCGGGCGAGTCCGCCCATGACTCAGCCGGACCCGGGCCGGCTCCGTCCGTCAGGGGGCGCCGTGCTGCCACGCAGGACCAGCGATCCGGGGGAGACCGACGTGTACGGGCCGTCGTTGCCCGGTTTGGTCTTGAGCCGGCGCATCAGCCACAGCGCGCAGCCGGTGGCCATCTCCTGGATCGGCAGACCGATCGTGGTGAGTCCGGGACCCCACCAGGAAAACCCCGGCTCGTCCCCGAACCCGACCACCGACAGTTCGCCGGGCACCTTCACGCCCTGCTCGGACAACTCCTCCAGGACCCCCTGGGTGAGCTGGATCGATCCCAGCACGAGCGCGGTGGGTGCGTCCGGGCCCTTCAGCAGCCGGCGTACCGCCTTGCGGCCGTGGTCCACGGACGACGGTGGTCCCAGGTCGGTGCGCCCGGTACCGTCCGGCAGGCCGCCTTCGCTCAGGGCGCTGCGGAAGCCGCGCAGGCGCTCCGCACCCGTGGGCAGCTCCTCGGGGCCGCCCACGTACGCGATGCGGGTGTGGCCCTGGGCCACCAGGTGGGCCGTACCCTGGCGCAGCGCCTCGTGGTCGTCCACGCCGAACCACTGGGAACCGAGCGACGGGTGGCGGCGCAGCAACTGAAGGTGCGGCACGGCGCGCAGGAGCTTGACGGAGTCGCCGTGCGGGCGTGCGGTGGGCACGATGATGATGCCCGCCACGCGGTTCGCGGACAGCTCGCGCAGGTGGCGGAGCTCCGCCATCCGGTCGTCGTCGGTCTCCGAGAGCATCAGCTGGAAGCCCTCGGCCTCCATGTTCTTGGACAGTTCGTGCGCGATGGTCGAGTAGAAGCTGTTGCGGATGTCCGGGATGACCAGCGCGACCACGTTGCTGGAGGCGCCGCGCATCATCCGCGCCGCGCGGTTGCCGACGTACCCCATCTCGGAAGCGGCCTGACGGACCCGGAACTTGGTCTCCTCGCTGATGCGGGGATCGTCGGAGAGGGCCCGGCCGACTGTCGAGACGGAGACTCCGAGGTGTTCGGCGATGTCCCTGGTCGTGATCACGTAAAGCCCCCTCGCGCTGCCTGATCCCGTTGCTGTCACTTTCCGTGTGCCAACGATAGCATTTCCGTTGCGCTCCGTGGTCGGCGAAGCGGCGACATCGTGTTGATCATTATCTTCGTGCTAACGTTAGCACTGCTGGACGAGCAGTGCAGCCGCCCACGGTTGCCCAGTTGGGGAGGTTTCCATGCGCATCGTCAGGTATGCCGTCGGCGGCGTGAGTCACTATGGAGAGCTGGAAGCCGGTGACGCCAGGATCGCGAGATTCGAGGGTGACCCCTTCACCGGACTGTCCCCTACGGGGCACGTCGACGAATTCGGCGACGTAGTGGTTCTCCCACCACTGGAGCGACCCCGGATCTTCGGGTTCGCCTACAACTACGCCTCGCACATCGACGAGACCGACCGCGAGGTTCCGGAAGTTCCCGTGTGCTTCATGAAGCCGAGTACGGCGGTGATTGGACCCGATGAGGCCATCGTCTATCCGGCGGATGGCGAACTGATCCATTTCGAAGGCGAATTGGTCGTCGTCATCGGTAGGGAAGCCCGCCATGTGAAGCGCTCGGAGGCCCATGAGTACATCCTCGGTTATACGTGCGGCAATGACGTCAGCGACCGCATCGTCCAGCGTAAGGAAAGCGCATTCGGAACGCTGTTGATCGGCAAGGGGCAGGACACATTCGCTCCCCTCGGGCCGGTCATCGTGACCGGACTCGACCCCTCGGGCCTGTCGCTGACGACCCGTGTGAACGGCATCGTCATGCAGTCGGCGAGCACCGCCGACCTGCTGCTCGCCGTTCCCGACCTCGTCAGTTACCTCAGTCGCTACATGACGCTGCTTCCCGGAGACGCGATCATGACCGGCACGCCTTCCGGTGTCGGGCCGATCCGCCCCGGAGACGAGGTCGAGGTCGAGATCGAGGGCATCGGCGTCCTGCGCAACCCGGTCGTGGCCGAGAGTCTCTGACTCCGGACGTTCGCCGGGCGACCTGGCACAGGGGCCTGCCCACCCCGCGGCGGTGGGCAGGCCCCTGCGGCGTGTCGGCTCGCTAGCGGACCGCGTTGTTGAACTGTGAGGGGCGGACGAAGACCAGCGCCAGGACGCCCAGCAGAGGCAGGGCCGTGACCTGCAGCAGTCCCGCCTGGCTCCAGCCGAAGGAGTCCACCAGGGCGGCGAAGAGCAGGCCGGAGAACGCCGCCGTTCCGTAGTAGCTGGTGACGAAGAGGCCGGAGGCGCGTCCGATCTGCGAGGGACGGACGGCGCGCTGTATCGCGCTGTTGGTGTTGGGGTAGATGAAGCCCAGGCCGAAGGCGCCCATGAGGAAGGCGAACGCGCACTGCAGGCCGACTCCGGCATGCGTCTGGTAAATGCACACGCTGATGGCGGAGACGGCCAGCAGGCTCACGATCAGCAGGTTGCGCTGGTTCACGCGGTCGCCGAGCCAGCCGCCGAGAAGGGCCAGCATCCCACCGAAGCCGAGGCAGCTCATGGCCAGTGCGGCCTGCTCGGCGGTGTAGTGCAGCGAGGTGATGAGGAACGTCGGGTAGAGGCCGAGGAACCCGTAGATGGCCACACCGCTGACGACCGAGTGGACGGCCAGTGCGATGGTGCTGCGGTTGTAGGCGGAGGCCGGCATGTACTCGTACGTCCTGGTCGAGACGACCTTCTCGGCGGAGTGCTCGGTCAGAGCGGTTTTCACCAGGAACAGGGACGCTGCGGCGATCAGCAGCCCGGCCGTGCCGAAGAGGTAGAAGGGCGAGTGCCAGGTGCCGTGCATGCTCATGAGCTTGACGCCGATGAGCGGGGCGATGAACACGCCGGCGGAGTAGCCCACGCCGATGATGCCGAAGGCGAGGCCGCGGCGGTGGGCGAAGAAGGCGCCGATCGCCGCGAAGATGGCGGCGGACTGCATGCCCTCACCAAAACCCGAGATGACCCGGTACAGGGTCATGTCGGCGAGACCGGTCGCCAGCGGCGTGGCCATGGTTCCCAGGGAGTAGATCACGATGCTGACCAGCAGCACGGTCCTGCGGCGGAAGCGGTCCAGGAGGTAGCCCGCGGGCAGACCGGCCAGGGCCATGCCGAGGGTGAAGTTCGTCGCCAGCAGCCCGCCCTGCTCCAGGGAGAATCCGTATTCCGCGCGGATGTTCGGCAGCAGAGGGGGAAAGACCTGGCGGTCCATCGCGTTGACCATGTAGGAGAGGACCACCAGCAGGAAGCCCACCCCGATCATGAGGCGGGAAATGGGGGCACGGCTGCTTTCCTGCGTGTCGCCGGCGGGCATCGCGCTGGTGTCGACTTGCGCTGCGTGAGTCATAGCGGGCTCCTGAGGAGGAATGGGCCACGGCAGGCCGCGGCGGAACCGTCGCCGCACGGGCGATGACGAGAAGCGGTGAGCTGAACACGGACTCGAGTCGGCGACGCCGGTACTGTCGTCGACTGGAGGAATGAGGCCGATGGGCTGCCGCGCGGTCGGACGCCGCATGCGGAATTCAGCCGTAAATCGACCGTCGGGACGTCCGTGGCTATGGCGTCTTCAACAGCCGGACCTCGTGCGGACACTTATCGGCCACACGGTCGGCGCTGCCAGAACCATGAGGGTAAGTTTCTGGCCGCGTCAAGATGTGAACAGCAGATTTCTTGTCGGTTTTCGCTTTCTTCGTGGTATCCGGGTTCCTCGGCCCTGACGGACCCTGCCGTGGGGTGCCGGTGACCGGGTGCGCGCCGCACTCTTGACGCGTCGAAGACCATGAGTGCTATCGTTAGCATCGCGTGGCTGTGACAAAGTGATTCGACGTGCCCCGGCGTCTCGTGACCCGTTCGAGGGGCATACCGCGGCGCCCGCACCCGACCACAAGTCGGCGAGCGCCGACGACACCCGACCCGAGCCCAACGACCCTCTCCACCCACCCACGGCGGCGACGGCCCATCGGACATGCCGTCGGCCGCCGTTCCGGGTGACGATCAAACCCTGCTCGGAACGCGACCGGGCGCGAGACCCGGCCGTCCGCTGCGGCCGCACGATTCTGCGAGGACGACCTGCCATGAAACCACTGAGCCGACCAGGCACCGTGCTCCTCACCGACCATGCCTGGCCCGACGACTCGGTCGAGCGATCGGTCATCGAGAAGGCGGGCCACACCCTCGTGACCGGCCCCGCCGATCCCGCCCCCGCCGAGACGATCGAGGAACTGGTGGCCGAGTACCGGCCCGCCGGGATCCTGACCTGCTGGGCCCCCGTCTCCGCCACCGCGATCGGCACCTCGCCGGATCTGCGGATCGTGGCCAGGCTCGGGGTCGGGCTCGACAACATCGCCGTGGACACCGCCACCGAGCGCGGCGTGTGGGTCACCAACGTGCCGGACTACTGCGTCGAGGAGGTCTCCGACCACGCCGTCGGCATGGTGCTGTCCTGGACGCGGGGCCTGGCCGTGTCCGACCGGGAGGTCCGCGCGGGCCGTTGGAACCCCGCCGGAGCCCGGCTGCGCCGGCTGTCGACGCTGACCTGCGGCGTCGTCGGATACGGGCGCATCGGACGCGCCACCGCGCGCAAACTGGGCGCGTTCGGCTGCCGGATCCTGGCCCACGATCCGTACCCGCCGAAGGACGCCCCCGGAGTGGAGATGGCGGGCCTGGAGGAACTGCTGCGCCGCAGCGACGTGGTGATTCTCCACGTGCCGCTCACGCCCGGCACGCACCACATCATCGGAGCCGAGCAGCTGGCGCTGATGCCACCCGGCGGCCTGCTCGTCAACGTCAGCCGGGGCGGCCTGGTGGACACCGACGCGGTCGTAAAGGCGCTGGACAGCGGTCACCTGGACGGAGCCGCCTTCGACGTACTGGAGACCGAACCCCAGGTCCCCGCCGGGCTGCTGGACCAGCCGGGCGCGCTGCTCACCCCGCACGTCGCCTTCTCCTCCGACGCCTCGGTCACGGAACTGCGCCGCCGCGCCGCCGAGGAGGTCGTACGCATCCTGGCGGGCGAGGCACCGGCCCACGCCTGCAACAGTCCCCACGGTCTGACCACCGGATCGGGTGACCGGCGATGAACCCGACCTCCGCGCAGGTGAGCGCCGGCCCCGTGTCCGACCCCCCGTCGGTCGACTTCCTGACCGCCCACAAGCTCGCCGGACCCGGCGAAGCCGCACAGTGGACACCGCTGACCGGCGGCGTCTCGTCCGATCTGTGGCGAGTGGACCTGCCGGGGCGTTCCGTTTGCGTCAAGCGCGCCCTGGCCAGGCTGAAGGTCGCGGCCGACTGGCAGGCGCCGGTTTCGCGAAACGCCTATGAATGGGCGTGGATGCGGTTCGCATCCCGGCACCGTCCCGACAGCGTGCCCGAACTGCTGGCCCACGACCCCGAGGCCGGCCTCTTCGCGATGGAGTACCTGCCCCCCGAGCAGTACCCCATGTGGAAGACGCAACTGCTGCGCGGCGAGGTCCAGGTGGCGACCGCGGCGGCCGTCGGAGAGGTGCTCGGCAACCTGCACGCGGCGAGCGCCGGCGATGCCGACCTCGCCGCGGAGTTCGCCACCGACGACAACTTCCACGCGCTGCGCATCGAGCCGTATCTGCTGGCCACCGCTGCCGCGCACCCCGGCCTGAGCGACCTCCTCCAGGGCCTCGCCCACCGTACGGCCACTACACACCTGGCCCTGGTACACGGTGACGTCAGCCCCAAGAACATCCTCGTCGGCCCGTCGGGGCCGGTGCTGCTGGACGCCGAGTGCGCCTGGTACGGCGACCCGGCCTTCGACCTGGCCTTCTGCGTCAACCATCTGCTCCTCAAGTGCCTGGTGGTGCCCGGGCGCCGCACTGATCTCATGCGGTCCGCCCGGGCGCTGGCCGAGGAGTACCTCCGGTGTGTCGACTGGGAACCCCGGCCGGAACTTGAGGCACGGGCCGCGTCACTGCTGCCGGCGTTGCTGCTCGCGCGCGTGGACGGCAAGTCCCCGGTGGAGTACCTCACGGACGACCGGCACCGATTGCTCGTACGCACGGTGGCATCCGGCCTGCTCCGGGCACCCGCCCTCACGGTGGGGGAGGCCCTGGACGCCTGGGCGGCCGCGCTCCGGGCGCCGACCGAGTCCGGCAGCCGCCGGCCCGACTGACCCAACCGATTTCGACGGACCCGATGGAGGAGAGACGCATGCGGAGAGTTGTCACCGGCCATGACAAGAACGGCAGATCGGTCGTTGTCAGCGATGGCTCCATCCCGCGCAGCCGGGAGTTCACCAGCCTGCCGGGCTGGGTGTCCCGCCTGCCCTGGGCCACCGAACCGGACAAGCAGGTCAGCCGGACCGGGGAGGACCCCACGCCGAAGGTCACCAGCCTGCTCCCGGTGCCCGGCGGCACGCGGTTCATCGTCCTGACCTTCCCGCCGGACACCGCGATGGCCGACCCGGCGTTCGACCCCGTCGCCTTCGACCGCGAGCAGCGGGCCGACTCGCCGGGCATCGCGGACCTCATGGAGCCCGACGGCATGCACGCGACGCCGACCGTGGACTACGGCATCGTGCTGCAGGGCGAGATCGTCCTCGAACTCGACGACGGCCATTGCACCCGGCTCTCGGCGGGGGACATCGTCATCCAGAACAGCACCCGTCACGGCTGGCGCAACCGCAGCGGCCAACCGGCCACGATGGCCTTCGTCCTCGTCGGTGCGGAGCGTGACGGCTGACGCGGACGGAGCCGGAGCCGGAGCCGACGAGGCAGCCGGTTCGAGGCCGGGCAGACATCGGCCGGTGAGGACCGTCGCGCGACGGGCCGGATCCCGTGACGGCCCCTTGTGGCCGTTGTCGGTGGACGGTTTGCTCCTGCTGGCTACAGTTGGCCTCCTGAAGCAGTCGGCAGGTCATCGACCAGATTCTGCTCGCCATTCTTGCCCGCGACCGCTGAGTTCGGCACGACGGCCCCGGCATGTGCCTGCCGGGGCCGTCGCACTGCGCCGGCGTACCGCACAGGCGGCGAGGGCTCTTCGCCCCGCTGCCGCGCCTGCGGCCGACCCGACATGGCCGTGCCCACGAGCCGATACAACAGTCCGTTCACCGTCAGCCCGACGACGCAACCGATGACCCCCGGTCCGTGGCCGACGGCCGCTCCCAGCCGGCCGTACCCACCGGCAAGCAGGGCCAGGGTGGCCGCCATCAGGATCCAGGCCCGCTCGCGGGTGGCAAACTCGCCGGGGGAACGTGACACAGCACCCGCGGCACCGAGAGTCCCGAAGAAGGGCGAGCAAAGTGAAGATCGTGGTGGATGACCTCTCCGGCCCGGAGATCGCCGGGTTCCTCGACGAGCATGTCCAGCAGATGCGGTCCATCACGCCTCTGGAGAGCAAGCACGCCCTCGATCTCGGTGAACTCCGTAAGCCCGAGATCACGTTCTGGTCAGTCATGGACGGCGATACCTTGGTGGGCTGCGGTGCGATCAAGAGGCTGGACGCGGGCCACGCGGAGCTGAAGTCGATGCGCACCACGCCGACGCGTAAGCGAAGCGGGATCGCATCCCTGCTGCTGGAGCACATCATTGCCGAGGCCAAGCGCATGGGATTCACGCGGCTGAGCCTGGAGACGGGTGCGGCCGAGTTCTTCCTGCCCGCCAGGAAGCTGTACGAGAAGGTCGGGTTCGTCCACTGTGAGCCGTTCGCGGACTACCAACCCGACGCGAACAGTACGTTCATGACGAAGGTCCTGTAGAAGGCGCCCGTCCTGTTCGGTGGCGATGCCCCAATGCGTGGTCCTGCTGCTTCCGCAGCGCTTCACGGGGAGGCTCGGCACCGATGAGTGCCCGGCAGGAGGAGAGCTCCCATCCTGTCGCGTCGCGCACGGCCAGAGCCCGGAGGTAAGCAGCGTCCTGGCTGGCTACGAGATTGCCGCCCAAGGTATGTATGTGCAGGTCAGGAAGGTACCAGGACGGCTTGGTCTGCCAGGCCGGTTCGGAGACGGTCCTTTCGAGGGCGTCGACGCCCCAGCGGACCTGGGAGTCGGCTATGAACGCCGACAGCTTCTCGGGCACGTCGGCGGCGAAGGAGGCAGCGAACCTGTTCCGGTCCAGGAACAGGAACCCGCACTCCATCCGCCGCGGTCAGCCCGAGAGGGGACGACCGCGGCACCGGCGCTGGGTGCGCGTTCGCAACCCGGTTAACCTGGGGTTGTCTTAACGGAGGTTGGCGGACACCAACGTGGACAATCCCAACCGCCAGGTCCGGCTGAGCTTCCTGGGCTGAGCAAGACCGTCCCACGCCGCATCCGTCGGCGGCCACATCATCGGCTGGGCTGATGACTGGGAGGTGTCTGGCGCCACCGACCCGATGACCCGGCTTAAGCTCGGCTCCTGGCTCGGGACGAGCGGGGTCCGTACGACGGCCTCGTCGCCGTTGCCGTGGACCGCCTGGGCCGCAAACGTCGTGGACTGCCTGAACACCGGCTACAAGATGCGTGACGAGAAGAAGCTACTCGTCACATACGGTCACGACGGCCCATGGGACTTGGACGACCCCACCGACGAGAACCGCTTCACCATGGAGGCCTGGGGCGCGCAGATGGAACTGCGGGCGATTCAGCGCCGCAACAGGAGCGCGACCGTCAAGACACGGGCCGCTGGACGACCGAAGGGAAAGCCGAATCCGCATGCCTCCGCT
>Ga0307517_10002802_pt1 | contig 27689 bp, 21 predicted proteins | sample 23_EM_MG_FD_194515 | JGI IMG/M metagenome (GOLD analysis project Ga0307517, IMG submission 194515) | Populus trichocarpa ectomycorrhiza microbial communities from riparian zone in the Pacific Northwest, United States - 23_EM | ecosystem: Host-associated > Plants > Roots > Unclassified | place... | reverse complement strand
AGCTAGCGCTCCATGCTTTTTCTTGTACTTAACAACTAATAAATTATATAAAAAAAAAAAAAAAAAAAAAAAAGTCCTTAGCTATAGCCACCGACAGGAGGTTTCCCGGACTAGGGCAGCCCGCATTTTTCTGGCCGCCTCGTCCACCGCTCTTGGGGGTGCCCCAGTCAACCACCACGGGAGCTCCGGGCCATTGAGAGCACTGAGTGTGGGTATATAGCGAACACCAACTCTCCAAGTAGATAAAGAGCTCTATGAAGTAGGAAGTAATACCCCGTCTCTCAGGTTACTTGTTGGAATGTGAAACAAAGGAAGTAATTCCCAGACTTTGAGGGGTAAAAATGACAGGATTTTACAGGCAGGAATCAGTATGGGACAGTACATGATAGGATAAGAGCCTGTGATCCTGATCGTCCCAACAGCCCTGCAGGCATCTACAGCATCATGGTCTTGTTGAGAGCTATGCTGATTGGCAAACCAGCCCGGACACGGACATGACCTATCCCGGGATCGTTCAGACAAAGAGCTTCGGAGAGCAAATACATCCACTAGCCAGAAAGCGATATGGGAAAGTACTGGATGTCTTTGGGGTTGCTCGACATCTGGCATCTGCAGCCTAAGCTCCGGGTCCTGTATTGCTCAGGCAAACTCTCCGGATATGCGCTTGGGATTAGCGTAGCGCCAGAACCATCCGGGAGGGACAGACGGATGCACGGAGGCTATGAGCGGTGAAGAAGCCTTCCTTATGATGTTTGTTCTGTTCTTTGTTAGCATCATATTATAACTGAAGGAAGAGGGTACATGCGTAGAACAGAGGCATGAGAGAGAAGAATAGAAGTCAAATTCGCCTCGCAGAGTTGTGTGCTGACCATCTGTCTTTAGTGTTGCTTTGATCCTAGAGTTTTGTTTCATACCCACCCTTCCGCCATCCGCCACCCAGCAATTGGAAGAAGGCCACTTTAAAAATGTTCCCCGTATTCCAGCAGATATTCCCAGCTATAGTACAACAGAGTTTGTCCTTTGAGAAAGGCGCCATCTTAAAGGACAACCACAGGTTCCAGCAACCATCTATTGATCGGTAACTCCAATATGTATCCTACAGTCCCAGCCTATTACCCGCAGAGTCCGCCCCTCTCCCATCGGGCCCGCCAGTCGCCTGCACTACACACACAGTACGTAGAAGGACCTGACAGTTCTCACCCATCTGTCTGAGGCAGTCACATGAAGAGACACTAAGATATAAGTCAGTCTAGATGTCCTTTCCCGTTGCCTTTCATCCCATATGAAATTAAGGAGAAATAGACCGGACAATTGAGCTCACTGACAAAGAGTCTAAGGTGATGTGCAGTAATAAGGCAACGATAACTAGTGATGATATAATGCCATCAAGAGATTCTGTTATCATGACTAGATAAAATTAGTCAGAGTCAATGAAGGTCTGTGGTACACAATAGAATTGAGAATTACGAAGGTTGTGATTGTTGGAAATCGGTTTATTCTCCTCGTCATAGTATAGTTTCATTTGTCTCATACAAGGGCGGAAGCACGGGAAATATGTTTCCGTTGACAGATGGGATGGAGCACAGAATGTTGAAAAAAATTCATGACGGAAAATGGAGATGAAGGGAGAACAAGAGTTGGGCATTTGATCAAAGGCACAAGGGAGCGGGAGTCTTGGTGATGCATTTATTTTGTTCAGAGATTAGGCAAAATGTTTCTTTCTTTTGTTTCTGTTTTGGAACCTGGAGGAAAGAAGGTGGAGACGTGTGGTGATCGATAGAAGGATCAGAGCTTGGTTTTCTTTTTGATATATACTTCTGTCCTTACCGCTAGATCAGCAGGCAATAACGAAGAGAAGACGTCGCTCGCTATCCATCCCAGTTGCTATTCGGTGCCCCATATTTGACCATTTTCACTAGTGATCTCGCAAGTGATATATCTAGAAGGAAATAGAACTTACTAGGAAGGAACAAAATTGATAGACTGAGGAGAAAAAACGGTTCGAGGGGTCATAGGACTTGACAATATTTCTGTAGAATTCCAACTTTTAAGGTTGATTGCTTTTCAAAGAAAGTCCGTTTTGCATGGACCAACATATTCGGCCGCAGTCACATAATTCAGTAGGGCTAGCAAGAGGCTCGGCTACTGGAAAATGTTTTCTGTAAGCGGTGTGGGATTCCCCCAACCGCACTAACTTAGTTGGCATTCAACAACTCACAACCCGACAGCTGACCACCAACCAGTATTCCCAGCAGGCCGGGGACCCGGCGGGACCCCGCGGGGTGACTGCCAAGAGCCCCTGAAGGGACCGGACAGCAATCTGTAATCCGTTCTGGGCGGCCGCAGGGCAAGACGGCCGTCCTTGGGCAGGACGGCGGGCCCTACAGGGTGAGACATGTTAGTTCAGGGCAGGGGGGGTGGACAGCCGGGGGACTGTAGGGTATGGCAGGGGACGGCAAGAGTGATGTCCCATGATGATAGAATGATTTGTTCGGAGGCGTAGGTGTGAAATTGAGCCAGCAAAGGAGTGAAATAACTGGTTTGAGAATACTGTGTGTGAATCGTGATATATAGGACCTGGTATGTCATGTTCAGACTAAGCCAAACTCAATAGAAACGAGTATTTTCTCTACAATACTAAAGTCCCTTCTACCTTAGCTCTAAAATCCCAATTAGAAAGTGCATATCCGAACGCCTATTTTCAATAGGAAGTATGATATGGTATTATTGTGCATTGACAAAATTAACCGAACAGAAAAGATGTACTGCAACCAAATACCCCCCCAGCGCCCAGCACTTCAACCCCAAAACCAAACCATTTAGTCAACCTCTTCTTGTATAGGATTCTAAGCTTCCTCTTCTGCAGTTGGGCCCAATAGTCTTTTGTATTCATTCTGGCTATCAGTATTGTAGCGTCAGTGGGGGAGTGGTATTTCCATACCCAAAGTCCCTCCTCTTAGTTGATGGTGGTTAATTCCGTCCACGCAGATATATCAATGGAAGCGGGGCTATGATTGTGGAGGCGCACCATTTCCGTATCGGTCGATGGTGGTGGCAGGGTAACTTGGGCTTCCGTCTGCGGCAGACTTGCTTTGCTCTGCTAGACTAGCACCTATCACTGCTTTATCCGCCTAGAAGGCTAAGTCTGTACAAGGTAGAGCAAGGCCTCTGCAGCCTTCTCAGTATTCATTCTTTGGCATGTCCTGGTATGTTGTGTTGCAGGCATTGTGTTGGATTCTGGCCTTCATCGGTCTTGGGGTGATTTTTTTTTGGCGATGGTTGCATTGCACGAAAACTCATGCACTTTTTTGTCCTCCAGTGTACAGTACTTCGGGAGGGGCACAAATAATCAGCACTTTCCCCACCTAATTTTCACCTACGCCCCTCATCGTAAAATCGACGGATTTACTTAGAGCAAGATGTTTGGCTTCGAACGTCCCACAGAGGAAGACCAATGGCTTCATTATCTCAACAGAGCGGAGAGAACCTTCAAAGATTCCACAGCCCGCAAAGGCCAGAAACCCCTTAATAAACCTTCGCGGTTGCAGTACATTTGGCTATACCACCTGGAGAACAAGGATGCTCCGGAGCTGGTGGAACCTACGGGCGGATTTGCAACCAACATAACCTACAGCGAGTACCCACCTTGCACCGTCCCGTTTGCTACTCTGGAGAAGAAATTCCTTGATGATTTAAGACTCGAGATTGCGCATCGTGGGAGTTATATACTACTGAGAGCAGTTGTCGGTCCGAAAAGATATGTTTCCGTGACAACAATAGCCGAAGATGAGAACGGAGAAGTGGAGTTGGTGCAGATATACAATCAGGATAGTCGCAGATCTCTGGGAAATGTTATGCCTGAGGGGCAGGTTTTCATCGTGAAGGAGCCCTACTTCAAGACGACCTCCGTAGGTGGGACGAGCATCCGCGTTGATCATGTCTCGGACATCATATTTTTGGACAGTGAAGATGAAAGGATTCCGGAGAATTGGCGGCCAAGGATTAGGTTATTGGGGAGGGAGTCATTGGATTGGAAGGATGACGGGAACATTTTTTATAAAGGGAAACAATATTTTGAAGCTGTTCAATGGTGAGTACTAGATTGTGGGAGCACGCTGATAAAACCTTATCAAAAGTGTCTAAGGCAACCTTCACTAACTTCTTAAAGTTACACAAAAGGCCTCGAAATCGTAGGACCCGGTTCAGCGCCCGAGATAATCCTCCTTCTTAACCGCGCCCAAGCATACCTAGAACTAGGTCACAATGAGAAGGCCCTGACAGATGCCGAAAAGGTGCTCTCCTACGAACCACTGAACCAAAAGGCTCTTTATCGCAGCGCACTAGCTTTCTACGAGGACGGCGACTACGAATCCGCCAAAGCCCGCTTTGTGAAGTTACTAAAGGAGTTTCCGGAAAACAAAAATGCAAAGGAAAGGCTCCTCCGAACGTTCCGGCGTTTGCAAGAGCAGCGAACGGGAGAGTATGCATTCTTAAAAATGAGAAATGAAGTTAAAGAGTGGGGGGAGAAAAGAGGCAAACTCGACTGTGCAGAATATGTTGGGCCGGTTAGGGTGGGGGATGCGGGGAGTAAAGGGAGAGGACTGTTCGCCACTCGGGACGTAAAGTTTGGGGATCTGCTACTTTGTTCAAAAGCCTTTATTGTTTGCCACGGAGAGGCTGCAGATGTGAGGATTAATGCTCTGTTGAATATCAAGGATAGGAAGGGGCAGTCCGGCACGCGCTCTCAAATTTTTCGGGAATTGATCCAAGTGCTATACCACAGCCCGAAGAAGGCGAAGGGGTTTTATGGGCTAAACAGCGGAGGTTACCAAAGAGTTCCGGGAGAAATCGTTGACGGATTGCCGGTCGTCGACTCGTAAGTTCTAAGCAGCCCTCTAAAAGAATTCCGACCGCTAATGATATTAGACACCTGGTGATGCACATCATGCTGAGGAACTGTACTGATTGTAAACGGCTCAGTTCTACCGATGATCCTCTTGAAAACCTATTCAGAACAAAAAGTGAGGTGGAAAAAGCCATCGCCGAGGCAGCACCGGAAGGCGCCCCTGAGGGCTCAGGCCTCTGGATAATGCCCTCATATATCAACCACTCCTGCTGGCCAAATTCAGTTCGTTCATTCCTGGGAGATCTCCTCATAGTCCGTGCAGCAAGGGACATCTCCGAAGGGGAGGAAATCACTATCAATTACATCGAGAACCGCGCCGGCGTGCAAGAACGTCAAAAAGCGTTCTACACGGAATGGGGATTCAATTGCGAATGCACCCTCTGCCAGGTCGAAGTCGCCGAATCGCAGGAGGTCCAAGACAAGCGCCAAGAGCTGATAGAGAAAGCACTAAAGTTCAAAGTCTACTTCAAACAATCAGTTAAGAAGTCAAATTCGGCAATCGCACCCTTGACAACGCTGATAAAGGGGATCGAAGCAACCTACGCCAAGCCCGAATTTATTCACCCACGGGTCCTACTACTCTCGCCAACAGACATTCTGCAGACATTCTTCGTGAGGGCAGAGCGTCCGCAGGATGTTTTCCTCCTTGCAAAGCAGACCCTAAATAGATTAGGGTTCAAGATCACAACTAGGGGGAGGAAGGTGGTGATTGAGAGATATGGATACATGGGCTATCTAGTCATGAGGGTGTTTATACATGTCATTACCGCGGGGGCGATGGCGGGCGATCTTTGGACCGCGATATTATGGAAAAACATTGCTATAAAGGCTTACGAAGTGCTTGTCGGTGAGAGGGAGAGCTTTTTCGATGCTTGGGGGAGGGCGCTCTTGCAAGCTGGTGTGCCGGTTAATTAAGTTTCCTTTATGGCACTTTCTAACCTCCTTAAGGTATTCCTTCGTTCTTTTCGGTTTTTCCTCTTTGGTTCTGCAGTGTGGCCCACCGCACTTCCTCGTTGTCTTACTAGCTATGTTTGTATTTTATATTATCGCGTTCTCCCTTCTCCCGGCTACTCCCGGTGAGACATTTCAAGTTACCGATTGTTTTCGATGTCGTGGTCTGTTATGATCTGTTGTGTTAGCTACGATACATCCAGCACCAGCCACTAGCACCATCGTTCGTCGGGTATTTTTAGGGCAAGGATATAAGTCTTCATACGTGGTCACTCGTGCATATTTCCCTCCCTCCCGTCCTTTCCAGAGACCACGTTGGTAATCTCGGCAAGGGGTATTTTCTGTACGATTCCCGAACCACATCTAAAAGCCTCCTCGATTTCACGTATCCAACGAAGCTGTATTGCTCGAGGTATCGGCTCCGTGCCCATTAAACCGCTTTACGACCCATATATCAGTTTCAACATCTCCAAGTCGGGCGCAAAGGCCCGGCAGATATTTAGGGACGGGATCCCTAGAGAAGGCGGCGCTATCGACACTTCATGGCATAGTAGCATAATAAATTCAACCAACTACAAACCCCCGTCGCCGGTAGCCCACGGTCAAGCATTATAGCTCAGACCCAAGGGGTTGAGTTGATGCAGAGTCCACTCTCCAACGGGGACATGACGAATACCGGCCAGCGGCGAGCAGGCGTCGGTGACAGGCCTTTTTTGTTATTCTACTTGACGAATTCAACTTTTTGCTCGCCAAATACCCCTATTAGTCACCTGCCGTATTCGTCTCACCCTTGTTGGGGACTGTATCATACTCTACGAGCACAATACTTGCGCCACAACCAATTTTATTGGGCATACTAATTGCGGCGCTTGATAAACCAGCCGATGGGGTTTTACAGACGGGGCTTGGTTCCTCAGAGATAACCTTCAGCACCTCATAGACAAAAGCCCAAATATGGTGTTAGGAGCGATGGGAGGGAAATTTGTAGCCCCTTGCCACAGTGCCTTTCATGCGGGTACGGTACTGAATCTACAGCAATTCTAAGCTTCATAATGGCCTGGTTGGATGCTTTCCGTCAATCGAAAGAGTCAGAGTGGGAGGGGAGGTGGTAGGATTAATAGTATGATACATGCTTCCCATCCAGGACCCGGAACCACACTATCGGGAAAATTGTTTCCGCGCGTTGGCTGCTCCAGACCTGCGAAATTGGGTCTCTCATACTCAAGGGGTACCGTAGAATTCCATAAATAAGCCGCAGCCACCCAATACCTAGCTCATGTGAGTATGAGCCCTTAATAATCCCTTGCTCCACAACTCAACCTTTGAATAATCCGCGCGGCTTACTTATGGAATTCTACGGTATGGTGGAAGACCTCTTATGGCCGGAGCAGGCCGACATTCATTCTAGCTCGGTAACGGCCTACGAACTTCCGAGAGTGGTTACTACACATACCCCTTGAAATAACTGTTAGTCGTTTTTGCCAAGGAAATTAATCGCAATTAGCATGCCTAGGATACCCCCCCCGCTGCTACCAAATCTCTGGACCCACTACCAAATCCCAATATCTCCATAAAATCTTGAGATATATCTATCTTCTCTACTAATGTGTAGACGGTCATCCGCTCCATAGCCTAATGGAGCCATAATTCTTCTATGAGTGGTGGTTGAATATCTCTTGAAGACGGACGGTGCTTCTCCACCGGATACTCCGGCTACAGATGTCCCTCACCGCACGCCTTACAGAAGGGGTGGAGGTCGGTTGTGGAGGGTTCGCCGACCATTTGATCCTCCTCCCCGCCAGTGTATAGTACTTACACTCAACGACCGGTCGATGTTTCCACATCTACGCCCCCTTTACAAGGGCGTCTCAACAGAAGAGAAGGGGGGAAACAGCGGCAAAAGAACAGTATATTAAAGGAGTTTAAACAGCAGAACTAAAAACAAAAATGAATTCTGACACAGGTAAGGCGGCGGACTACGGTTGATGGTTGGCGTTTTGCTAAGGATTCGCTTAAGGTGTTGGGCCAAAGCGCCCTTGTCCACTACCGGTAACTTACAAGTATCATATCATACTAGACTATGATTGTGGTGAGCGGGAATGTACTAGGGGGATATGTTTTAGGACGGTTGTATGGTGAAGTAATATTAGTGCAGCCTAAAATATTTTGTCTTAGTACTCGTCCTTGGTTCCTGCGGATCCCGTCGGAGTACAGTATAATGACTAAAAGTATCCGGTCGCTAGGATTAAATATTTTGGAAATCTAATGCTGGCGCTTAAAGTCCATCTTCCGGCTAGGTGCTCTAGCCTCTACTCCCCCCCCCCCGCCCGCCACAAATATCAGTCGGCAAACAACACCGGCTCGAGGAACGCTCTTGCCGTGGTATTTGAACCCGGGTTGAAGTACCTGTGGCGGTAGAAGGGGACATGCATAGGAGAATTCAGTAGCGGTGTGCCAGTGACCGAGGGTCAGAGCTAGTATGATACTTGTACAGATAATGGCCGCTCGAATTGATGTACCGGTATGCGCGAGTTTCTGGTATTATCTTTCTTTCTTTCTTTTTCCCTGCATGAATCTTGGATCCCACGGGCATGGGGGGGGCTGTTTGCTTGGTTATTTGGGGTATCATACTCGAGCGTGCAAGGGGACTCATATTGGGATGGTAACGGTGAAGCGCTCTGGGGTTTCTTGCGGGCTCATTGGGTATTGTTTTGAGTCCTCAGGTGCTCCTAGAGGACAGCGGGTTCCGCTCTCTGGCTAGATATCGGTGTCCCGATGTAAGCGGAATGCAGGTATATGAACTCTGGATTCTACTCTTTGGTCCCGAGTCTAACAGAATATTCGAGCATGAATCTAGCATGGAATAGACGGTACTTGCGGAAGGTACTTAAAGTTGTAGTAAAGGGACATTCCTTGAAGCCTGTGAGGCTGAAGGCTTGGCAATCTAGCTTGTGCTTGTCTAAAGCTGGGTCCTGAGGTCACCCGAGACGATTTTCGCTTAGCTCCTCCAGCTATTGAGACGGCTATTCCATGATATATTGTACTCTGTTATCAACATTCTCGTCGTATTAATGCAATAGTACCGTACGGTATTGCCCTCCTGCGAAGTCCCTAATATGTGAGGAGCGTAAGTTCCCACCCGCTTTATGATGCCGCTACTTTCAATTCTACTGTCAACCCATCCTCACATGAACTTTTGCTTCCCCCCCCCCGAACCTATGACCCAAGTAATCGGTCCGCTTTCGACCGGAAATTGCGGGGGTATACCCAGGGTTGAATTATCCAATTCTGGACTGAAGATCCTTCTATCGTAGCTGGGCTTCATGGCTTTTCGATACCGGCATATGTGACCTTCCAATTTTTTTCTCCGATGAGAACCTTCCACAAGTGGCACCGTTACAGATAATGCCTTTCGTCTAGAATACCGGCCCTCAGTGGTGTCGGACATGTATGATGTTCGCGGGACCGCTTCTAGGTCAAGCTTTCTATCTCGTTTCCGGCGGGTCCACGCCCGCTTGTTCGGGTTCGGGTTGAGTATGGTTCCGGTACTGTACTAGTACTATACCGTACAGCTACCCCTCGTTTGGCCAATCAGGTGTTGAAGCCCGAGACTGCAAGACCTTGCCTTCGGGAATTTGCGCGAGGCAATGGCTACCCGCGCACATGCTTGACCTTCTGATGCTCCAAGCCTCAACGACTGACTCCCCTTCCGACCTTTCAGCTGCCATAGACTGCCGTACCCCTTATTTCCAGAACCGGGGTCCGCTACTATGAGTATCCCTAAATTTTTTCTTCTCTCGGTCGAAACATCCCTAACACAGATGTTTTTCTCTCTCACCTTGGGGATGTCTTCATCCGAAAAAATCATGATTTGCTGGCATTATTGAACTGAGGGGGCCTGCGGATGAGCGAGAGGGCGCAATTGTGATCTGCCTTTCCAGCCCTTGCCGGTGGATATGTGCCGTCTCCTAACTGGCTACCAATCAGTCACCACTCCCCCAAGGGATTACTCGAGTGCCAAGCACAATTTACCTTTAAACGCGCGCGCTTACTCTTTCCTTGGTTATCGCTTAGGTAAGGGAGCAATCTCTTTTTAAAGATCCTGCGGAGCGAATCAAACCTTGAGAACAGTTAGCTCAATTCTTGCCTGTTTAGTTCCCTACGACGAAGATAGCCCTGGATATTCAAACTCTATACTTTCCCACCAGTTGCGACTTTCACGCGCCCGGGGACGGTAATGTTTTGAAACGGTCTCGGGGTCGGGGTCGGTACGACCTTCTTTCTGACACCCACGGGTCCTCCCGACAGACAGCCGACGAATCCGATACCTTTGTGTTTCGCTTGTCGCAGACCGGGGGTGGTGATCTTGACACTTATAATCCTCCACACCCACGTCTCAAGAGCCTACTACATCTGGCGCGTGTTCATGCGATCCCATTACCCTTCCCCGCCCAATTGCTAGCCTCCAGATTATTATTTGTCTAATGTCGAGGGTTTGTTGTGAGAAGCTTGGTTACAGGCCCGCTTAGCTGAGATCGGGACGTTCACCTCCCTTGTTGGAAAGTCTTTGTTCACCCTATAAACCATCCCCGCAGCTTTAGCCCTCTAGAATAAGCTTATAGAAGATAATCCCCTTGTTTTAATTAACTTCTCAAGAAATATTTGTCAATTACGTATAGTACGGTACTGGATGGATGTATTGCGATGGGTTGACGAGTGGTGGCTCATGAGGTTTTAGATGGGCAGAGACTTTGTGGCTCGGAGAATACAATGCCGGTACGCAGCCGCTCCTTCAGAAAGGAAGTCAGTGTTTGATCCCTGGGACCCTGTGCTACTCAGCGATGCAGTTCCGATGTTTGAGGATTTAGTGACATCTGGAAGAGGAACTCATACTCTGAGACTAGCTGCCCCCTAGCTCGTACCAGTATATCATCACAGGGTCCCCGTCTCTCCCTCTGGTATATTCTCTCCCGTCGCACCTTTCCCCATCCTTGCGAACCCTTGGATAGCCCAAAGAGAAGGGCTTCCTTCTGGGATTTTTTATTTTATTCACACTCGTTTTGCTCTTGGTCTATCGTTCTCTTCGCTTCTTATGTTTTCATTTTGAAAAATCAACAATTTTTCTCAATTTAAGCGCCGCAACCTGGTGTTTGGAGGCAATTTTCTTCACTTCTTATATCACATTTGACATTCCGCTCTTCCAGCAAAGTTTTTTTTTTGTTTGTTTAATGTCTTTGGGGATGATGATCATCTTGACAGTCTTAACTCTCTGTTTGTGCGCCCGTGCGCTCGCTGGCGAACTTTTCGAACGACAGGCGAATTCCCGGAACACAAAGGCTCCTGGTGCAACCATAAAGGCTGATCCTTTTCAGCAGGAAGGTCTTTGCCGTCGTTGGGCTCATCAAAGTATGAAATCCTCATGTGCGGCTCGGAATTCAATTTTTAACGTTTATAGGTACCATTAAGAATGGAACGCTATATATGTTTGGCGGGGGCATGCTTCTCAAACGGAACAATACTGTCCAAGAATTCCCCAGTATAATCTTCTACCTATTTTTTTTCCTGCCGAGCGCTATTCTGACTGGCTTAATTAATAGATATCGAATTTCTCCAATTGGACCTTACACAGAGTTTCCAGCTAGGCAGGAATACAGTCCCTTGGCAAAAGCCAAAGATTAATGGTGACACAATTCCTCCAGCCTTCTCGGCCGGAGCAATGTATAGCGGAAAGGGCGACTATGTCTTCTTGTATGAAGGGCAGACACCAAAATCCTTGCCGGAGCAACCATCGTCGATGTGGGGCTACAGTCTCACCAATCAGACTTGGCAGATGACGGACAGATGGAGCCATGTCGACGAAGAGTTCCCAAATAGACAGTCTCGGGGCGCGTCGGTCGTGACTTCGGATGGGGAAACAGGGTTTTACATCGGTGGACTAAGGGCTTATGAAAATAACACCTTCAAGGGCTGGTACTACGGGCCCGAGGAACAATTCACCGTCATAGATTTGGTAGCCGGGAAGAAGAGAAAGGTAGGAGATATGATACCCCAGTATTTTTTGCCAATCTATGCTCACTCTGCAGTTAGACGGAAAGACTGCCGCTAAAGCAAAAGAGGATTGGACCGAGCGTGGTTTACCTCCCGGTAGGAAAGAAGGGCAGCCTGGTGTTGGTTGGTGGCACGGGGGAGTACAAAGTGCGGGTGAGTACCGGGTCTGAAACATTATGCGAATTTGGCTAACATGCGTAAAGCTATCAGCACCCGTCCAAAATGCAACAACAAAGGATGGAATCGACCCCGATGATGTACGGGTGAACCCTATGTCTCAAATGGACACGATATGGATTTACGATATTGATGCCGGGAGATGGTTTTACCAAACCGCGGTGGGGGACTCGGAGGCGATGCCCTGGGAGAGGAAAAACTTTTGCATGGTTGCGGCGACCTCCGATCCCGACCCCTCCGGTAACAGGACCCACCATATCTTCATATATGGTGGGGGTACCGACTACATGACCCCAATGCTGGGCATGAACGATAAGCCATTCGATGATATGTACATTCTCAGTCTTCCGGCATTCCGCTACTACAAGGTTAAACTTGGCGATACAAACCCAGAGGCACGGCAGCGGATGACATGTCATATGGTCAACAACAAACAAATGCTTGTTCTCGGTGGGCACAGAGTCAATTCTAGCGAGAGACTCACGGACTGTCGATGGGATGAATTAAATCTCTTTGACATGAACACACTTAAATGGCAAACCGAGTATGCTCCTAGCGATTCGGGAGATTCCAAGTTTATGCCAAATCCAGATATCATTGCCTCACTCGGTGCAAAGACTCAGGAACCAGCTCTAGGCTGGGAGGACGAGGATTTGAAGTGCCTCTTTACCGGCATCTGCCCGGGCGAGCAGGGGATGGAAGCGCAAAAGAAGCGGTCGAATGCAAAATGGAGGAAGTGGTACATTGCTGTCGGAGGAGCCGGCGGGGCACTTACTATGGCTCTGATAATTGCGATGTTCTTCCTGAGACGACGCAGAAACGAGAACAAGGCGTTGAGGTATGAGCTCGAGCAATTGCAACTGTACTTCCAATACCAAACCACCGGAGAAATATACTCTTCCGCCAGGCTTAGCAATGTAGTCCCGGACGGCGATGCCTTTGTTTCGGAAAAAGTTCGACCAATGACTTTCAAGGAAAGGGTTAAATTCGTCTTCAGAGCGAAGGGCAGCAATAACCAGGAAATACCCACGATTTTCGACATGCCTTGTAGGTTCTCTGTATTCCACCAACTCTCCGATGTTCATTGCTAATGCCTAACTTCCAGTGGAAAAACGTCGTGAAACGCGTGTTGAGAAAATCCCATGACGAGAGAGAAAACCCCGTGTGGGAAAAAAACAACAGAAAAGAGTTGTACAAAGTTAGGCGTTGGCGTTGTAATTTCCTTTTCCGTATATTTCCGTTGTTCATAGTTAGCTTTCAGGCGTCGTAAGGGCACAGGTGAATTAATTTACCCTCGTCGCATTGACGGGGCGGGGTCGGGGTGAAATATTGCACCGCATATCGCACATAAGCGGCCCTTCAAACATTGGTAATCAGGGCTTCGTGCAGAGCATGCAGGGGTTAACACCGGGTACGTCCGGATTTTCATGAGGTGTCACTCGCTGATTTTTTCATGCATGGGGGGAGATGTCTGTGAGATGAAGGAACGACAGTATGCTTGAGCTTTGCATCACAGTAGGGACCGTAGGCAGCGAGTGTGCGAGCGCTCTAGTTGTGCTCCCATGAGTTGGTACGCTCCGAGTTGGTGGAAAATATCCGTTATAATACCTGCAGGACAGGTCCGTAGTTACGTTACCAGTTGAGGGCTGTGGCGACTAATAAGCCAACCCACAAGCACCGCACCATCCAGTATGAGAGGTGAATTCAGTGTGCCCGCAGTCATGATTTCTCGCCAACGCCGGTGACCACCGCTTATCCACGGTGCATGGTGGAGATGCAAATGCAGTGATCAATAAGATCTAAGCGGATCGGTGCCACATCATTTTGTGGACCGGGACTGGAAAGCTGGCCGTGCCGGGCGGAAAAGTGGAAAAGAGAAGAGGACAAACACATCTGACAAATATCTCATTTGGCGAGGAGTACAAAAAGGTCATGCGGGATCTCCACTCTCGGGGAAGATATGTATTATAGGGGTGTGGTGCAAGAACAGCTACGAATAGAGCAGTGTGTCTTCAACTCTCTGGAGCCCTTGGGGAGCCCGCTAGTATACTATACCGTATGAGGGTGTAGATGTCAGTGATGCAATGGACAGAGGCCCGAAGTCCCGTACTCATCACTAGAGCACTATGAGCGGTAAGGAAATAATTTAATCTGGCAGGAATTGACAGGAGCGCTAAAAGAAACCTAGGAATCTCGGATATCTATCCACCCCATCGCTAACACCCATACCAGGGTATAGTACTGTCGGCGGTTCTGTGGTTTCCAGGCGTTCTTTGATGTGAATGGCGATTTTTGAAAAAACAAAGTTGGGCCAATTTGCGTGTTAACAGGTTCACAGCTGTGCTGTCAGGGAAACCGAGACGAAAATGCAAAGAAAGAAAAAAGAGGAAAGTTGATGGTTAATTGGGGATGTTGTGCTTTTGTCCTCTTCCGGATCGTCCCCCCGCCCTGAAATACGGCTTTGTCTACCATGCGAATGCTACTGAATTTACTTCATCTAGTATTAAGGGAGTAACCTCACCCACCGACAAGAGCTCTTTCGACTAGACTTTACGCTGTTAGTGCTTCAACAATTTGACATCCTAAAGACCAATTTCATCATAATCCCCCAACCTTTTTACTGACACTGTATTGCAGCATTGCGTGGAGGGGGGGTATTTCCGATGTCCAGTGATATCGTTGCCGAGAAGCCATCTCGCGGCGAATACCGCTTATCTTGGGGAAGAGGGCAGTGTTCCCAAGGTCGAGCATGTCCCTCCTGGAGGCACCGCATTTTTTGGGCATATCCGGAATGACGCTAAGGGGTTGGGGGCACACACGTGGTTATTGGGTGGTGGTGGCAAAGTTAAACGAGTATTGAAAAACGGTTCAATTGTCAAGCCATATGCCGGAAACATGTACTGTACGCGCGAGAGATACTTTTTTCAATCTCAGAGGGCCAGGAAGGCCTACTATTTACACAGTGAAACAGCAACATATATCAGCAGAGGAAAAGAAGATAAAGGGCACAATATGGAAGAGAAGAGAAAACAAGTGAGAGTAGAATTGCGTTTCCAGTCGACTGATTGGGCAGTGACATGAGGGAAAAAGTCAAAAGCAGTAAGTCCAACTCGGAGGGTAGGAAACCGGAACCAGGGGTGAATGACCGGCTTTGTCGTACTCTGATACGTAGAGAGTGCATATCCGAAATCCTAATTCCAACAACGAGTATCATATCAAAAACGCAGCGTGTGAGATTTGGTGATGGAGCGGAGCAAGAAAACTTGAGCAAGAATATATCAATTCAATTGAGACACTATTCGCATTTAATCCTCCCACACCTTCTGGGAAGCAAGACTGAATCGCTGATAAATCATTCCATTACTTATTCCCGCTTGAGACGGCAACCCTTTTTTTGCATCCAAGTTCAAAGAACCTTTGCCATGACCCCCCCCCCGATATAAACTAGTATCTTTTGCTGGTTGACGTTCAATTTGAAAGGTTGATGACGCAAGCTTGTCAGCTCCCCTGAAGCAAGTATGATAGCAAACTCGCCTATTTCACCTCTTCCGCTCTAGGCTCCCCTAGCGGGCATTCCCGATATCCCAAAAAAATGCGGTATCATAACATTCTGGTAGGGCTGCCCGCCCCTTGCTTGCCCTTGTTCAACTGCAACCCCACAATAATGTTAATAACATGATAAATAGTTAATTTAGGTTAACCAATTAATTAATCATTGAAGGGGCTCCCCGCAGGGGTTTGGACGAGATTCAGCTGCAGTCATCAATTTCTATATTTTCATACTAATATCTAGAGACAGGTATTCAATTCATCAGCCATTCTCACCCTCACTAACCACAACGCCCTAAGCCATATTTCCCATATATCATACAAAATAGAGAACTAATAAGCCACTCCCTAACACTCCCCTAACTTTCCCACACCCTCATCACAGCCTCTCACTCAGTGTTCGATTGCCCCCCCCAAGTAACTTGTGGCGATTTTCAAAAGCATCCGGATGTCTGGGCGCCAAGGCGTTCAAATTTACACCTATGATAAATCCTCCAGTCTTGGCCCCAAGACATCCAGATACTTTTGAAAACTGCATTTACACTCATCACAGCATTTGTCTATTTTGTACGGCCCCCCCCCAATACAGCCGGAACATGTTGGAACGGAAATGAACCTTGAGCATCCCACATGTGGAGCAACATTAACATGCCCCTCGCCCCATTTTCTTGTCTGGCAGAGTTAGCCCCAGACTACACCTGCCGCTCGTTGAATGGCGCCCTGCGTTCTAAAGTCCGCACCTAGGCCGACCATGCAACACTCAACTCTATGAGGAATTAGGGCCATACTATAAAAATACTAACCTACCTATATTCAGACTTCGATTTCCCATAATTTCCCAGTTCCTTCCGGAATCCTAGTTCCGATACCTGTTAGCCCTGTTCTCCTTTGCCCAGTTCCCTTCTTTCCACCTTGTTAAAAAGAAGTGGGGAGATAGGATTAAAAGCATACCCACTATAATAATAATATTATCATTATGAATAAAACATCGAATCTTGAAAAACTGCGATATGATATGATATCATTTTCATAATATAACCCTAATTCCCCACAGGGCCGAGTGTTACATGGTGCAACGGTCCAGGTTCACATTTTAGACGCAATGCGCTCTACGATAGTCCCTCGACAGAACACCACAGAGCCCCCACATGAGCAGCCCCCATCCTACAAGACCCCGGAACGATGGAAAGAAGCAGGATTCATGCTTGTCACAGAGTAGAACCCCCCAGTTCTAGAATAGTGGAGGCCTGAGGATTTCTCCAAAGCCTCAGATTGACGCAGTGCAGGGACTTAGTATCAGCCAACCGGTTCTCGGGCACCCTTCCCTAACCTTAGGATTGGTTCAGAAACTCTGGGGGGTCAGACTCCTCGGGGTATCAGGAGAGTAGGGGAAAGAAATTACTGGGCTCAATAGGAAACAAAGCATCAATAGTATGATATCATAATATCTCTTATTCGGGATAAACTTTCTATGACAGGATCTCTCAGGGCAGTAGGGAAGTTTGATCTCAGGACCCTTATGAGAAACCCTCCCTTCTCCGCCCTTTAAACCATTCTGCCGGTCCCTCTTAGCCTGAGGTCTGACTAACTTGAACTTTATTCAGTACATTACAGAATACATGCACAACGACGACCTCAGACCACACCAACCCCTATACATTCCTATGCTATAACATAATATGGATTTCCCATGAAGAACAAATTACTAAGGGGAGACCCCACAAAGCCAAAGAAATGTGCTATGTACTTGAGTAGCACTCCCCGATGCCATAGCCGGCAATACCGATAATGCCCAGGCCATTCGAAAAAGTTTTCAAAACCCACAGGTTCTGCTCGAATAGCCGAGTAAGAATAAACCACACTCAGCTGCTCATCATGTGCGGCTACAGCCCCGCCATGCAGCACAAAATATGAGAACTGTCGTCCCCTCCCCCATTCTTCGATTCGATAGCGCAGTACTATCATCTCATGCTCGGCAAAAAGAGACAAGCGAGATCCGTGAACACCGTGTTATGCTCCACTGCACGCAGCTGACAAGCAGGCCCTAATCTGTGGGTCATCGACATACTCTATTTCAACACCTCACCGGCTTACTGTGTCTCCGAGGCTGGCTGGCGGGCTGGCTGGCTGGTTGGTTGGCATATCTATTCTCGACGTGTACTGTAGGCCCAAGCTTAGCCGTGGATAACAAAAGGGGAGGCACCAAGTTTCCGCCACGATGCAAGGCGGATGCCGAACTCAAGTGGCTGCTTTCTTGGCCCGAGTCCGATGCAGAGTTAATGTCCCCGATGGCTCCCACGCCCACCAGATCATGGACAACTTTTAGGCAAATTTGAATTGAGAATAGAAACTCTATACCGTTAAAAAAAAAAATATGGATGAATGGTCGAACGAAAAGCCTGGAGAGTAAAGGATAATACGGGCAATGTCGAGGTCTTTTTAGCAAAAAAGAGAGGTGCTTGTTGAAGCAGTTACGGGCATTAAAGAGGCGTTTTTGGTGCAACGAATAAAAAGGGGGCAGCATCAGCCACACAACTTTAGTATGTTTTGATACCTCAAGTGACAGATTACGATATTGCCGATAACGGGTAACGGTATAATCTGGTGAAAGTCGGATCGGAGCTAATGCGCCAACAGGAGGAGGAAAGCAAATTCGCCACAGCTTAAACATAGGCAGCAGCGGTGGTTGGACAGGTTCAAGAAAATCCGCACTAGCGCCAATGCGACTTTCACCTGTCCAGGGTCCGGTAAGAAGCGATTGAACAGTTATTTAAGGTTGGCCAGTCAAATATATCCTCAGCGGTCCATTCAAGTTAACTGTTCTGTGCACTTAGACCTGCCAGCAAGTCAAATGAAAAGTCAATCTTGGTTAACTAGCGAAAGCGAAATCACCCCCGTCTCTTAACTTACCCCACTGGCACTTGTACTCGAGCACGCGCACACACACACACACACTTGTTTATGCAGTATCCAGAGTGCGAGCTGGACTGTGCTCCATATGTTCTACAGCACCCCCTCCATACCAATCCAATAAGCTATCGGCTAAAGACTCCAACACTCCAAGTTCCCGATCCACCATCTCGATCAACACTACCCCACATCTATCAAACGATTACTTAGTGCCGTAACCTAATATCCATCTCCCACTCCCTGCAAACTTTTCAATAGCATGACATTGTAATAGTGTACCGTATATCAGTGAACCCATTCAAATACCGGTACACCCATCCATGAACCCTTTGATAAAGCCATATCGTCAACAACACCCGGCTCTAATTGCGAAAATTTCCGCACAGCCATGCAAAAGATCCCCCCCCCCAGGTCGGAGATCACGAACCACACGATATTCACAATAGCGCAGATGGGATCAACCTTTTCGGCCAAACAAGGAATTCGGCCAGCGAGTGTGTGTGTGGGAAATGACTACAGTAGCATAAGTGACGAATTTAACACGCTTGATCGTCGACCCTGGAGGCTATCTCGGCTATTTAATACACTTCATGCATACTTGTATGTGCTGTTCTTCGTTCAGGGTCTTCTACAGTACGGTACCACAAGGCTGGCGGCCGTGGTCCAGGAATACACAAGTACGGTACGAGTACTCGTACAAGCCGGCAGGTTACTGAGCGGTTAGCTTAGGCTAACCCGCGCAATAAAGCCCGTCCCGTGCAAAGACATTTCCCTCGTGCCTTGTGCGCCTTCCTCTCCTCTACAGCGTCAAAGCGCCCTCTGGTATATTCCTACGGTAGGCTATTTATGTCCCTGCTGCCTACTGACTTCCAAGCACGCACAGCCACCTTCCAAGAGAAGAACATCCCGCCAGCGGCTACCGTAATTAATTGTCAAACGAAACGAACCTAACGTACAATAATCTGCCCCTGCGCATGCGATTCCAGATCCTGAGGGAACTGCTAAGCGAATTCCAGAATACCGGTATGGCTCCTATAGTGTGGGCAGCTCGCGAGGCAGGGCTCGCGTTCTCTTTGTCTACTGTGGAGGAAAAAACACACGCTTAAGAGCCTCAAGTGTTGTCCGAGGTGGCCGTTTCATCATCCAGGTGAGGGTTGCATCTGCCGATCTCGGGTGTGAGTTCACGAACCACAAGGAAAGTATGGCCTGTTTCCCCCGAAAATTGAGTAGCAAGTTACCATACAGCACCAAGGTATCATAATAATGTTATATTGTAATACCGTAGCTTGACGCGAGTAAAATTATAGGTAAGGCTAAGGGCCAATGCCTAAAGGATAAAGGGACGTCTGAGGTAGTGCTTCTAGAGGTGGGAGATGAAATGGATGAGTCGAGATCTGGTGCCGTACGAGATCCTACAAGCCCCGGCATAAATTAGTGCCCTGACAATATAAGCTCGAGATAAGCGCAATTCTGCAGCACCGATCTCCATAATAACACGGTTCCAGTCTGCACCAAAACCTTTACTGGAACCGAACCGGCCCCCCCCCAAGAATAGTGCCTGCTCGCGTCATTCCGTCCCCCAAAATCTACCTTAACTTTGTGTTCCTGACTCGTCGGGTCTTGCTTTGGCTGTTTGAGCCACACTGTTCGAGCTATTCTTAGAATCCGGGGTTGGGGCTGGGGGCTGTCGGGAGAATTAATAAGGTTTCGCGCCAAGATGGTTCATCCGCCCCAAATGTGCACTCGAGCGTTGCCTCGATTTTTCCCAGTACTCGAGTAAAGCATGATAACGGTAGGGCTGAGCCAGAAGGGGAAGACTGTTCCCCCATCCACTCATACCCTTATTATGATACATACAGTACCAGGAACGCACAGTGACCAGATTCAAGATGACCCGTTAATATAGCGAAAAAGACAATCATTTGCCTTTCCTCTTTCCGTCTCGAGGATTGCCAAGTAAATTAGTTGTAAGGGGAACACATCTTACCCAAACACAGTGGGCGAAATTAGTGCTCCACAGGCGTATGCACCAATTTTTTTGGTCAGGTCCAGGTGCGGCGCTTAGTTTGTATTGCCCTTTTCAGCTAAAGGCGAGATTGGATCAATGTGGCGGGCTTACCAACGACCCAGCGAGTGCATCTATTGGTGTCTTTTTTGGCTCTTGCTTCCTTGTGAGGTACTTGTCCTGCCTCACCTTGGCAATGACCCTCTTTGCTGGCCAGCTGGATCAGTGTGTGTGAGTGAAGTTTGGTACAGTAGGGAAGGGGGTCGTGAGGTGGACGAAGGAGTGCCCAGGAAATCTATGGCCCACTAAGCTCGAGCCTTTCACTGGCCTTGCAAGCACGAATTAATCCTGATACATTGAAAGCAAGTCTTGAAAGTTGTTCGCTTCATGTTTCAAAACACCGTCGCTAACTTGATCCCCTCATTCATACATGGTGTGGGTGGGTGGGCATCGCAACCGTTAATACGCAGAAGGACTGATTTGAATCTTTTTACTCAACATTCTATTTCGTGCTTGGGTGGGTCCCTACCGAGTCGGGATCTCACCGTATGATACCCTACTAAGGTGGGTGGTGGGTGTCACACCCATCCCGACCACTCGCTGCTGCGGCTGATACCAACCTTCCTGGACCCCCTGCATTTTCTATTGATTCAAGTTCCACACCGTACCCTACTTTTATATAACTCCTGCCACCGTCCCTGGTGCCCTCACTTTCTATTCTACCCTTCCTCTCACATATCTTTCCCCTTTCCAGTCCATTTATTCTTTCCTTCTTTCCTTCCTTCCTTCCTTCTACCCCCATCCACACCACACACACACACCACCACACTCGCTTTGATACCAACAACTAACAGATCCACCCCCCCCCCCGCGAGAAAACGTTTCTATGAAGACTGCCATCGCCTTCGCCATCCTGGCGGCTGCCACAGTACATGGCGCTGTCCATAATTCAACCGTATCCGCCACTTCTGTCGCCGACAAATTCCCCATCATCAACTCCATGGGCCCCACCATCGAGGGTGCTTCCGTCAACCGCAAAGGGGAGCTCTTTGCCGTGAACCAGACGCACTTTCTTTCTCTAAAATCCGGTACAAGCGACCCTAAGAACCCCACACTCACCGGTCCTGGAGATAAGACGAGCCACTTTGCCGGTTCCCGTTTCACTCGTACCCAGGGCGTTCTGATTGGTGATGCCGTTGGCCACGCTATTTGGCAGAAGGACTACGACAACAGTGCACTGAAGCGACGATGGAAGGGAAGGTTCCCCAAGAGGGAATACACCCCATTCTTGGTTAATGACAAGCTCCTCCAGCCCAATGATTTCACCATTAACGGCGCAGAGACCTACATCTACATGTCCGGAATGAACTACACCGCCACCACGCAACCGGGCGAGCACGGTGATATTTGGTACTACAACATCAAGACCCGTGCCTTCAAGCAGGTGTCGAAGGATATCATGAGGAATGCGGGAATTCATCGTTGCAATGGCATCGACCTCTCCCCCGATGACAAGTACCTTTACGTCACCTCCGCCCAGAACTTCAACAACACCGTCACGAGCACCAAGATCTACAAGTTTGAGATTGACCCCGCCACCGGCGAGCCCAAAAACCCCACCACCGAGGTGGACCTTTACCAGGTCCTCTCCAATGCCGGTGTTAAGGCTAGGGAGCACGGCATGGATCCCGATGGAATGCGCATGGATGTCGATGGAAATCTCTTCATTAGTTTGAACGCCATCCCCGGTGTCCTCAGATGGAATACCAAGTCCCCTGGCGATGGCACATACATCCCTCTCGCGACTGTCTTCGCCCCCAGCAATCTGGAGTTTGGCGGTGATGATGGGAAGACTCTCTACGTCGTTGGACGCTGCCAGGATCTCAAGCAGGCCTGTGTCGATGCTTACAAACATGACAAACCTGGCCGCGCCATCACCAACCTCCGAGGTAACACGCCTCCGGGAGTCAACCCCAATCCAGGAACCGGTGGTGGATACCCCGGAAACAGCACTAGTAAGTCTACTCTTCTCAGCCGTCCCGATTGTGATTTGGCCTTGCTAATTATAACCCCTCCAGTCCCCAACGTACCGAACCCACCCACTACCGGCGACGGCAGTCAAACCGACGCCGAGAAGGAAGAAATGAAGAAGAAGCTTATAGAGTGGATCAAGATCATCGAGGGCTACATTGCGTCCTGGCTCAGCGATGGAAACCCCGGTTCCTCCTAAAGCTAGATGAAATCGTTACTCCCTTATCATAATGCCGTGTCCATTCTCCTCTTTTTTTTCTTTTCTTTTTATCACAGCGAAAAACTGCTTACTTTACTTGTACTTACTACTCGGATGGGTGACATGATTATTAGAAAAGGTCATTAACTTACCTCATGAGCATCGTTTTTTTGTTTTTGTTTTCTTTCCCCCTTCCTCTTTTTTTTTACATACCCCAGCCTTTTTTTTTTATTCCCTATCCATTTGCCATCTTCCTTTCCTCTCGCCTCCACCAACACAACACACAACACAGTAATCTCCCGGGGTGGGAGCAACCCGTCCCACCCTTTATCATAACTACCCGCATACCACTACCAGGATAGGACGGTACGATACGGTGCAGGAAACACCAGAGGGAAAAAAAATCGGACAATGGTCTCCACTTTGTTATTATGTTTTCCCTCTTGTCTTATGTATATCATGTATTGTAGCTTTGCGCATGGGTTCGGCGTTTTATAATATTATTATCCATTGACATTCTTCTCTGTTCTTGTGAAAAAAGGGGAATGAATGAATGAATGTGTTTACGTGAGGTTGAGGTATGCTTATTGGCTGGGTCGAGTTAGATTAACTTAGCTTACATATCTGACATCCCTGCCGTTGCCGGTCTCAGGTGTAACTCAAGCTGCGGTACCGTACTTGTCCCAGGCCATAAGTACCCGAAAACAGGGATTAAAGAAATATATGGCAATACATCCGTGCGTGTCTGTGCCCCCATACAAATGATCACCCTTCATTTTCGGGTACTTATGGCCTGGGACAAGTACAAGGGACAGGCATAAAAAGATGGTACAGAGCAGGGGTGGGGTTGGGTTGGTTCGGACAAAATTGTGGAACACCGCAACCCAACCACCCTCTCACACTGACAGAAACTATGTTACCATGGTGAAGTACCTCTTAAACCATAGCCCTTTACCATGCAGTCTTCAAATTCAAATTCTGTTTTTTGACCATCACCAATGGATAAGAAAAAATAAAAAATACATAATAGTCTAACAGATATGTATAATCTCAACATGTAGATGCAAGAGAATATTAATTTTGAAAATAAGCTATAAGACCCTTCAGCCTGGTAAAGTAGGGACAGCATGAAACAGAATACTGGTTTAAAAGTTTGGGCACCATCCTCAGCCAGCACTTGTAAGTGTTTGATTTGATGGAGGTTATCTACATTACCCACTAATATTTCACTTTATCATTTGCATAGCATGGGAGGAAACCACTTATTCTGTGAAGGTCTTCCCCTCAAGTGTACCACTGCTACTGAGACATTACTTATGCACCGTACCACCTTTTTATGCCTGTCCCTTGTACTGGCAAGGAATGGTTGTCCAGCGCATGCCGCTTGGCTACGGTACGTTCTTAATTGAGGTTCATTGCCGGTGGCATTGCTGAGTGAGGTTACCCTACCGATCTGTATGCACTTGCATACCGTATCATATGTGGGAAGGAAGTTTTTGTCACACTAGAGTTACCGATATCATACCTTGGAATACTGGTAATGTTAGGATAGGATAGCATCATGATGCTGAAGGAAGGTAAATACTTGTAGAGCATCCGCCCAACACTACTGCTGCTTGTTATCCAAATATCGACGGGTTCGATCAATTACTTGTTTAAACCCTGGCTGTCTGTCCCGATGCATGTGGGTATGGTGCCACAGATTTAATGTTTCCGATTTAATGCTTATGTTGGATCCCTGTCTTGAGTTTTTGTTTTCCTTGTGCTTCAGACGGACACAGAATCTCACTCGGAAAAATGGTGGCCCATTCGGGTATTTTAGGGCTTTAGGTGGTGGAGCTTGTTGGTTGTTACCCTACCCTCCATGCCTCGGTCAACCACTAAACTCTCGACATAACTTACTCTGGGTTCCACTCGTCTGCCACCACCACCGCTGCATTCATCCCCACAATTACACCCGCAACTGAGGTCCAAAAATGTCACTTAGAAGTCCACTCCTCCTCCGCACAACCCTTCAATTCCGCTGCCTCCCTGGAACAACAACAACAACAATAGTCCGACACCTGGCGACCACCTCCCCCCAACCACCCAGCACGGGCAATACCAGTGGTAGAAAGCGCCGGCCAACGACCTTCACCGACAAGCTCAATGCGGGCCCCTCCTTCTCAGACTTCGTCACGGGCGGCACCGCCGGAGGGGAAGCGCCAGAACCCGCCCCCCAGGCCAACAAACCCCAAGCCTTCGACAAGTACGGAAACCCGATCGCCCGCCTGCCAACCTGGCTCAAGACGCCCATCCCCACGGGCGCCAACTTCACCCGCATAAAGTCGGACCTGCGCGGGCTGGGCCTGCACACGGTGTGCGAGGAGGCGCGATGTCCAAATATCTCCACGTGCTGGGGCGGGACGGACAAGTCCTCCGCCACGGCGACGATAATGCTCATGGGCGACACCTGCACGCGCGGCTGTCGCTTCTGCTCCGTCAAGACCTCCCGCGCCCCCGCGCCCCTGGACCCGCACGAGCCGGAGCACACGGCCGAAGCGCTGAAACGGTGGGGCCTCGGCTACGTGGTGCTCACATCCGTCGATCGGGACGACCTGCCGGATGGCGGGGCCGCGCACTTTGCCGAGACCATCGCTAAGATCAAGCAGCGGGCGCCGCACATTCTCGTCGAAGCGCTCACGGGCGACTTTGCCGGCGACCTGGCCTGCGTGAGGAGGGTGGCTGAGAGCGGGTTGGATGTGTATGCTCATAACGTCGAGACGGTGGAGGGTCTGACGCCCTATGTCCGCGATCGGAGGGCTACGTTCAGGCAGAGCTTGGAGGTGCTCCGGGCTGCAAAGGGCTTTCGCGACGGCTTGATCACGAAGACTAGCATCATGCTCGGATTGGGCGAGACGGGGGAGGAGGTTCTCGACACTTTGAGAGGTTTTTTCCTTTTTTCCCCTTCTTCCCTATATATATTTGGAATAGATTCTGAACCATCGGCATCGCTACCAGAACTGCGAAAAGTAAACGTCGACGTCGTGACCTTTGGACAGTACATGCGGCCCACCAAGCGCCACATGAAGGTCACCGAGTACATCACCCCGGAAGCCTTCGAAACGTGGAGGGTTAGAGCTCTGGAAATGGGCTTCCTGTACGTTGCCAGCGGCCCACTGGTCCGCAGCAGTTACAAGGCCGGCGAAGCCTTCATCGAGAATGTGCTGAAGAAGAGAGCCACCGCCGGGAAGAATGCCACTACTACTACTCTCGCATCATCATCATCACCACTGGGCCGTGAACCGGATAAACTTACGACAGCAGAATAAATAAAACAGTCGAGTTGAGGGGGTTGGGAATGAAATTTTACTTTGATTTTTCCTCTCCTTATATTTAAACACGGTAGCTCTTTCCAATAACTAGATGTCATCACGGGAAGGCTGGGGTTTTTCCTTTTTTTTTTTTTTTTGAGGAGAGAGAGAGAGCACTTTATCATGGCGTTAGGTATTATAAATAATCGATCCAACCACTGTCTGGGGGGGTGTAAGTTTCCTATGAAACTCACCACGCCCGTCTTGTGTATTATACCGGTGGTTAAAAACTAAACCCAACTAAACTAAATCCCTTGATAGCCTCCCCCCATTCATGACTATCGCTTCCTTGCTCGCACTAACTTGGAAGTAGCATATAGTGCTCTTAATTCGCTGGGGGAGAAATTGGCTTGGTTGGGATGGGATGTATGTAGTGGTTTGGTGCTGTAATCGACTTCGCTTGTTCCGGTGTTGTCGGTGTGGAGCTCTGGATGTGGTGGATTGGGGCGGTAGGGATTTGTTGGTGGGCGTAGGGGGCTTGCTTGCACAGAGTACTAGTGGGGTTGGCGAAAGTCGGGTCCATTGCCAAAAAGAGAGGTGGCGGTTATGTGGAGAACAAACCGTATGAGGAAATTCGAGTGATAGCTAGTGAGGGTGGTTTGGTGGCCGGTCCACTGCCTGAATGGGAGACCCACAAGTGATATCCTATGAGAACGGTTGGCCTAGTGAAATATTCTGTATCTACGATTGGGCAATATCCTCTGGGTACGATCAAGGGATATTTTCCAAGAATAGTTGAGGGAACAAAATGACTATCTATAGGCTAAAATAGAGAACCTGTGAGTGAAGTTCAAGTCAATAGTGGGTAGGGCCCCCTTCGGGCTCATCAATAATGGCTTGGAGCTGTTGTGGCATTGTCCTAATCAGCCCCTCCAGATGGTGATCTGGGATACTATTCCAAACAGTATTCAGAGCTGTTTCCAGTGTCCATATATCTCCAATTGAGCCCCATGTCTCCCCCAGCGTATTCTAGATATCTAGTCATAGGTTCTCAATCAGGTTCAGATAGGGTGATTGAGCTACCCATTTTGTGGTCTCTATTTGATTAATATTTCTGTAGTGAGTAGAAATGCTCTTATCATCAGGTATGCCATCCTCCACTGTAGTTACCCACCCATACTCTGCACAGCAATAATGTCGAAAGAGAACAAGCTTAGTGTACCTAATATTCCTAATATATAAAGCAGAGTTCAGCTTCACTTTACTAGAAATAAACACTGGATTAGACTATGTAGTACAACAAAAGGCATCCCAGAATATTCTGCTTTCCCTGCCTGACTCAAAGGTTTTATCAAATCAATTCACATAGAATTTCTCACTTGCTTTTCTAGTGACCCATGGCCAATTGCCAAACTCTGTGGTTGAGAATGTTGACTCATTAGTCCCAAGAACTCCGAGCCAATTATAATAGGTGCAGTCGACCTGCTCATAACACTACATCAGCAAAAAATATTCTCCCTCATGTATTACATACATATCTCCCTGTATCACCTGGTAATACCATCTCCCCCTATACCCCCCATGCCTCTCATTTTTCCGTCCTTTTCTAAAGGCCCATGG
>Ga0307517_10002801_pt1 | contig 27690 bp, 14 predicted proteins | sample 23_EM_MG_FD_194515 | JGI IMG/M metagenome (GOLD analysis project Ga0307517, IMG submission 194515) | Populus trichocarpa ectomycorrhiza microbial communities from riparian zone in the Pacific Northwest, United States - 23_EM | ecosystem: Host-associated > Plants > Roots > Unclassified | place... | reverse complement strand
GCCACATGGCTTTTGGAAGCTACAAAAATGGCTTCAAATTGGACAAGAGAGGAAGATGAAAAAGGCTTGGGAGATCATTGATCATTTCTTGTGCCAACGCATTTCAAGAAAGCGAGAGTTATTAAGCGAAAGCAAAATCCAAATAGAAGGAGAAGATCACTTCGACTTATTAACATATATTTTGGTCGAAGATGATGATAAAGGAGGAGAAAAGGGTGTCTTCAGAAAATCAGATAAATTTGTGAGAGACATGGCTTTTAACCTTTTGGCAGCAGGGAGTGATACTGTAGCTTCTGGCCTCGTTTGGTTTTTGTGGCTTGTGTCGACACAACCATTAGTAGAAATGAAGATTTTAGAAGAAATAAAAGCAAATTTAAGTGTAGAAGGAGAAGAGAAGTGGAGGTTTTTCAATTTTAAAGAGCTATGTAAACTAGTTTATCTTCATGATGTGAGGCCCTTAGGCTGTATCCACCCGTTCCTTTCGAACACAAAGATTCAATCGAATCAGACATTATTCCAAGTGGGCTTCATATTGGTAGAAATACAAGGATCATATATTCTCTTTACTCAATGGGAAGGATGAAAGAAATATGGGGTGAAGATTGCCTAGAATTCTAGCCGGAAAGGTAGATTTCAGACCAAGGATAAATCAAACCTGTTTCCCCTTACAAGTTCATAGTATTCAACGCAGGACCGAGGACTTGTTTAGGTAAGGACTTGATCTTGGTGCAAATGAAAGCAATTGCCTCTGCAGTGTTTTGGAATTATAGATTTCAAGTGGTTGAAGATCACCCTATTTATCCAACTACGTCAATGGTGCTTCATATGAAACACGGCTTGAAGGTTAGAGTTCTTCAAAGACGTCAATCTTAGAAGAGCAGGCTATTGGGTTCATGACGAGTTTCTCCCTTTTGGCTATTTAGATTGCCATTAGCTATTCTATTTTTCTGCTTTTATGGTTGTTTTGTTTTACTCTTCTTGTTGTTGTCTCCTGTTTTCTTGTCTTGTGGGTTTGACCTTGGTGTTTCTTTGTTCATTTGCCTATCTCTCTCCCTTTCTATGTATGTATATGCAAGTGAATGCTAATTAAAATCTTGTATTTTAAATTCAGTAGCCAGCCTATCAATGTTTGTTTGAACTTTCTTCAATTAATCCCTGTAACCAAGATATCATTGACGAAATAAAAAACAAAGTTATATGCTTTCCATTGGATAAATAAATCGAGAATGAGAGCCTCGATTTTATACGTGATCAAATGAAATCTATCAAAAAAACTTTAAAGAGCAAGAATTTTATTATCATGAGAAGTTTATTATTTCATATTTTTGTATATAAAGTACATGATAATTAAAGCAAAAGTTGTTAACATAACCACAAAAATGGGCATGCTCGTTTCCACACTTAATATACTCGGGTTTAGCAACGTGCTAAGCCTAAGAGAATATAGGTCTAGCGAGCTACTAGATTCAGTGCCCTTGGGTTCAACAATATGTGAGTGCAGGTGAACACAGGTTTGACAAGCTGGCAAACCCACTACCTTTGGGTTTAGCTACATGCTGAGTCCAAGCGGACATAAGTATGACGAGCAGCAAAACCTAACACCTTCGAGTCACTCTATGTGTTAGGCCCAAATGAACATAGGTTTAATGAGCTGTCAAACCCAATGTCTATGAGTTTAGCTACATAATAAGCCCAGATGACCATGAATCTAATGAGCTGCTAGACCCACCCCAAGTGGGCTTGGCATCAGGCCAAGCCCAAGTAGGTATGAGTTTGATGAGCTGCTAGACTCTACATCTCTAGGTTTGGCTGCGCGTCGAGTCCATTTGGTCTGGAGGTAATTATAGTCCCATGTTAAGGCTATAAGGCTATGTTTATTTATTCTTAAGACTTTTAAAATGAAATGTTAATTTCAGGGATATTCATCTCCCTACACCTACATAAGGCTTCATTAAGGATGACGAGGTACGGGTAAGTGTCTTAGGACATCTTGACATGAGAGATTGATCCTTCTCTACAGTATTAAGGGCCCCCATCTCCGTTGGAGAAACGTTTTCTAAATGAGAAGACTCAGCCATAGAGAGTCCCTCAATATCAATGAGAGCTTCTTTTGTATCCATCTTCATGGTTACATGGACTTCCTCTAAGAGATAGACAAAAAGTGCTTCAGACTAAGAGGCGTGGTTGGGTGTTGGGGTGGTCACATGACTAGGCATAGAGGTGAAATCACTAAACTTCGAGTTATGTGTTCTTATTGAGGATCCTACACAAGGAAAAAGTCAGATGATGAATAACAAGCTAAACTGAGATAAAAGATTGAGAAAATAACATATTGGTATAAAAAAGGTGATAAAATCCTTGAGCCATGCAGTTGATGTCGTATTCGGTGTGGGGCTGATGTAGTCTATTGCATATTCTCTTCTCCCTCCTGTTGAGGCCAGACTTTTCATTCACACCCACTAGGGCACTCTTCAAAAGTAAGGGTAGTCCTAAATTGCAGTATAGCCTAGTTGAGGTGTGACCACATCGTTGAACTTAACCAATACCCACTCCCCACTTCATTTCTTTACATGGGAGGACTTGTCTTAAAAAAGTACATTTCATAGGCCCTCTTGGCCTAATGGAAAAGGTTAAGAACTAGGGGATGAAAGGCCTCTCACCAGCACTACCGATCAGCAAACAATATTATTGGCTCCACCATGAGGATTCTCAATAGCTTCTCAAAAGCAGATAAGGAGGTCCATCTGTTGGGGTGGAGCTGGGTTGGACTTAGGTTATGGTAACAAAATATATCCCTTACAAATCATTATAAGGGAAACAAGCATCTAAAATCATACATACATATAAGGGTAATAATGGTAAAGTTTCCCCCAAAGTTTGTTAGTGACCCGAGTAACCTGGTCATCCACTTAGAAATCAATACTGTAAAGTCTCCTAGTTTTCTAGAGTTGGCAAAGGAGACTTGCTTGTAAGATACTGTGTTTTGCTCCTCATCCTCAGGAGCATTAGGTAGCCTTACTTGCCCCCTAAGGTCCGCAACCTTTTTGGGGATCATCTCATCTCCTCTTCCAATGGAGAAGGGTTGGGTTAGATCATGCTTTGATCTAGGGCTTATTCTAATGGCAATTAACCCCTGGCAAGAGATTCTAGTTTCAGATTTGAAAATGAAATCTCCTTCGGAGGTTACAATCTTCTTACCTTTTCTAACACTTATTTTTAACGAGAACAAAAATATAATAAAAAAGAACAAAATAGAGTGTTTTTGTGTTTACTTAGAATAAAAATTTTATTCAAATGATTGAAAGACTTGATCTTCTCGTTTAGAGCCTTTGTTGTAGAAAGCTTAAAGAAAATTTTTGTCAAAAGTGAAAAATATAATAAAGAGAGAAAATGGTTTATATAGGTCATCACCTCTCACTTCCATCGATGAATGAAGGACACGTGGCTCCACCCCACAACCCTAGGTAGGCGAAGCGCCTACTGCTTTGATTGCATGCTGTCGGGTGGTCTTTTCAAAGAGATTCGTGACAACCCCCCTAACATAATTTATTCTTAAATTTTTTAATATGAAATGTTAATGTCAAAGATATTCATTTCCCTATACCCATAGGTGTATAAAATAATCTCTCAATGATCTATTATATTTTCATCTCATTAATGTTCTGCAAGAGATATTTATCCCTCATTAATGTCATAAAAAAATAACTCTCTAACCTCTCCACTCCCTCAAAATGGCAAGGTTTAGGGAATATAAATACCTCCTAAACTACCTAGGTAAATTATTTATAATTTTTATTCTCTAAGTATTCATATTTTAATTCTCATTCTCTCATTTATTTCAATCTCTTATTAAAAAATCATTATCTTTATCTTCTGAGGATCTCTAAATCCACCAAAAGAGACTGTTATGCAGGTGATGGGCTTTCTTTCACCAACTTTTGACTTTTTGAAAAAAAAAATAAAGAGAATTTCCTTCAAGTTTTTAACAATGTATAAGACTCATACTTAAAAGCGTTGTTCCAAACAACACTATAAACGTTGTTATTCTAATAAGATCAAGAAAATTACAGCTTATATTTTTTTTTAGAAGTATGTTACCACAATCCATTATGGGATAAAGCAAACCAAGAATAATCCATCTAAAGAAGGATATTCATCAAGCTTTTACTTAAATGCTATAGCTTTTAGACAAGCTTCGATGAATTTCTTCTTGTTGATTCAGAGGATACTTTCAAATTTGTTGACACAATCCAAGATCACGGTCCAAAGAGGCTATTCCAATGTCATTTTTTTTAGATTCAATTGTTTGAATCTTTTGAGGGCAATTACGAGGATCAAAGCCCATTAAAGTTTTAACATATTTTGAGGGTTTTTTTTGTGTGTGTGTGAAGGGTTAGAGGTAAACAACTTTACATTAAGGCTCAATTCTTGGAATTTTTGTAGTTCGACTAATAGTTGAAGTTTCGACATTTAAAATTGAAGAGAACGTATTGTTATTAGATTACTGAATACTTTGTTTCTTAACATATAGGTTTATTGTTGTTCGTTTATGTTAAATAATATTTATGTAGTCTTATTTATTAAGGGTAGAATAGTATTTTCAGTTTAACCTATATATACTTTCTTTGTATTTAGGTTAACTCTAAACACTCATAATAAACAGATTATTGAGAATTCTAGCCTTCTTTTTTGTGTTTGATCTTAATTATTTTAACATGGTATTAGAGCTGGTTTTAGAAACGAGGCTTAATCCCGAACACAGCTTTCGTGGAATTGGTTTTTTTTTTGGAGTGATATTTTGTCTTTCGCTTCTGCAAAATTTGGTATTTCATCTTCCCTTCAGCTTCTGCAATTCGATATTCGCGTTCAATTTCTGCAATTATTTTGGTATTTCGTCTTCCCTTCAATTTCTGCAATTTGGTATTTGCGTTCAGTTTCTGCAAATTTGTTTTGTGCTTTGGCATAATCGTATATTTTTAAGAAGATATTTGTTTAGTTTCTGCAATCTCTATTCAGTTTTTACAATTTGGTATTTTGTTTTCTGCTGTTTTTGCACTTTGGTTCTCTGTGATTGTTGTTTATGGCTACTGAAAGAGATGATTCGCTTCAATCTATGAGTGTGAGGTTGGATGGGAAGAACTATTCGTGTTGGAGCTATGTAATGATAAATTTTCTTAAGGGTAAAAAGATGTGGGGATATGTTAGTGGAACCTATGTGGTACCTAAAAATACTAAGGAAGGGGATGCAACTTTGATAGATGCATGGGAAGCAAACAATGCAAAGATCATTACTTGGATCAACAACTTTGTTGAGCATTCTTTAGGTACACAGTTGGCAAAGTATGAGACAACAAAGGAGGTTTAAGATCATCTGCAAAGGTTATTCACGCAATCAAATTTTGCAAAGCAAAATTAGTTAGAGAATGACATACGAGCTCTCCACCAGAAGAATATGAGTATTCAGGAGTTTTATTCTGCCATGACAGATCTTTGGGATCAGTTGGCTCTTACAGATTCGGCATAATTAAAGGCATACGGTGTTTATATTGAGTGTAGAGAGCATCAATGATTGGTACAATTTTTAACAGCACTTCACAGTGATTTTGAAGGACTTAGAGGTTCAATACTGCATCGCTCTCCACTACCTTCTGTTGACTTGGTTGTTAGTGAGTTATTAGTTGAAGAAATACATCTTCAGTCGTATTCTGAAAAGGGTATTCTATCTGCTTCGAATCCTTCTGTACTAGCAGTACCCTCTAAGCAATTCTCCAATCACCAGCATAAGCCTTAAACAAGGATTGGCTTCGACGAGTGCAGTTTCTATAAGCAGAAAGGTCATTGGAAGGGTTAATTTTCTAAGTTAAGACAACAGAATCAAGCTTGGAAGCCTGACAGCCAGTCATAATCCAATGCTCATAGACCACCTCAGGGTTATAAACCACCACACCACAATACCGCAACAGTAGCTTCCTCAGGCTCTACAACTGATCCTAGTACTTTGGTTGAGCAATTCAGAAGTTTTTCTCCTTGCAGCCACAAGCAATGTTCATTTCTTTCATAGGTCAATTGCCTCATAGTTCCTTAGATATGCCACATTCTAAATAGGCTTTGGATTCTGGTACTTCACATCATATGTCTCTAGATTCTTCATCTTTTACCTTTGTTTCCCATTCGCCCTCCATTCCTGTTATGGCTGCTGATGACACTCTCATGCCCTTAGCAAGTGTTTGTTTTGTTGTCACACCTCACTTGTCTTTTTCTAATGTCTATCTTATTCCGAACCTCAAATTGAATCTGGCTTCTATTGGTTAATTATGTGATTCTGGTGATTATTTAGTCATTTTTCCTCTTTTTTTTGTTATGTACAAGATCTGCAGTCTCAGAAGCTGATTGGGACATACCGTATGGAGAATGGACTATACATTTTGGATGAGTTAAAAGTGCCAGTTCCCGCTGTTGTTACTATTATTATTGATTTGTCTTTTTTTTTTGTTTGAATCCTTCATCTTTTAGTTTTTATTTATGGCACTCTTGTTTGAGACATGTTTCATCTTCTCGTTTGAGATTTTTGGCATCCACAAAAACTTTAGAAAATTTGAAAACTTATGACATTTCTGATTGTAGTGGAAGTAAACTGGCAAAATTTTCCGCTTTACCTTTTAATCAAAGTATTTCTGTTTCTTCTTTACCATTTGACTTGATTCATTCTGATGTATGGGGACCTTCTCTTGTTGCCACAAAAGAATGGTCTCAATATTATGTCTCTTTTATTGATGATCATACTCGTTATTGTTGAGTTTATTTAATGAAACATCGTTCTGAATTCTTTGAGATATATGCAGTTTTTCGAGCTCTTATCAAAACTCAATATTTTGCTGTGATCAAATACTTTAGGTATGATTTGGGTGGGGAATACACCTCTAATAAATTTTGTCAATTGCTTGCCTTAGATGGAACCATCCATCAAATGTCATGTACAGATACTTCTGAGCAAAATGGTGTTGCTGAAAGAAAACATAGGCACATTGTCGAAACTGCTCGTTCTCTCTTGTTGTCTGCTTTTGTTCTTAGTGAGTTTTGGGGAGAAGTTGTTCTTACTGTTGTAAGTTTGATTAATACAATTTCATCTTCTTATAGTTCGGGTTTATCTCATTTTAAAAAGTTATATGGGTATGTCCCTGATTATTCCTCATTTAGAGTTTTTAGTTGTACTTGTTTTGTTTTTTGTCCTCATGTAGAACGCAGTAAGCTATCCTCTTGATCCGCTATTGTGTCTTTCTAGGTTATGGTGAAAGTAAAAAGGGGTATTGTTGTTTTGATCCAATAACTCAGAAACTTTATGTGTCTCGTCATGTTGTCATTCTTGAGCATATACCTTTCTTCTCTATTCCATCCACTACTCATAGCCTAACTTAACCTGATCTTATTCATATAGATCCTTTTTCTAAGGATTTTGATAATGATACCTCTCTCCATGTTCGACCAATTTGTACTCATAACTCTGCAGGACTGATACTTTACTCTCTAGCACACCTAAAACTCCATTCTCATCTACAGCCCCATAAGCTTCATCTGAGATTGTGGATCCACCTCTACGTCAATCCATTCGCATTCGTAAGTCCAAAAAACTACCAGATTTTGCTTATTCTTGTTATTCTTCATCATTTACTTCCTTTTAGCTTCTATTCATTGGTACTCTTCTTCTGATGGTTTACCTTTGATATATCCTACTTTATACCGTACTATTATTGGGAGCTTGATATATCTCACAATTACTTATCCAGATATTACATATGTTGTTCATGTTGTTAGTCAATTTGTTGATTCTTCCACTACTGTTCACTGGGCAGCTGTTCTTCGTATTTTGTGATATCTTCGGCGTACAGTTTTTTAGAGTCTTTTACTTTCATCCACCTTTTCCTTAGAGCTGCGTGCATATTCTGATGCTGATCATGGTAGTGATCCCACAGATCACAAGTCTGTTACCGAGTTCTGTATCTTTTTAGATGATTTTCTTATTTCTTGGAAGAGCAAGAAACAATCTATTGTTTCTCAATCATCCACCGAAGCAAAATATCGTGCCATGACATCTACTACCAAAGAGATTGTTTGGTTACGTTGGTTACTTGCTGATATGAGAGTTTTCTTTTCTCATCCTACTCCTATGTATTGTGACAACCAGAGTTCTATTCATATTGCTCACAACTCGGTTTTTCATGAGCGAACTAAACACATTGAGATCGATTGTCATCTTACTCATCATTATCTCAAGCATGACACTATTACTTTGCCCATTGTTCATTCTTCCTTGCAGATTGTAAATTTCTTTACCAAGAAGCATTCTATATCTTGTTTTCGTTTTCTAGTTGGCAAACTCTCGATACTTGTAGCTGTCGCATCGTGAGTTTGAGGGGAGATGTTAAATAATATTTATGTTGTCTTATTTATTAAGAGTAGAATAATATTTTCAGTTTAAACTATATATACTTTCTTTGTATTTAGGTTAACTCTAATTAAGCACTCATAATAAACAGATCATTGAGAATTTTAGCTTTTTTTTGTGTGTTTGATCTTAATTATTTTAACAGTTTCCACATGACTTTTTATTGAATCATTAAATTAAAGTGAGATTTTATAATTCATCGTTATGAAAACATAATAAATATTCATTAAATAAAATTATAGCAAGCATCTAAATTCAAAAAGACATTCCCATAATAAGAATTATAGTAAATTTTAAAAACATACCTTGTTATTTATCATAGTTGCGAAGAGAAAGAATATCCAATACTCAAATACATGTACCAATAAAAATAATTCCTAAAATGAGAACGGTAAAATTATGGTTTAATTTAATTAATTATCATGAGAACGGCAATGAGAAGTCAAACAAATCAAAGTATATAGTTTGCTAAATCATAAAAAATAAGAGTAAATAATATATATATATATATATACATATATATAAAAAAAATTATAAGGCCATTATTTTAAATAGAAGAGAAGGGAATGTAACCTGGACTGAAACCAAAGAAGACTAAAATATGTATTTTTATTTTTTTATCGTTTTGATTTCCGCAAAAACCCATATTGTGCTGGTGTTGAACTAAATCCAACCGATCAATTTATAATTTTATTTGTTTTTAAAAAAATTGATTTTTTTATTTTAAATTGATTTTTTTTATTGTTTTTAGATCGTTTTGATTTGTCGATGTAAAATTTAAATTTAAAATAATTTAATATATTTTTCAAATAAAAAATACTTTAAAAAATAATTAATAACTCATTAATATATATATTTTTGCTATCCTATCGTCATATCGTATCAATAATTATCGTGTCTCTGTTTGAGTGGCAATCCTGCGTGTGCTTGTTTGGCTCATCACTACGCCCCCAACCCTCCACCGTTTGCCGCCAACTTTCATAATGGAGTGTAATAAACATGGGCACTCCATTTTTGGTATGTTACAATTAATCCCAGCCAAGAAAACAAGAAAAAAACAAATAATAATTGAATGCCGAACAATCTCAGCCGCCTGTCACCCTCTGTCATCTTATGTGGGCGGGGATGATTAATAAGCCCAAAAACGCAGGCTCTTTGCTCTAATAATTCATGGTATACAGAAAAACACATCTCTCATTTGAATAGAGATCCCACTACCTGCAATCTCCTCTTCATGATTATAGAAAGATGCAGGTTGGCTGGCTGAAATTTAGTGGTGGGTGATGATCGGCTTGGTTGCTAAACCCAAGAGCACAAGGTTTCATGGTGGTGGCTGGAGGTGGTGTTATTTTAAGATTCTGGATTTTGCTTGAGACGTCGTGGACTTTCGGTTACCCTTCAAATATTATTTTAAATGTTTGTCAAAAGAATATAAAATTTTCTTTTATTTTATATTCTCAAAATAATTTTTATATTTTAAACTTCTTAAAGACATTCCATCATCTTATACAGTTAACGGTAATATTTGACATCGTTATTTTTATTAACTAACACAAGATTGTAACAAAGATTAAAGAAATAATTAATTATAATGCAGGTGTTTACCTTAACGCGAAAGATGATAAAATTATGTTTTAAACATGAAAACAGGAATACGAGGACTTTTGAAGCATTAATCTGATAGCAGTGGGTAGAAAATTGGTAGCATTAAGGCTAGGCATTTTCATTTTTCATTTTTTATTTTTATTTAACTAGCTGTTATGTCCCGAATTGTGAATTGGTACATTATCAACGGTTTAATAATTTATCATGTCCCAAAAATCTGACCAGCATGGGAATAAAGCTTCTGGGTTGGACAATCAGTTAATCAATTGGTCCTAACAATCTTCTTCATTCTTTCTAGCCAAGGTAGTTAATAGCTTATACTTGGTCCTTAGTTGGCCAAAGCTGCTCGTGACTGATACCTGCAAAAAGTCTCCTTTGGTGGAGGTGAGAACTCTTCGATGCTTAAATAAGTATCCTTTTAGAAAAAGAAAATACAAGAATATTCTATAGAGAGATGCTCTAAAAATATAAATGCAGTAGAGAATTAGAGATTCTGAACATTTGTTCTAAAGGTCTCATGGTATATTTATAGCCAATGAGTCTTGTTCTTTTGTGAAATGAAGGGTCTACAATGTAATTATCCTGATAGCATTTAATAAGGAATATATATCATTTACATCTATATTAATGTTTAATGAGAATATGGTGGATCGTTGGATGACTTTTATACACCTAAAAAGGTGTAGAGATATTTAGAGTTTAAGACGTCAAATGTAGCTAAGCCTAAAGAGGCTGAGTTCTTCCCTAAGGTTTAGACCCAAGGGAGATTGGTCATTCCCCTGGACATGCCAAGGGATGATCATCACCTTGGACTTAACTGATCGCGAAGTCCAAGTATCTTAGGTCTAACATGTTTCCAGCCAAGTTACCTTGAACTTAGCTGACTACCAAGTCCAAGCACCTTGGATCTAACATGTGTGTTGTCGTACCCTTGTGAGAGCGCGACGTCGCGGCGACCCTTCCCGGAGCGGGGATTGATGTTGGGGTCTTTGTTTTTTGTAAAAACGGGAGTTGCGACCTAGTATTATGGTCACTAGAAAACCTAACTGGTCTTTTATAGATTCTAAGATAAGAGGCTGGTTGTGTAAAGGAAAGGTTTTAGCACCCCTAGTACGCCCTACCTAAGGTAAGTTGCTTGGTGTTTGGTTTGCCTTATAATTGCTATGGTGTTGGTGTTCTCTAATCCAATCAGTTTTTTCTAGGATAGGTTTACTATGATGAATAAATTTGGGCTCAAAGTCTAAAAGATAGAACCTTTGGTCAATGCAGATCATACCTTTAGATATGTCTGTAGAGCGCCAAGGAGAACCAATGCAGATTTCTTGAAATCTATATTTTGGTTCAAACTAAATCTATAACTTGTGAATTATTAGACGACTAAGATAGAGATGCAAGGAGATTCAATGTGCTTAAAAGCTTATTTTCCCTTAGTATTTCAAGTATTCGCGACTTGTAATTTGCAAAGAAGAGAAAATAAGTTTAGAAATCTAAGGAAATTCAAAGTGCTTTAAAAGCTCATTCTTGCCTTAGTATTTCCTACTTTTACAACTCGTAAATCGTGGAACAAAAAATAAAATGTTCCCAATTATAGTTGAGACTTCTTTCAAGAATGTGCAATTAAATTATTTTGAATAACATTTTGGGTGTAAATCTACCTTTATGTTTCTTTAACCTTGTATTATTAAGGGATAATGACTTATTATTCCTAGAAAAATATTTTGGATATAAACCACTTGGGGCTTATTTATACAAATATTACCAGTGAATAATAACAAATTATTTCCAATAATATTTTGAATATTAACCCTTTGGGATTTCTTTGTCTAAATATTAATAGCGAATAAGGAGGAATTGCCCAAAAATAAGATTTTTATATTTTTGGAATATTGGCCAACACCCTTTGGAATTTACAAACATGTTGTAAAATCCAAAATGCAAAAGAATAATTTTTGTGTTTAAGAAATTCATGCTAAAACACATTTTTTAAATCTGGAATATTTTTTTTTCAAAAAAGAAATGTTCAAAATATTTTTAGGGTATTGGCTATATGCAAAACACAAAAACATTTTAATATTTGATCAAAACACAAGCATCACAATTAAATGCAAGCATCACAATAGAAAGTAGCAACCCATCATATATATTATAAGATTTACAAGAAGCTTAAAACAACTCATAAAAAAAAAACATTCAAAGCCAACTCAACTTAAAATTCTATAATTGGAAAAGGAACACATCCGTATGCACAAGGGAACCAAAGTTTGAAATCAAAATCCTAATGCAGTGTTCGTGACTCATGATGACCTATCCTCTTTTACCAATCTAGGAGAACTACCATACTAATTTCATGCAAAAGGAAAGAACTTAAGAGCATACTTTTATACCACATAAACACCCATCTAAGCTCAAAGCCACAAAACGAACAATAGACACGTATTCATTGTAATGTAAAAAATAGAAGCCAAATGTGCAAAGCAAAAAAAAAAAAGGCTTTTAAAACATCAAAACGAAAGACTTAAATGTGGCAAGGAAGAGAAAAGTTGAGACTTATACCTACAGATCTCATTTGTCTTGACTGCAGAAGATGAAACATAAACCACACGAAATGTCTCTGTCAATATTTAGCAGCAAAACTTCCTTTTTCTTTGTTTCCTTCTCTTATGTTTTGTCCTTTATTTTTTTCTTTTCTTTTCTTTTTTCTTTCTCTCTCTATTTACTTGTTTCCTCTCCCTTTCTCCTTCCTCTTTTTTTTCTCCTCTTCAAGGTAAGCAGAGGAGGCTTATATATAGCCTGTACATAGCTCTATTTAGGAAAAGACTCATTGCACTAGTTTAGGATATTATCTCGGATGATTTACAATCAAATAAAGCACTTTAGGAAACTAAAATATTCTGTGATTCTAGTAATTATTCTTCACGTTAACACTCTCATCCCAACCGTCTGTGTTAGGGATAAAATCCCGACTATTAGATGATGTTGAGGCTCCTCTTTGCATCTTCTTTCATAGCTGGCACAGTAAGGTACAGAACGGTTTCCCTTGCGAGCACTTTATGGGTGGCTCAGCCCAGCATTTCTATGATGTTGTGCGGATTGCCTAGAGCATTGAACAAGGAATCTAAAGTCGGATGATTTACAATCAAATAAAGCAAAAGTTGATATTGCATTTGGTTCAAGAGGGAGACACACCATCTCCAACACGTGGGGCTAAAAAATAAGTAACAACATGTGTCATACCCACGTTCTTTAGACGTGGCTGACTGCCAAGTTCAGATGCATTGGATTTGATATATTTTCCAGATCCATATGTTTTAAATAACCAAACAAAAACTTAATAAAAAGTTGACTCGTCAATAATATATTCTTTTAGTTAAATTATGATATTTTAACTGAATAAAATATAATTAAATGATTTGATCAATCAATAATCTAAAAATCCAAATACTCTTTATCAAATCTCAACAAATTCCTATAATATAATTTATTACTAAAAAGTAATATTTTCATAATTTATTTTACTTATAACTCAATTTAAAATGAAAGGTTTTTGTGATATATGTGCAAATATGATATTTTACAAAAGTATAAGCGATTTTTGGAAATATTAGAAGGCACAAATAGGAAAAATAAAATAAACTTAGTAGTTATATAACGTTAATTAAGAATTATTTAAAATTATTTGTTTATTTATAATTTATTTAAATTATATTAATATTTCACATTAAAAAAAATTAAATTGAAAATTAAATTTCAATAAAATTTAACTAAAAAAAAGTGTAAACATAATTAAATAGATCATGTAGTATCCAAGGCTTTGGCATGTTATAAATAGAGTTTTTTTAGTATTCTAACATAGTAAAAATAATAATAACACAATGCAAAATATATTTTTGAAAAATAACACAATTTAAAGAGTCGCAAATGACTATGTTCATTATTTGTGACCTTTTTTGGTGCTGTTGGATTAGTCTTATCGAGATCTTTTCACCGATACTGGTGATGTCTTTATTGGAGCTTCAATGTGCTTTTGGTGTCATTTTTTCTCTCTTCTCTTTCCTAAATGAATAAAAAGATAGCTAATGTTGTTGAGTTAGAGAACATGATCCATATGGCTATGAAAGTGGAGAGACAACTCAAAAGAAAAGGGAATGTATAACCAACTTACAATTTGGGTTCATCATCATCGTAGAAGTCGAATTTCAAGAGAGAAGGGATTGCCCAACTAAAACCCTTCACTAACACCAAAGTTGAACCACCCAAAGCCAAGGTTGATACTCAGCCTAAATGTACTCGTGACGTTAAATGTTTTAGCTATTAGGAGCTTGATTATTACACTTTAGAGTGTCCAAACAATAGAATAATAGTTATTAGAGACAATAAAGACGTGGAGTCTGGAAGTGACATAACTGATTGTAAAGACATGTCACCATTAAAGGATCATATTGATGAGAAGATTGCATGCCCGGTTGAAGGTGAGGCTTTGGTTATAAGACGCACACTTTTGGTTCAGGTCAAGGAAGATGATATTGATCAGCAAAGGGAGAACATTTTTTCATACGTGTTGCTATGTACAAAACAAGGTGTGTAAATAGAGAACATCTTTCATACACGTTGCCATGTACAAAATAAGGTGTGTAGTTTGATTATAAATAGTGAAAGTTGTGCTAATATAGCTAGTATTATCCTTGTTAGTAAACTGAACTTGTTTACTATTAAGTATCATAGACCTTATAGATTGTAATGCTTGAATGATTGTGGTAAGGTGAAAGTGACTAAGCAGGTCTTGTTTCCATTTTTTTATTAGAAAGTATGTTGATGAGGTTCTATGTGATGTGGTTTCAATACATGCAAGTCATATTTTATTGGGGAGACCATGACAGTTCAATAGGAAGGCAACATATGATGGAGAAATAGGTATACTATTATGGTAAAACCATTACTCTTGTACCTCTTACACCTAAATAGGTGTATAATGATCAAATAAAGTTAAAAAAGGGAACAAGATGAAATGGGTAGAGAAAATCAAAGTGAGGAACAAGGTAAGAGAAAACCATCAGATTCATCCACCACCCAAAACACTTCTCCCACTACCTACCATATGAGTGAAGAAAATAAGTGAGCAAAGTGTGAATTGTATGGAAAAACTAAAGAAACAACCTAATTTTTATATTAGAGAGCATGAGGTTAAATCTGCCTATTATTTAAACCAACCGATAATCCTACTTGTTTTTTAGAAATTTTATTTTAATACCAACAAACTTGACCTTTCTATTCCTAGTTTTTGTGTTTATTTGTTGAGGGAGTTTGATGATGTGTTTCCCGATAAGATTCATAATGGATTGCCATCGATAAGAGGAATCGAACATCAAATTGATTTTGTACTTGACACATCGAATCCTAACTGACCAGCCTATTGAAGTAATCTTGAGGAAAAAGAGCTTCAAAAACAAGTAGAAGAGTTGATGACAAAAGGTTATATTCATGAAAGAATGAGTCATTGTGTGTTTTTGTTAGTTCTATGCATGAATTGTTTGTTTGTGAAGACATGAGGGTGGTTTAATGGGACATTTTGGTATTGCTAAGACTTTTGATGTATTGCATGAACACTTTTACTGACTAAAGATGAAAATAGATGTGCAAAGAATATGTGAACAATGCATTACATGAGAATTCTCGTGTTTTTAGGCTTCATGATGATTCAGGTGGACAATTGAGGTAAATTAATATGAAAATATTTGTTTTCTAAGGAAAGAATGATCTAGAGACATATCTAGCATGGGAAAAGAATGGATCTTTTACTGTCATCATTACACATAATAGAAAAAGGTAAAATTTATTGTCTTTGAGTTTACAGATTATGCATTAATATGGTGAGATCAACTTGTTTTGAGTAAGAGAAGGAAAAGCGAAAGGCTTATTGATATATGGGATGACATGAAAACGATAATGAGGAAACAATTTGTTCCTAACTTCTATTATAGGAAGCTCTTTTAGAAATTGTAGAGTTTGAATCAGAGGTAAAAAATAAATGGAAGATTACCATAAGGAGATGGAGATTGCAATTATCATGGTTAATATGGTTGAAGATAGGGAAACTATTATGACTAGGTTTTTTAATGGGCTAACTAGAGAGATATGTTGTTGAGCTACATCACTATATGGAGCTAAAAGACATTGTTTATATGGCTATGAAAGTGGAGGGGTAACACAAAATAAAAGGGAATGTACAATCAACTTATAATTTAGGTTCTTCATCATCATGAAAGCCGAACTTTAAGAGAGATGAGGTTGTCCAACTAAAACCCTTCACCAAAGCCAAACCACCCAAAGCCAAAGTTTACGTCTCTATGGATTTCAAAGGTAAATTTGATACTCAACATAAACATAATCGTGATGTTAAATGTTTCACATGTCAGGGGCTTTGGCACAATGTTTTACAGTGTCCAAATAAGAGAATACTAATTATTAGAGAAAATAGAGACATGGATTCCAAAAGTGATAGATCTAATTGTAAAGACATGCCACCGTTAGAGGATTATACTGGTGAGGAGTTGCATACCCGGTTGAAGGTAAGGCCTTGGTTATAAGGCGTATACTTCAAGTTCAAGTTAAGAAAAATGATATGATCAGCAAAGGGAGAACATCTTTCAAACGTTTTGTTATATACAAAACAAGGTGTGTAGTTTAATAATAGATAATATAAGTTGTGCTAATGTAGCTAGTATTATCCTTGTTAGTAAACTAAACTTGTGTAATATTAAGCATTATAGACTTTATAGATTGCAATGATTGTGGTGGGGTGAAAGTGACTAAACATGTTTCAGTTTTATTTTTTATTGGGAAGTATGTTGATGAGGGTTTATGTGATGTGGTTCCAATGTATACAAGTCATATCTTGTTGGGGAGACCAAGAAAACAACACATGATAAGGTTAGAAATAAGTATACTATTATAAAAAATGGTAAACAATTACTGTACTTGTAATTTGTAATATCCTCCTTGTAATTTTTAAAGAGATAGGAGAGAGAAAAAATAAAAACAAAATAAAATGATATCAGAGTCACACTGAAGCTTCGATGGCGACATCATTGGTACTTTTGAAAAGATTTCAACATGACAAATTTAATGACACCAAACGTCACAAACGGTGAACGAAGTAGGCCATACGAGTCGTCCAAAAGTATCGGGGCTCACTTGCCTTTAGGCTGCTTATGTGGCCCACTCCAGTAATCATTGATGCCTTTTCTTAGTTTTGTTGGATTCATCTCGTCAAGATCTTTTTAATGATACTATCAGAGTTTCAGTGTGTTTCCAATATTTTTTTTTTTTCATTCTTTCATTTTTCTTCTCTCTTTTATCTCCTCTCTTTTATTAAATCTTGTGTCCAATAATTTTATAATTTAAGAGAGTTGTTAACACTATCAGAAAATTAATAAATACAAACGAAATATTTTTGTCGTTAAATTTCCGATGGATTTTACCGACGGAAATATTCCCTTGGTATATACCGAGGGAAATACAGTGGAGAAAAAATTTAAAACAAAGAAAAAAAACAATGACGTGTCATTTATACCAACAGAATTATCGATAGACTTTATTTCATCGGTAAAATTATTGGTAAACTGTTAACACTGTTCACCATATCAATTACAAAGGGAATCACCAACGGAAAATTTCGTTAGTATTTTCTAGAGAGCTCTGGAACTGTTCACTTCCCAATTGCATTGTTAATTATTGTTCTTTATAGACAAAATCATCGACGGATTGAAAAGTCATCGGTGTTATTTGCTGGTTTTCTAAAAAAATTCAATTAAATTAAAATTTTAAATTAAATATCATAGACGGAATCACTAACGGATTGAAAAGTCGTCGGTGATATTTGGCGATTTTTGAAAACATTTTATTAAATTAAAAATTTAAATTAAATATTACAGACGAAATCACTAACGAAATGATTAAAAATATTAATATTTAATTATCCATTGATAAAACCGTCAGTAAAACGCCCCAATAAAAAGCCTAGAATCCCTAATTTCACAACAGACAGGGCTCCTTCGTTCTTCTTCTTCTTCCTATATGTAAAAAAACATCAATATTCATTTCTTTCTCTTCTCTCCTCAACTTCTTCTCTTCTCCTTCATGCTCAGGTATGTCTTCTTCTCCTTTCTTCTTTTTTTTTTTCTCGGTTTTTTTTAATTAATATACTTTACGAATTTTTTTTCTCTTCTTAGCTTCACTTGCAACTACATTAATGTAAGATTTTTCTTTTTTCTTTTTTTTCATGTTTTTTTCATTATATTTGTTTTTTTATTTTATTTTTAATTGTTTTTGTTCTTAATATTTGTATGAATGTTGTTGTTGTAGGAGTTTTTTTTTTTCATATGAGATCAATTTTTAGTTAATTTATTTATAGGATTTTTAAATTTTTAGCAATCGCAACTTCATTTTTTTCATATGAATTTTTGTAGTTGAATTATTTTTTCGTGTTATTTATTTGTTGTAAATTTGTTTGAGTTGATTTTCTTCTCTTTTTTTGTTCAAGCGTTTTGAGTATTATAGAGTGATGATTTATATTAATTTAATTATTTTATAGTTTTATAAAATATATTTTTTAAAAAATATTTTTAAATAATTACCGACGGAATTACATACGATATTTTTTCTAGGGAAATATTGACGGAATGAAGCAGATATTTTTTTTTGTGCGTCTTTTCCGTTGGTAAATCCATCGGTAATAATATTTTTTTATTACAAACGGATTTACCGACAAACAAAAAATTACCGAAGAAAGATTCACTGACGGAGCATTTCTGTCGGTGATTTCATATAGTATAAATACTGTCGGAAAATTTCATCAGTAAATATAATGATTGTGGTAGTGAAATGATAATTGCAAATGTCATTTATAACTCTATAAACTATATTATTTATCTAAATATTTTTTAAATTATGTTATTTTATTAGTTTTTTTACACTATGCTAGAATAAAAAAAATCCGTGAGAGATGCCCACCGACTGAACATTAATGACGTATGACTGTAATTAAAGAGCTACTGTGGTCTCCAAGACGATGGCATGTCAGTACTGACCCAACTAATGGGATTGCATGAACCGTTTGATATACTTGGCTACATTTTCCGAGACTCAACGAACTCTGCAACTTATCGATGTAATATAAAAGAGATTGCAGGACTTGCAAGACAACATAATAAATCGAAAAAGGAATTAAAAAAAATGCTAATGTTGGCTTTTCTATGCATCATCTTTCCTTGGCTTTCCTTTCGGTGGTGGAGGAATAGAAGCTCTGTGATTATCAATTGGCCCGTGGTTGGAATGTTGCCGGGGCTGTTTCGCAATTCATCTCGAGTCCACGAGTTTGTAACCTATCTGCTTCAACAGTGTGGCGGCACGTTTGTTTTCAAAGGACCTTGGCTTGGTAGTCTTGACTTTCTGGTGACCAGTAATCCGGCGAATGTTCACCACATTTTAAGAAAAAAGGCCTTCAATTATCACAAGGGCCTTGAGTTTAAGGAGATTTTTGCTGAAAGTTTTGGTAATGGAATTTTTTGTGCTGATGGAGATCGGTGGAAAACCCAAAGGAGAACAATTCACTCTTTTATAAAAAATAGCAAGTTTGAGGAAGCTGCAGAGAGAAACATTCAACGAAAAGTCTTGCATGGAATATTTGTAATTCTTGAGCATTTCTCAGAACAAAGAAAAGAAGTAGACATGCAAGATGTGTTGAAGCGATTCATGTTTGACTATAGCTGCCTATTGTTGTTGGGATTTGATCCGAATTCTCTTTCAATTGAATTCCCTCAAGTTCCATACAAGCAAGCTTATTATGATATGGAGGAGGTTATACTTCAACGACATCTTAAGCCACAAAGGTTTTGGAAGCTACAAAACTGGCTTCAATTTGGGGAAGAGAGGAAGATGAAAAACGGTTCGGAGATCTTCGATCGTTTACTGTACCAGTGCATTTCAAGAAAAAAAGATTTATTAAACAGAAGCAAAATCCAAATGGACAGAGAGGATTTCGACCTCTTAACATTCATGTTAGTTGAAGATAATGATCAAGAAGAAAGGGAAATGAGTGCCTTCAAAAAATCGGACAAATATGCAAGAGACATGGCGTTTAACCTCTTATCTGCTGGAAGCGAGGCCGTAAGTTCCAGTCTTACTTGGTTTCTTTGGCTTGTGGCAACTCACCCACTGGTAGAAAAGAGTATTTTAGAAGAGATGAAAACAAATTTAAATGCAAAAGGAGATGAGAAGGGGAGGTATTTCAGTTTTGGAGAGCTATCTAAGCTAAATTATCTCCAAGCAGCTATATGCGAGTCCCTCCGACTCTATCCACCCGTACCTTTCGAGCACACAGTTTCGATTGACTCGGACACTCTTCCAAGCGGGCATCGAATCGGCAAAAATACAAGGGTTATTTATTGTCCTTACTCAATGGGAAGGATGGAAGAGATATGGGGTGCAGATTGCCTGGAATTCAAGCCAGAGAGGTGGATTTCAAACAATGGAGAAATCATACATATTTCGCCTTACAAGTTCATAGCATTTAATGCAGGGCCGAGAACTTGTATAGGCAAGGACTTGGCCATGGTGGAAATGAAAGCTGTTGGCGCCGCCGTGATATGGAATTATAGCTTGCAAGTGGTTGAAGATCATCCTATTTTACCAGCTAATTCTATAGTCCTTCATATGAAACATGGCTTGATGGTTAGAGCATTGAAGAGATGTCTTTCCTAGAAGAGTTGGAAGGATACCAAACCCAGGCCACGGCCATCTATGTCCCGGACAGCACTGCCCCTGTTTATTGTAATTTTCTTATCCTTCACTTTGTGAAAATAACTAGTTTGATCTTCCACCCTGTCGAAAGGGTAAAAGTTCAAACTAATTCCGAAAATAATAAAAGAAGGTGTTAATATTATAAACGCCCTTTTAAATTCTTAATGTTTTTTTAAAAAATTTTATTTTGGAGGTTTTTTTTTTAACCAAGAACATATGGATTTCTTTGTAAATGCATCATGGAAATAAAACTTATTTATATAATTTATGACAGGTTCAAAATAAAGATAAATTACAACAATTCAAATAAAAGAGGGTGATATTTAAAATTTATGTGTTTTATTGTTGTTTGTTTGCGTTGTAGATTTGTATTTTTAAATAGTAGCTAATTTTTTATTGTTAGATAAAATCATCAACTCAAAGATCATTTGATGTTAGAAGATGAGTCTAAAGGTTTTGAATAGAAATTTGTTATTAATGGATCATACAAAAAGTTTAACAAACTCATTTACTAAATAAAGTAAAAGATCTGATCGTGCTATATCAATATCTTAACACAAAAATATCATAATTTTTAATTTGATTATTGGATTGGATTTAAATTTTATCAAATAATTTTATAAATTCGATTCTATACGAGGCTCGACTCATTGTAAATAGTTGAGCACCATAATACCTAAATTAGACCATGATGATGTTATTTGAGCCAATTTTATTTTTCCTTAACTCTTCTAAATTTTCTATTGATATCAGATTTTATGTTTTTTTTTTTTTTCTAGGATTTTAATTTTTCTATCCTGTAAATATTAGTTTCCGATCTATTTAAGAAATTATAAACCTCTTATAAAAAAAAAGATGATATCATGATTATAATTCAAAATAAAACTACAAGTTAGGGTTCTTTGTTTGCAAATCTTATTTGCCAAAAACTATCTTTTTTTTGCTTGTTGTCTTTCTTTACTTGTGCTTCTGTCTATATCAATATTTCTATCTTATTCCATGAGATTTTATATGTCAATGGAGTTTACAATAATTTGGTGCACATGTTTTTTTTTGCCGAGCTTGCTGCGGCAAAATTAAGTTATATTGAATATGAGTCATGATTGTTTCTCACATGCTAGACTTTCTTTTAAGAGTAAATGCCAATATAATTGAGTTTAATTTGGAATAATAAAAATAAGGCAAATACACGGTGCTACTTGCTGCATTCAATTTAAAATACAAGAAATTGTATTTCGATGTGCACCTCCGTTGAACATTGTGGAAGCACAATCTAGATCGCATCATCTTCCATTGTGTTTTTAAATTGGCCAATTCTGGAGTGCCTTTGTATCAATTTCTACGGCCTTTAGGGTGGATAAAGAGCTGCAGGCCTTGGTGTTTCTTCGTTTGATAGTGATCCTTCTGGTGTCTAGAAAAACTTATGGCCATTGCAGTTCTGAGTATTTTTCCCAGCCAGAAATTGCTTGCAGAATGTTATTTTACAACTGTTAAGTCTGGCAACTAAAACCATGTAGGATTCCGAGCGAGGAATTTAACAGCTTTCCATGTGCTTCATGTTTGACAAGCTGAAGAACATAGAAAAAGAGTGAACCCCTAGGCCAATTTCTTGCATTTGCTTTGTCTTGAAAAAAGATTTCTTGCATCATTTATCTTGACATGTTGGGGGACAATTATTATGCTGTCATGGAAGTGTTAATTTGTATGTTTCCTTGCTGTTGTTTTCTTTATGACAAGCGAAATGTAGAAATAAATTTTGGATCTGATTGGCTGCTTTAGAGGAAACTCTCCCATCAATGAAGAAGAGGAAGGAGCTGTCATGGAACTTGCATTCTTAAAATCTATCTGCTAAAATCCTTCCTTTTCAAAGTGCTTATTGCAAGAAAATCTTGATTGCAGTTTCTGTGGCCATCTTAGGATTTATTTATGCACAATATTTTATGCTAGATCGGTTGCCCTTCTTCCAAATGTTTGTTACACAAAATCTTTTAGTGCTTTAGAGCAGGAAGTGGAACAGTTTATTTGCAAGTCAGTTCTTTGTGAAGCTATTTGCTGTTTATTCTATGGACGATTTTTAGCACTGAAACTAAGAATACTCCTGAAGCTCTTCAAGATTAATTCCTTGTATGAAAATTTGACTGTATATTTGTGATAGATTTGCATAGATATCACTTCTGTTTTGGCTCAAATGATGAAATGAGTTATCAAGCATGGAACCATACGCTATAAAAACGCTTAATCTTGTATCATTCTTCCCTGCTAAGCAGAGAGAGTAGAGAAAGATTCAGGTTCCAGTCTTGTCCTTGCTATCTTCAGAATCTACGCAGACGCATTACATGCTATACGGAATTTGTAATCGAGATTTATAGATTTTTTCTTTCTCTCACGTTTCATAATTTCATATCAAGGGCTTACCGCTTCTTTCCTTAGAGCTCTGCTTTGTGTGTATAAATCATATCCTTCCCCTGTTTCTCTTCTTATCACAGCAAACTCCCCTGATCGTCAAGGGTATCTATGTATGGTGAACGCGTTTTCTATGTATACTAAAGAGAATTGACCATGGCAGCGTCTTGTTTGGGATAAGTCAGAGGATTTGTGCCAGACTTTGATATAAGCATGAACTAGCAAGAGCCTTTCATTTATGTTATATGCAATTCAGATTGAACACACTTAATTTGTGTATGTAGACAAACTATAAGATGGAAAAACATTTTACAGGCTTCCTTGGATATAAACTTGTTGATAATTCTTAACACAAGTTCGAAACATATAATTAAACAGCATTATTCTTGATTTCTTACACATCCTTGCCTTCCATGCTCAACTAGTGTTTGATTTGTGACAACATGCACCTAACATCCTTACTATTTGGCCTCTGTTTTGGGTCATCAATAGTGCAGAAGCAAGCAATTTTCAGAACCAGCAGCATTTGCTCCTCTAGCCCATTGCCCATCAGCTTTGGATCAATAGCTTGTCTTGGATTCTCCGAAGTCATTATATTTCTCATCCACTTAACCAAACTCATTTCACGTGTGTTTTGAAAAAACTCATCAGATGGAAGCTTTCCCATCACCAATACCCCAAGCACCACTCCAAAACTGTATATGTCACACTTGTCTGTAAATTTGAGCGTTTGGTGGTACTCTGGTGCTATGTACCCCACTGTTCCTGCAACATTAGAAGTTGTGATATGTGTTTGGGCATCTGGCATTGCTTTTGCAAGTCCAAAATCGGCAATTCTAGCTTCCATGCTGTCGTCGAGAAGTACATTTGCAGGCTTGAGATCTCTATGAATGATCCGTGGACTATGGCTCAAGTGAAGGTACTCAAGTCCCGATGCTACTCCTACTGCAATTCTGTGGCGAGCTAACCAGTCCAATTCTCTTCTCCCTTCAGTAACGTGGTTCAACGCATCTTGTAGACTTCCGTTTTTCATTAATTCATAGACAAGATAATGACAATCAGGACGAGACACATGAGCTAGAAGAGGAAGAAGGTTTCGATGCCGAATGTGGCCGACGGTATTGATCTCTGACTGGATTTGTCTCATTTTCTTGTGTAGAAGCTTACTATCTTCTTCAGTCAACTCGGCAGCATCTTTTGGAGGCTGAATAATCTTTTTTATGGCAATCATTTTGCCATTACTTCCTGGCAGCTCAGCTTTGTAAACTTCTCCACATCCACCTTTCCCAATGACTTCCAAGTTTGCAAGCCCATCATCTTTTTCCAAGAAAGCTAAATCCTCTGCTCTCTTGATCAATGGACTAAATATTGCAGGCCCTCCATCTCTCCCTCCGCCTTTTACTGCTGCCAATACTATCTTAAACAATAATGAAAACACAAGCCCAGATAAACACCCAGCTACTGACCCGGCAAGAAATCCAAAGAGCCAACCGGCAAGCTTCCTTTTGCCGTTCTTGTGCTTGTGTGGCGCTGCTGCTGATGGTCCAGGAGCTGGAGCTAGGTTGTAAGTTTTGTTTCCAGAAGAAGTATTCCTTGATTTTGTACTTGACGTGTTCTCCGCCAAAATATAACGTTTTGGGTATTGGGGCCTTGAGGATTCACCTTTTCTTATCACTGGCACAGGTCCTTCAAGAAAACTGTTCCCTGAGAAGTCGAAGGACTGGAGATTGCGAAACGAACGGATAGACTTTGGAACTTTTCCAGTGAAGAGATTATTTGCAAGAGAGAGATTTTCCAGGTTGGGGAAATGCTTTAAGAAACTCAAATTCCCAGAAAATAAATTCCTAGAGAGATCAAGAACTCGAAGACTAACAATTGATGATAATTCAGAGGGAACTTCACCTGAAAACTTGTTGTTTCCAAGCTCAAGAATATCTAGTTTCTTGCAGTTGACTATTTGAACAGGGAGGTGGTCAACCAGTTGGTTGTTGGTTAATGAGAGCTCTTTGAGCTCGGACAGCCGTCCAATTGCCGGGGACAAGAACCCGGTGAGCCGTTGAGACTTAAAGACGAGTCTTGTGATTTTGAGCACATAGGTGCCGTTGGGAGAGAGCCTCCTCTCACAAAACACCCCAGGGGTGTTGCATGGTGTAGAGGAGGAGCTGCGTTGACCGTTGATACCCAAGTCTTTCTGGATGATTGAGAAGGCTTTGAGGTCTGAATGGTCAAGGTTTAATCTTGCATAAGTGGGAAGGAGGAGAGATAGGAGAAAGAGAATGAAGAAGAGGTGGTGTTTCTGGTGAGGAACGGCCATTTCTGGTGGTGCTTTCAGGCTGGGAAATGGTGGTGGGTTGGGAGATTTCACGATGTGGCAGTATTGTTTGAAATCTCCATATTTAGTCCGGAGACAAATATGTAGATGTCTTATTTTATAAGCACATGCCGTGTGGAAAAACTGGGACAGTAGGGCCATGGCATTTGATTTTCGTGCCTTGTTCTGACTGGAATTTTACTAAACATTTTTCCATAATATATTGACCAGAACATCCTAGTAATTAAATATATGGAATTTCAAACTTGAACATCAAGATAAATGTTTTTGAAGTTATTGCCAAGAATTTTATGCTACAAAATAATTTAAATAAAAAAATATTTTAAAAAATAACTACAATTACACTTTTAAATACATCTGCCTTTTCAATTTTTATTTTTTTTTCTCCTAACAAAGGCCTCCTAATAATAATATTAATTTTTTCTCATTCGATGCTTAAAGCTTATTCGGACTTCTGATGGCTTTTGCAGTTGCTATATATAAAAAATGAATTTATAAAATATTTATATTGAAAAGGTTAGATTATGAAAGTGTTTGATTAGATATATTGTTGAATAAATAACTAATTCAAAATATTTGAGAGACCACGTACAAGTAAATGCTTGAGACAAACTTATTCATTGGAAATTTGATACATAACCAATATAATAATAAAACAAAATTATTACCTTGGAAATAATATAGCCTTATATTGTTAATATTGTTTTTAACAATTTTCAAAATTTAATATAATGGTTAAGGAATGCCTTTATTTTTTTTTACAATCATTAAATAATAAATTTAAAAATCTTGCCTACAAAATTTGATAAATAGTAATATTTAGCTTGTATGTATAAGTGAGTTAGAAATGATAATTTCAGTTGAATTTTATAAATATCAACCCGAACCAACATGGATAAATAAAAAAAATTTAGATCCGATCAGGTTTCAAGTTGGATTAAAGTAAAATCTGAAGATGAAAAGATAAGTTCGGATCGAATAAAAAAATACTTTCTCAAACTAAAAATTTTATAACAATCCAAGGTCAACTCCATAAATATTTTATATTATCAAATAACTTTTAAGATTATGGCGAAAAAAAAAATATTTTCAACTGCAAAGATAAATTATGCAACATATAATGAAGATAAAAATAGGTTTTCAAGCCCTAAAATTACAAAATAAACTATTGAGAAATCTAAAAACAATTATTTGATATATTTATTAAATCTGAATAATAATTTGCATAATAAACAAAAAACACCTTAACTATTTATATAGAAGTTTTAATAACTAACCTTTAGGCATAATTTTAGGAGATCTAACATTTTAATAAACGACATAATGACTTTCATGAGAAATAGTCTGAGGAATCTTTGTGGAAAATTTCGAGTTTAATTCAACAATTAAATATTTTGTTATTGTTGTTTAAAGTCCGATTACCTCTTCGAAAGATGTTTCTAGACAATTTTTATTTGTTAATTTGATTAATAAAATCCTAGGATAATTATTCCACGTAAACAACCAAAATTTAAGTATCTTTATTCATATAATTTTGATAAATTCAAAATATAAACAATTTCTAGATTGATCGCTTTAATGTTTGGATTTAAAAAATCAAAGAAGGGAATATTAATCACGTAGTCTATTATTTCATGTTATAATTATACTACCATCAACCTAACAATATTTGCACTCACATTATTATAATTAGAATTCTGTGGGCACCAGTAGAGATAAGATTACTAGTACTGAATGGACCAAATAATTGCATTGACAAGTTGTTTCTCAATTAATTTAATTTCACAACAACTTGACTTATATTGTCATTGTTTATGGGACACTCCGTGTCGTTTCAAAAAATTTCTCAATTAATTTAATTTCACAACAACTTGACTTGTATTGTCATTGTTTATGGGACACTCCGTGTCGTTTCAAAAAATTTCTCAATTAATTTAATGTTAAAAAGAATTGATTTATAGCATGTTTGTTGACGCGATCGCTGTATTTTTAAAAAATTAATAATTAATTTTTTAAAAAATTAATGTTTTTTAATATTTTTAGGGTTATTTTAAAATAATAAAAAACTCAAATTAATAATTTTCTAAATGCTTAAGAAAACACCCATCAT
>Ga0307517_10002800_pt1 | contig 27693 bp, 27 predicted proteins | sample 23_EM_MG_FD_194515 | JGI IMG/M metagenome (GOLD analysis project Ga0307517, IMG submission 194515) | Populus trichocarpa ectomycorrhiza microbial communities from riparian zone in the Pacific Northwest, United States - 23_EM | ecosystem: Host-associated > Plants > Roots > Unclassified | place... | reverse complement strand
TGTACCAACTCATGTCTACCGGTAGTATACTAAGTATACTGGCCTATCCTCAATATGGTTACCACTTGGTATGCCATACGGGCTTGAGTCTAGTCCACTGTAGCTACCTATCTGTAGGGTCGTTACATGGACAAGGGCATATGGAACCCATCCGCCTCAGCCATAATTGCAGCGATGAGTACCAGATGTCACATCCGGGGGAAGAAGCAGAACCGGACACCGAACCTGAAGGAGAAAACATCGTTTGTGTGGATGAGACAATACCTAGACGTCGTCGTGGGCCACGATCGGTGGAGATACACGGAAACAATCGCCCATGGACTGTGCGAATTTCAACCAACTCTGGTTCACAGGAGGCAGCAATTGTCCCACTGACCCTAGCGGCCCGTGTGACCATAACTCCCGGTAGAGCCTTGTCCCCGGCGACATTCCCGTCATCAAGCGTAGCAAGGTATTCGTCCCCACTTGGCGTCCCTAGCACAACAACGTCTAGTATCTGGAGCTCGAGTCCACCAGGGGAACCGAGTACAAGAGGCACTGTGTCTGTCCGGCATGTAATTAACTCATGACAAAACACGGTGACTGGTGTGGAGGGGGAAATACTCAGCGTGGCAAAGGATCTGATGCTTTAGTACACCCTTTATGTTAACCCACTCCTGAACCCGGTTGCTTTGACGTCTGAGGTGCACAGTGTTTGGAGTCACACGCAAGATGAGATTGCAGATGCCGGAAATATTAAACCGTCGCCGAAGATTATACACATTGTGAGTCCGCGGTCACAAACAGAAACGTTACTTGACTAACTACGAAAGATACGTCAAAAACACTCTCGCGTGCGGGCGCAGTTCGCGCATTATATAAAAAATCATCTACGGCAATTATATGGACTACTGGACAACCCGACTACCATCGCTCGTAGAGTCGAATACCTTCTTGAGGATGACAGGTTCATGTGCCCCTCAAATGGGTATGAGGTGTGTATTCGCCCATTGCCCAACCAGGACTTCCAATCACAACTGACTATAACCTGGATGCAGCCTGTATCCGTCTAGTTCCTGGCGCCTCAGATTGCTGACGCCATCTATGGTAGGTATTTCAATGGAAAGTGAAAGCTTGGGATGCTACACCCGGAATTCATCAATCGTGTCAATTGTACGATAGGGTGTCTCACTTGTGCAATCCTGTGCCATCAACTACGCTCATGTCAACTTGGGGTGTATCAGGATCCTCCAGACTTCAAGCCTGAGACAGTAGGAGGTAGAAGTCCCTGAATGTCCCCGTCCTTAGTTTTTTTTCTGATAACTAACCAATCTTACAAGACCTTTTCATACGGCAGAAGAACACCTGACGTGCGGTACCACGGCCAACGCAGCAACTCATGCTCCTGAATCTGCGTAAGACGATCACAGACAAGATCCAGCAAGAGCATTGGGTGATAGAGAAAAGTTGTGAAGGCTTTGCTAACGATCATGACGCAGTTCATGCCAAACTGGAGCTTCAGCTATCCAGGCGTCAGCTATCCAGCCGGCATCCAAGACGAGCTGCGGTGAGCGAACAGACACCAGTCCACAATTACGCCAGGGGGTTAGTCTATGACCAGCAGAGTCAAGATACATCCCACGTGAGCGAACTGTCGTTTGACTACAACCAGGGGCCCTTTGCCCAGGTGCTCCAGATGCTGGTTTCAGATCCGGTGAGCCTAGGGAACTCACAGGAGCTGACGCTGAGACTAGCCCAAGAGAGGCCCCCGACCCCGGGTTTCGCCAGTCGTCTATCATTGAGCCTGGACAACTCGCAGGAAAGTCATGCTGGCGTGGGAGAGAATGGTTTTTTGTAGACATGGCGATGTGCAAACTGTCGAGTTTTTAGGGAAAAGGTTTTTCACAAAATGTAATACAATTAGATTCAGTTGGCCGATCTGTGGAGCTGTGAGGACAATTTGGGGTGTATTTCTGCGCGCGAGCTCAGAAACGTAGAATCGACGTGGCCAGGATGTCCTGGACGCCCTGGTCACAGCAGTAGAGTAGTAATAATAGAATATCAAGATGCGGATATGGTTCAAAGTCATGATACAAGGGGCACCCATGCCCCGAAGCTTTTGTGAAAGACCTTCTATAATATGAATGTATAGCGGAGCCATCGAGACTGCGTCTGCAATATATGTGCTATCACCACGCCATCGAGAGTATGCATGTGAGCTATTATGAAGTCGTCAAGATGGCCTCTGAAATATGTGTGCTATCACGACGCCATCGAGGGTCTGCATGTGAGCTATCACAACGCCGTCGAGAGTATGCATATGAGGTATCACGACGTCGTCAAGAAGGCGTCTGGAATATGTGAGCTATCAGGATACCGTCGCGAGTAATATGTGAGCTCTTAAGGCAGCATTGGGAGCCTATAGTCAGACATCGTAATTGATGCAGAGAGGGTCCAACTATAGCTGTGTAGCATCCAGATGCCACAGTGGAATTGAATTCCGCTATGAAGAGGGAGGTACTGGGAGGGGATTATCGGGATGCGGGAGCTTAGGATCTGAGGCATCTGGACGCATGCGCTTCGCGGTAGACGTCGTCAGGGCGTTGAGGGCGCCAGGGTGAATTGGAAATGGCATCCGTACGTGACGTCCGGCCGATGTCGCGTCCAGGGTAACGGTTAAAGTTCGGAGCATCCAGAGCGTCTGAGGCACAGGACACTCAGGAGGCATATAATGATTTTTACTGATGTACCCTGAATGAGATCACGAAATGATAAGCCGGAGACCATATCCTCAGAACAATAGGAATCGTGCATGCATAACTATACAACTATACGCTTAGAGTTATGTACCCGGAATCATATGCTTAGAAGTACTTAGAAATATACTTAGATTATACGCTTACAATCATATACTAAGAGCGATTTTCAAGCACTATTTATCTGAAACTAAAAGCCCAAATCATAATGATAATGTGAGTACTATATTGAAATCCTATCTTTTGAGATAGTTGCCAGATTTCTATATGGAATGTCCTAATAGTGGAGTCATCAAACTAGACATACAAAATAATTAGGGGGTGTTTAGCCCGCCAATTCTAATCTCGAATTGTGATTTAAGATCAGAATTGAAAGGCCAAACACCCTTAGATTTCAACCTGCCATTTGTTTAGTCACGGAATATCACTCGTAGGAATAAGTGGAGCCCCACACAGGGGCAAGAGTGGGGGATGAGAAGACGGAGGCCATCTAGGCAATCAGCGGGGAAAGTAAAATACACGCCCCACCCCAGAGCCCAGCCAGGGCCCTGTGTGATACGGAGTAGAGCGGAACGGCAAAGAGTTTACCCCGGGCCGGAGTAACCCTCGGGTCACAAAGTGAAAACCCGCCACGCTCCGCCTCGTAACGAACCCTACCTTGGACCAACCTCCAGTGCCAAGACCCCTGTACAATACCCAATGCGAACCTGGGGGGTTGATTCAGAAAATATCTCTGATTATCTGGAATGAAGTTCCGATGCACTATAAGGCTTGCTTTGAAGCAGTAAATCGTATGTTGAATGATATCTGTAACACGAGAGCGGAGCATGTGTTTCCTACCAGTTATACGTCGTGGGACAGGACAGGCAACTGTGCTTGCCTGTATCTGTCATTCATCAATCTGGCATAAGTTACAGATTCTTCAACTCCTCAGAAGTATCTATATTGTTGCCTGTAAGGTCAATCAAGTCTTTCTTACCTTTCTCCAAGACCTTGTCCGCAACCTACAACTTCACGGCCAGCTTTAAATTCTACCCTATTCTCGCCAGATAGCTACAGCAGAGCAGCTTCGTCATTAACTATATCCACAACTATTATTGAATGATTCAGTTGAGAGCCACAAAGCTCTTATTCGGGGAGCTACTCTGGCTTTCCATAATGACACAGTTGATGATTTCAATAATCTCTTAGTGGAACGGATGCCAGGAGTGGAGCACAGATTTGAAGCTGCCAACCATGTGGACATTGGTGAGGATGCTGCTGTTGCTAACCCCATTGCTCTTGTGTATTTGCAGAGTATTAGCCTTGTATCGCTTCTCCCTTCCTATCTCCGACTCAAAATTGGTACACCAATTATTTTCTTATGCACTCTTAGTCCCCGAGAAGGTCTCTGCAATGGTACTAGGATGAGAGTTATGTGAATCAGGCGCAACTGCTTGCAGGTTGCCATCATGAGTAGAAAGTTTGATAGGAAGATTTGCCATCTTACCCGGATTAAGCATACGACTTATAAGGAATATCTCCTATTCATATTGCAATGCACCCAGTTTCCCGTTTGTCTATGCTAGGCTATGACTATTAACAAGTCTCTGGGCCAGTCTTTAGAGAATATTGGCATTGATATACACACTTCAGTCTTCACTCATGGCCAGCTCTATGTTGCATTATCTAGAGTGACCTCTCTTAATGGACTAATGCTTCTCCTCTCTGAGCAAACTCCTACTCTGACACAGAATATTGTGTATCCTGAGGTGCTTTTCTAATATCTCGAATATAAATTCCACACCTTCTTTCCTTTTTAGGTTCTGGCTTTATACCATCTAACCTTTTCACCTCTTAGCACAATATTTCCTCTCCTATATCACCAGCCCTTATCGGTGTTTTAGATCGTACCTGTTTTTCTTCTCTTCTGTCCTGGTATGCCCTCATCTCCAAATTTACTGGTTCTCTACCAAGATACTCTCCGGTTATACTTATTCTTCTCTGATAGATACATGACTCCTACTTCAACAACCTTTTATATGTTATCCTAGTTTATTCCTTACAGATACGTTTTCCATTATCATCCTGTTTCCTACTCCTTTCACTTGACTAATATCTAGCTGTAGGCTTTCTCCAACTCCAGATTCTTGATGATTTCTAGAGGTATTAGATTGTTTGTTCCTATCTATGTTTTAAGTTCTGACTTCTTATCTCCTTTTTTCATTTGTCTATTCTATTATTATAATAATACAATGTATTCTGTTTGTTTTCATAATGGTTTCAGTTATGCACGTGGTATATACAACTCTGCCAATTTTTCTGAATACTTGTAGCTTGTTCCACCATTCAATTATCACTTACAAGATATCACAATATCCTATGTTGACCTGTAAGCATATATTAAACATCAAAGAACACACTTGAATGGTCGGTCGAGGGGCTGCTAGTCAGGATGCATCAGAATGTTGGGCTGATCTTCTGGACACGGTGTCGAATCGATGTCACATTCACAACACTTGCTAGCACCCTGTGTCTCCTGTGCATCATGTGTGTCCTGTGCGTCCTGTACGTCCTGTGCCTTTTGTGTGTCCTTTGTGTGCTGTATTCCCTGTGTGTCCTATGCCTCCTTGCACTCCTCTGCATTCTTTGTGTCCTATGTGCCCTGTTGGTCCTATGCATCTGACGTACAGGAAGAGGAAGAAAGGTTTTGCTGATCTAAAATGCTTCTCAGAGGTGTCACTGAAGACAAAGATATCGTCAATGTAGACCCCAATGTTCTTGCCTAATTCACTATGGAATAGGTCCCTCATTGTCTTCACAAATGTGCTGGAAGCATTCATGTCTCCTTGCATCATTACCTGGCTTGTAAAGCTGTAACAAACACATTCCCGACGGTGTTTCGTTAACGGGGAACGACTAATTGTAGTGCATATCGTGATCGTTGACTATCTTCATAGTCTCGTTGGAGGAAGTCTTATCGTTATAAGACCGGAAGGTACAAAGTCCAATCGCTAGAGGACTAGGTGCTCGCGCTCAAGCTGTAGAGGTTTGCGTAAGATGTAGAGTAATAGGTTTGTATATCTTGCACCTCGGGAAGGTCACTGTCAAAGGGCTTGGCCCGTGCTCCAGTATCCAAGTGTTGTATTACTTAGATGGTTGCGTGAAGATCCTATCTCCTTGGGCGATCCCAAGTCCCTTATATAGGCATCTTCCCCCAACCCTAACCCTGGTGACTCATCACCTCGCGCTACATAAATCTCTATGACTCATAGTGAGTCATAGCGCGAAAACCCATGACTCATAATGTGAGTCATGTGCGAAAGTTATTACATCATCTGACATCACCATCGTGAGTCATAAAATAATCAACCAATCATAACATAACGATGACTCGCAAGTGCGCAGTCATGTAAAAACTATGAGTCAAACAACGTCATAGTGTAAAACATAAACAGGGGATGACTAATAACTGATTAGTCATGTGAAAACAAATTGGCTAAGTCAAAATTCGTGACAAAAGCCACCAAATAGCGTCATGATACTGTTGTACTTTACGTCATCTGGGTTTACTCTTGTCTGGAAATAGGCGTTAGTGAGATCTATCGTGATGCTGAATCGTCCTCGTGCTACCGCATTTAGTAAAGTGTACTGTTCTGCAATCTCTGTAAGGCCAGCCTGTGTGTTATCATTCCTGAAGCAGAGGTCTACCAGGGGGCAGATTCTGCCATCCCATTTGGCTTCCACAAACATGCTGGCTCCTCCAGGCACCCTGGTCCTATGAAAGATACCGGCGTTCCTCTCCTTGTTGATCAATCCCTTGTACTTGGGCATTAGTGCTTGTGGCCCTTTAAAGGTAGATTTCTTTACAAGTTTCGTCAGGTCTTTGTAGCTTATCCTGTCTGTTATTTTGCATACTGGTTGCAGTTTCTAAGGTACTTCTTTGACAAATACCTTGTAAAACACGCCAAGGAAGTCTGGTACTTCCTGTGGCTACATCGTGGCTGATCTAGCCTCCCGTGATTTTCCATCACAGGTGACTCGGACCTTGTACTTAGAGAATTAGATCCTGTTCTTTTGGCAATCGATGACTGCTCCTAGTCGTATGAGATCGTGTATACTGCCTATGATATCAGGGTCTGATCCTAGCATTACAAAAATAGGCACCCTGTCAACCTTCATCTTACCTAGCTGAATCATAGCCTCAACACTGAAGTTGCTAGTTGATTGGGATCCTTTCACTGCCATTATTAGAGTAATGGGGTTCCTCCTAGCTTTGTAGAGGATGTTGTGTGTGGTAAGAAATCTGTTTGATATCAGGGTACCGCCAATGGTTCCTGTATCTGTGAGGTCACTGACAGGTTTGCCATTTAGGTTCATAGTGAGTTTGAGTGCCTGGAATAGCCGAGTAGGATCCTTAGGCGTGCCTACTTTAGTATTGTAGGTTCTGATGGAACCCCTACCATCTAGCTCTCACGTGCCGCTTGTATCAGGCTCATATTCATCTGCGCTGCTGTCTGGGCTCTCCTCTGAGAGGCAAATATGGTTGGTCTTGGCATCTTTCTTTGGACATTCCTTTGCCATGTGTCCGCTTTTGCCACTGGAGAAACAGGCTCCCTCTGCCTTGCGTCGATCCATTTCAGCCATATTGTGCTTATTAGGCTTAGTGTAGGTACTCATCTTGGTCAAGGCCTTTCCTTTACCTGTATGTTTTGACGTGGAGGTTGTGAAGGGCTTGCGGTAGATATTATCTTTCTTTGGTGTATGGGACTTGCTGCTAGAAGCCTGGCTTCTATCGCTGCCTTTGTAGCTACCTATTCTCTACATGGTAGGGTCATATCATTCTGCCACAGCTACCACGTGATTCAAGATATCTTCTTGTCTAATCTGGGGCTCAACATTACAGTGTAGTCTTGAGTAACCAGTGTCGAGAAATCGCTGTTTCTGTGCCAGTGCATAGTCTGAGATGGATCCCATCAGAAGAGATCCTTTGCCGTATACTAGCTCTCCTGGTATCTTCGTTTTACGTCCTCTCTGGCCACCAGCTGTCTGGTGGACATTCTGCCACTTGTGATATGTGTTATCAGTGTTTGTAGAGGCTCTGAATAGCTGCTAAAAGCAGTTCTTTAACTGTAGTAACGTGATTTTTCCTCCCTCAGTATCTAGTGTCTCAAAGGCCTTGTTTGTTTTTCTTTCTATGTAAACGCAATAGGAGTCTGCCACTCCACAGGAGTTATCATTCAGTCCTGAACTCACCAGGTACTTCTTGACTGTTCTGAGCTATTGCTTGAGTTTGTCTGGTTACAGGTCTTCTTCTTAGCCGCTTCACATCCCAATGAGTGGTTTAGGGACCTTAGAATGGGCTAACCTGGCCAGACCTGGGTCTGCCATAGCACCTGTAGGCGGGTATGGGACTGAGAATGGTGGATATAGTTTTTCAAAAGGCTCTTAGCTGTTTCTGCATCTTGAGGGTCTTTCGAGGGTGTCTAGGTGAAATTTCCCTAGTAATGACATTTCCCTAGATAGTGCTCTTGTTGGTGGCTGGCTCCCAAAGACTCCTAGAATGCTAAGTGCTCATCACCTACTTCTAGTAGAATGTTCTGTTGCATATTCTGTTAAGCGTTTAGTTTCTGAAGTTTACTGCACTGCTGCTCTTGCTGCTGCTCTTGCTGCTGCACTTTCCTCAACCTGCCAGGCTGCTCTTGGAATGATTTCTTCAGCTGTAAGGTCACACTCATCGTCTGAATCTGTATCTAGGTCTCCTGACAGGAGGTTGCTGCTTCTTGCTGATGTTTCTGACTACCCTGGCGTAGGCCCAGGAGTTGGTTCTTTGGTTGTTGGTTGTGGGGTTTTGTCTGTAGGTTCTGCTGAAGGAGGATTATAGGCCCTGCTGGGCCTGGTAACCCTTCTGCTCCTGCATTCCTCTCTTGTAAATATAGCATCTAAGCCGGGAGTTCCTTTCCCGGCCGCTCCTGCTTCTAACTAGTTATCAATATACTGGAAGGGTAATCATTCCTACCAGGCTATTCCCAATCCTCAGAACAAAGGATTTCACCTGCTGACACGAAATAATGTAACAGGTTTATTCCTGTCTAACAAAAATACAATAGGACTGGCGATAGACCTGATAGCACTGGTGCTAAGGGAGGCTTCAAGGGACTTGTAACTAAAGAGATAATAGTTGCAGGACAAATTGGACTCAGGAATTACCCTTCAACCAAGTGTATTCTTAGACTGAGAGTCTGTCGAAGTCTGCTCTTACCTGCTAGCCAGGAGACTGGTTTAAATACACAAATCCAGAGCAATAGCCTTCCTCCAATCACAATCATTACCAGTAGCTGCGCACACACACAAATCCTGTAACCCTGCAAGAATAAAGAGTCTAAGCTCAGCCTCCACCAGTGTTACTTGACCATTCCATACCCGGATTTCTAAACATAAACTTCCCACAAAGCCAACTAAATATAGCATACAATAGTATAGCCTATCTGACTCAGCGACAGTGGCAGTGCTGAAATCAAATCAAATAAACCAAATATAAATCAACTAAACATAGAAGATCCTAGACTGCCCGCTCCTGTGCACCATTACCAGAACATGTGCACATGTTACAATAGCACACAGTTCGATTATTCTAGTTTTTGCAGTATTATCACAAACTGGTGGCTTGAATGTTACAGGACAGTGTGACATAATCAGATCTGCCCTACCAAAGAGAAATTATCGTATTTTGCAACCGCATTAGAGCATCATTCTCACCTGACCCAAATCCCACAGCATCCCAAATGCCTAGCCGCAACTTGTATTGACAAAAACTTTCTGCTAGTGTCCGGTTACCTTCTTGTAACCACCGGTTACTATGTCAACAGAGAGAGAGATCAGCCGCGCAGCATATATCCCCGTCTAGCTCAGAAATCTAGTCACTCCCCTTTGTGCCGGGAACGATAAGTCTGCTTGGGTAGCGAGAGTTTTATGGTCTCAAGTGACACAACTACTAATCCTAAGAAGGCTTTCTAATTCAGAAAAACTAGAAACCGGTAGAAGTGCCATGTGGAATGTTTTCGTACAAGACAGGGGTGGTTTACCACCAAAATGACCCTTGTCTTGTACCAAAACATCCCCCATGGCACCCGTACCCGAGTACTCGTGCAAGGGTAGGAATCCATTAACAGAAACGGACAGGGATATATTTGGCTGGTTAACCCCAAATAACAGTTCCATGAATTCTCGCAGGACCTCGTATCAATCCATTGCCTCGCTTCCTGCACATATGAGCTGGAATAGAATTTTCTTTGAAGTTAGAGCATTTTGTGGGGAAGCCCCAAGCAATGGCTGCCGGCAAAAGGTATCATACGCAAAATCATTTGGCCGCGACTCAAATTTTGAGCAGGTGAGACACCACTAATAGTCCCATTTCGTCAACCCCCCATTCTCGTTGCATCACGGTCTGTGTATTTTGGTGGGCTCCACCTGACAATAAGGCACACTGGAAACCTAGGATTACCCCCAAAATTGGAAGGAGCAAACAAACCCCATTATTTTACCCAATAACCAAGCTAAACAAGTGCAGCATCTCAGAATTTATCGCGAGCGGGACTATCGAAGGATGATAGAGGGGATACAAAGGCCGGAGACCAGTCGGAGAGATGGAGCTTTCTGCGCTGCAAATTTGACACTGTGCATGCTGTTTAGGCATTGTCGTCTAGGCGAGAACAAATAAATTCTCAAGTACAGTACCGCACAGGATGCAAAGCACAAGAGACTCAATTGGTCCACATGCCTACTCGAGTAAATGAATAGACCGCTCGGCTCTATTCCCCCCCCGCGCTTGAGACCTTTCAACCACCCCTCCAGAGCAGAAATCGGTGTATATTGAAAATTAAACAAACAATACAGACATGGCACAGAAAGCATCTGACAATCTAGGAAACACTCAGATACATGGAATAAAGCAAGGTACATGACAAGCACTTCTCCGGGCAAAAATTGCGAATAAGAGTTGATGCGGAAGTGCAGTTGTGCAAGAACGGTCGGGTGGCGGAGGATCTTCGTTGAAGCACAAATACCCCGTCACTCAATATATACTCCTGCTAAACGGCTCTCACAGGCGTGGTTGGAGATGTATTGGAGGAAGAGTCATTGTAGTACCGGATGCCTGCCTCTGGTGAACTGAGGGTGTATAAACCAATAGGCTCGATGGTTGAGGGTCTCTCCACTTTGCCTCGTTTAAAGTTTCACATCTTGATACCCTGCGTGGTTTCGCCGCAAAGTTGGGGTCTATGCGGAAAGTTTCCTGCATTCCCCTTGGCTCTCTAATTTTCCTTTTTTCTTTTCCTCACTCCCCCAAAATCCACAAATTCGGCACAGCAAGCCCCAGCAGAGGACAGTACTGGTAATCGAGTAACCACTCACCTCCACATCCCTACCTAGGATTAACAATAAAGTGAGAATCAAGTCGCAGGTACAAGTACTCGTGTGACACAAGCACCAATAATAATAGGAAGGTTAGTGAACAGTTAATCCAGGCTAACCTGCAAAATACTACCTGCCCCACACTAAAATAACCCCAGCACTTGTATGTACCGTGCAAGTGCCCCTCTAGAAAATTAACGAACAGTTAATTTAGGTTAACCCGCAAAATAATCCCTGTCTTTTACGAAAACATCACCCATGACACTTGTACACGCAGAACAGGTACTCAAGTGCTCAACATTATCTCGCACAAAAACTGCGTACTGTGCAGCCTAGGATCCTTGACCCCCAAGCTGGGACGTCCAAAATTCCCCACTTCGGATACACGGTGGAATCACCCTGAAAAAAAACAAAGGAACAAAACAGTCATTCAGCCATCCGCAAACATAAAATTTAAATACAACAAAAATCCCATGGACCGAGGGGAGGCAACTCCGACGCTCTGGGGTGATTCGGTTATTCTGGCTCTTGTGGGTATGATGCCGTAGACCCCTCGAGTCGAACGGGCCATTGAGGTAGGTCTGCCCTACGCAATAAAATTACCTGTCCTGGGCAAGAAGGACCAGAAAACAGGGACCAAAAGAAATACAAATACCAGTGGCAGGGGGGACATTTTCGCACCGGAAAGGGACTATGCTGCTGGTTAACCTAAATTAACTGTTCATAAACATCACCCCCGGTACTCGCATAGCAATAAAAAAAACTGTGGTTCTCTGAGCGCCAAAACAAAATCTGCCCCACCTGATTCCGGGTACCTCTTGCCTGGGCAGGATGATCTCTCGTTCGCGCGTTAAAATCCCCATGTTACCTTGCCCTGTCCTCCCCACCCTCCAGCTTCCTTAGGAACTTGACACGCCGGTGTCATAAGATCCGGATCATATCAACCTGAGTCTAGAATTTGATGAGACAGGAGCTGTAGGATCGACGCATGGGCGAAAAGGCGAAGCGACAGGCCTACTTGGGTGACGGTCGGTTACCGTAGAGTGGAAGAGCCCCAAGAAGTGCCCCTCCTCCACTCCGCTGTCGCGCGGCTGATTGAACAAGGTCCTCCTCTCGCGCGGTGCAAGTACTCAAGTATGATAGCACCAAACAATCCTGCGGGGGCTGCGGGGCATTAAGAGACTCGAAAGTATCGCTGGGTGTTCACAAGGGAATGCGAGTAACCTTGAGAAAGCAGCACGAGCAAACTTCAGGAAACCGAATGGGATGCCTGCATTTCGAATTAGGGTTGCCCATTTCATAGTATGTATTTCAAACTTGCCGTGCTGTAGAGTAACCATACTAATATCATATCGTAAAGCTTGGGTTACCACATTGTCCATTAAGAAAGTTGTTTTTTGGACTCCCCATCACCGCCACCCATCGCTCATTCCAAACTTAAAAAAATTAAAAATATTGCAGTATCTCGTGCCCCATTTAACCCATAGTGAAGCCTTATTTGTCCATCATACCCTCTCCTACTCACATTTCCCTTCCTCCTCCCCTTCGCCCTCTTGGCCTTGTGAATAAACTCCCACCCGACCGACCCAGCCGGTTGTCCTGAACTCGAGCTTCCCCCGAGCCAATCCTTTTCGTCTGAACCGCCCCATCCTTGCTGGGATAAGCAACCCCGGTCAGTTTTGCTCTTTGAGCCTGCGACATGCAGGCATGTCCACTGCCGCAACCCCAGAAATCAGCGCGGCTCTTTTGCCAGCACTACTCGTAGACCGTTATTTCGAATTCGGGTGTGTCAGGCATGTAAAGTCAAGAGTAAATACCGGTACCCCAGCCGCACTGTAGATAATTGTCTAATCCCCTGCCAAAATTTTGAAGCCGCAAACACACCACCACCTTCCGAGCCTCTTTTCGCCATTTACCCTCTCCCCACCACCCCCTCGATTCAACTCGCTGTGCTCGAGGCTGGCTGCGACAGGAAGCTCAAGGTATCCATAGTCGTGAGTCGAGGAACTGTGCTTCAAGCTCTCCTCCCGCAAGCCGCACTTTTTTCCTCGCGTCTCAGATATTTGCTCTACATATACCTTCCCTACGGTAGCTCTGAATCGGGGAATTTTCCTTCCCCGGACGCCGTTGAGGCTGCTTTCCCCTGCCACCCCACCCTCTCACCCATCCCCCACAGCCGAACCGAATACGGAAGTCTCTCTGGGTCCCGACCACGGTTTTCCCTGACACTTCGAATCACGAATCATTCCTCCTTCCATCGACAACTCCTCCAAACACTTTGTCTACCATCACACCAACTGAAGGGACTCACTGCCCTGTCTTCTCCCACTCCTTACCTCTTAATTACATTTCTACTTGAGGGGGTCAGTTACTATATGTGGATCTTGGGCCAGGGAATGAATTTTGCTCAGCAAGGCTAGCTCAACTCGGTACTAGAATCAACAATTTGTAGGCGGCCTCTTCGGATCTTGATCTTCTTTGGTCGTTGTCGTTGTTGCATTGTCTTGTCTTGTCTTGTCTTGTCCTGGAGGAGGAGGCGTACCAGCTGAATCGCGTAGCACCATTCAATCGATATTATCGATTGCAGAGTCCATAATATCATTCATTACAAGGGATATTCCCAGAAACAAAAGAAGCAAGGAAAACTTGGGCGAGAGAGTCCCTGATAGAATCCTCGGAGGGAAGGGCACACACCTTTTTTTCACTACTGGCTCTGATCACCCGACTGTTTGACGCTGGGGGGAAAGGGTCGATTACCACACGGTCCTGCCGCTAGTCCTAGTAGCGCAAACAGCTTGATGTGCCGCCGCCGCCTTTGAGCCTCCTTTTTCCTGCCGCTCAGCAAGAAATACATTACATAGGTTGGGGGAGACTCTCCCCCTCCGTCCCTCTCTCCCTTACTCTATTCTGCGAGCCTCTTTCTACCCTTTTCCTGCTGTTCTAATACTACCATCAACCTGCCAAACTTCTACCATTAACCTTTGTCCTGCTCAACAACCTGTTTTTGTTCTTGAGCCTAGCTATTGCCTCCCGAGCCATCCTACCTTTGAACGGAACACAAAAGACCGTTGGAGCGACGCTATTTTCCACCTCCTTTCAGCCTCTCAGCCTCATCCTCGTCATCAACACCATACATCTAACGACCCGCATCTCGAGTCCGCGCGACAAGTCAAACCTTAGGGGACCTTTCAGGATTACGAGACGAGTCAATTGCGACTCGCATTGGCTTCATCTACATCTGCTTCTTCATTCAGGGTTATTATGCTGTTTGCTGTCCCCTACCATCCCCACCACCGCCATCAATACCAATCGCACGAAACAAAAATAAGTGGGTTCAATAATTCCATCATTTTTCCCGTGTTATTGTCCTCTTTTTCATGGCCTTTTTTGTGCTTCCTGATCTCATTTGATACTTTTTCCGGCTTCCCACCACTACCCCTTATGCTTTTAATTTTTGGTTTTACATTTCTGGTCCTGGTTTTGGCTTTGGTTCTTTTTTTTTTCCCCGATCGCGTTTTCGTCTTTATTCCGTTTTATTTCATTTTTGGCGAAGAATGTTGGGGCGACACTCGAAACGGTTCATGATTGCGATTGCGATGATCCCTTCGGGATTGAAAGCGTAAGCAGTGGTGATAGGCTCATTTGTGGGGCTCTGCTTGGTCCAGAGCCTCATACTGAGCCGCATCACCGGTCTGTCTTGAGCACGACCATATCAAAACATGTCTTTCGTGGTCCAGAAATGAATGGAACCACGTTGGCCATCACCTGCATTGCTTCGATTCAATCTCCCCGTTCTTGCCGCCTCCACCCTGCTAGGCACTTCCCGATACTCTTTCCCCACCTGAAACCATCGACTTCTATTTTCTTTTCCCCTTCTTGATTATTACTACTATCATATACTATCATCCTTAGCATTTTGACCTTCTCATCATACAATCTTATTTATTATACATCCTCGTTATCGTCCTCATCACTGTTATTATTGTTATTTTATTGTTGGTGTGAGAAGGCTAACCGAGACCCATCTCTTTGCTTTTCTCCAGATCCTGATCAGCCAACAACATACCATTATTGTTCATCACGAACTCTATCTGCTCCAGAGGCTGGTCCCAGCAACACGAGCAGAGAGGTAGCAGAACCGTTTTCAACAAGCGAAATTCAAAATCTTTGTTACCAATATCAAATAATTTGGGGTAAGGAGTAGCTATCAAGACCCCAATTGCGAATGCCTGCCTTTCTTTTCTTTCCTCGCTTTTGTTGAGCAATTCTAATCGAAATATAATTAAGCGACCCGGAAAACAAGGCGTAACTCAAAAGGCAATCATTACGAAATCCCTGTTACCAAAGAGCCCAATCAGGTCACTCTCCGATCAGAGCCTTGGTGCAAAGGCAGTGGACACAGTGATCACTTAAGCGAGTGTAATCTCTCAGAGCATGTGCTAGAATTTCCTAGGGTGCGAAAAGAGCAGCAGATAAACGAAACATCTCGCGAACTGCCAAGAGAGTCATCAGCTTCTGCCTCGTTTCCCACCGCCTCGTCGACCTCAATAAACTGGTTGGTTTATAAACCTGCCAAACGAACTCGCAAGCTATCATCATCACTGCACACGGAGGGCTCGCGGCAGGCGTTCCCTCAAAAAAACGCTTCAACGGATCCCATTAGCAAAATTACGCTGAATCCCTACCTATTCTCTGGGTCGCTCGACTCAACTCGTTCCCCGCCGGACGAGTCTTGGTCCCGCGGTTCATCTCCGAGATTAGAACAAGCTCATCCCCATATATATCCTGACGAGCGGCGTAGCTCGGTGGTATCCTTCGATTCGACAGTGGCTCCTTCAAGTCCCCAACCAGCCAGCCCGAAATCGAAGAAACGAGAGAGACGGCCGCAAGCAACCCAGGCGGACACTGTCCTCCTCAAATTCCTTGCACCTGATCAACCACTGGTTGCAATAAGAGCCGGCGAAAGTCCTCTTTCCTGGTCAACTGGGAGTGAGGGTAATAACGAGATTGACATGGAAGGCGGCGCACAAGATGGTGATGGTGGAGGAGGCAGCAGTAAGGAAAATAATCAGAACGAGAGCAGAGAACAGTCGGCTGATCAGCCGAATGGAGGTACGGGTGAGGCAAGTGGTGAAGGAAGTACGAACAATGGGGAATCCGGACCTTGTGGAAATGGGGGTGGTGATGAGCGGAAAGGGAATTCGGGGGGTGGGATGGGAGGAAAGGGAGGTCGTGATAACGACAAAGGCGATGATGAGGATAGCAAGGATCTGGGCAAGGGGAAGGGTACCGAGGAGAAAAATAGGGACGAAGATAAGGATGAAGATAAAGAAAAGGCCCAGTCAACAGGAAACGATAATATGGATATTGACACCGTCACGACGGATGCGCTCAAGGCCCACGATATCCCAAAGCCCAAAAAAGGCGCCCCCCCGCCTGGGTACGAGGGTGGTCCTGGGGAAGTTGAGCCCTCTTCATCCGAGACGGCTGTTAGTTTAATGGCCTTGGCGGCTGGTGATGATCGACCCTTTACATCAGCAACATCGTTACCCGGCATTCCTTCGGGGGCCGGCGGGACAGCTTGGGCTCCAAACGCGAGGGCAAAATCTCCCAACCCGAGTCAGAGCCGTGGACTGCCACCGTCCCCTGGTCCTTCAACACAGTTATACCAGAATAACAAGCTTCCACTACTAAACTCGCCAACTCAACTTCCCTCGATGGTGTCATCCATGAACTCCCAACCAACGAGTTCGCCGAATAGTTTACCGCCTGGAAACGACGGGCGGCACACCACCCTACCACCAGTTTCGTCAATCCAGGTTCTAGCAGAGCTGGCCGAAAAAGCCCTGCCCACCCAAAGCTCAACCTTCCGGACCAACAATCGTCTGCCTCCAAATCCCCGGACAGTTTATCCAACCGTCTCCTCTCATGTGAGTGTTGCTCCTTCTAACAGAACTGCTCAAGCCCCACGATCGCCTGGTTTTCCTGCCCCGCCTGGGCAGTCTCCGCGTGGTGGATTTGGTCCCGACTCAAACTCTCGACCCCCGGTGCACCATATGTCAGTACAACAAAGAGCGCAACTTATGAACAACCAGGATCCACAGTCACCCTACTACGGCAACCCCCACCAGCACTACCAATCTCAATATCCTCCGATGAAGGAAGGTGCTTCGTCCAATACCAATGGGTCTACGGTTCCGTTTCAGTCTAGCACCACTCATCCTCGCGAATTACCCGGAATTATGCAGAACCATTCCCCATCTTCAAGTGGATTCTTCAGCCCTCCAGCTCTCTCTGGGCGTAGGGACTCCGCCAACATAGAATACTACCCAACAAGTAATACGCCACCCTCTGGGCCTAGCACAGGGGACACAATGCCTAGCTCTGGTACCGAGGATACGATAACGAGTCCTAGAAGTCGCTCGACTGTGGTCCCCGGCGCTCAGGGGCCGTTGGCTAGCGGTGGATTTAAATGTGATTTTCCTGGTTGCAAGGCTGCTCCTTTTCAGACCCAATATTTGCTTAAGTGAGTCGGACCCTCATGTGCGGAGTTAACTCAACTAAATTACCCAGCTCCCATGCCAACGTTCACTCATCCGTCCGCCCACATTATTGCCCAGTCAAGGGCTGTTCTCGTGGTGAGGGAGGTAAAGGCTTCAAGCGGAAAAACGAAATGATCCGCCATGGCCTCGTTCACGATTCACCCGGATATGTTTGCCCATTCTGCCCAGATAGGGAGCACAAGTACCCCCGTCCGGACAATCTCCAACGGTATTTCAAAACCCTGCTCGTAAAAGTTATGCGCTACTGACTTCTCCTGTCTTTTAACAGCCACGTCAGGGTCCACCATATGGATAAAGACAAGGACGACCCACTACTCAGGGACGTCCTTGCCCAGAGACCTGAGGGTGGAAACAGAGGCCGTCGTCGTCGTTTGGGCTCTTGATTGTTTTATCTTTTTGCCAGGGTGAGATCTGCCACGATAAGGTGTTTTCTTCGTTTCTCTCCTTGAACATGCATGATGTGGGTGGCCTCACGAGTATATGAAAATTTCGGTGTGAATCCTCTAGGCTTTCTTTTAATCTTTGAACATTTTTGTCGCTTTAATCGCTTTTTTCGGGCTCGGGGTAAAAATTCTGTGCTACATTCTTCATCCAGTTCTTTTGTCGAACGAGATTGTGGGGGCATGTCTAAGGATCCGGTTGGGGATATGTGGGATGCTCCGGAGCTTTCGCAAGGCGGAAAGCATCTCTACCCGCTCCAGGAGAGCGGTCAAGGGAGAATGGTGATAGCTTATGCATTTACCCTTCTTTCTTGTTATTTTCATCCTTTCTCGTCGTCCTGCGTGACCTTGTCCAAATTTCGCCTGCTTTTTCCTTTTGGAGTTTATCCTGTTTCTCCTTTTTCTTTTTTGTTCATGCGAAGGATGGAGTCTGTTCTTGATTTTTCCATTTGTTTTCAAGCTCGTTTCTTAACAGGTCCTATTGGTGTCATGATTCATTTGGGTTTCTTTTTCTGCCAATTCTCAAACTTGTTCTCTGTAACTTAAAGAATCGGCCGTATATAATGCTTTCATGTGCAAATAGACTTAGCGACTAGATCCTAATTTGGCCCCGGGCATTGCTTAGCATCAGGCTATGGTTTAGATACCTTGAAAATTATTATCTCCCCACTTCCCACTTGTGAAACTCGAGTGAGTTCTGATGAGCCTGTTGTCGTGTGTTGCTATAGCAACAACTCTTTATTTGGAAACAACACAAGCATTTGCCAGCCCGAACTTCCGACCTTGAAATCTCACCCCATCTTTTCCTGCGACAGACCAACCCAGTCGACAACCATTCCCGGACACTGAGAATTTAACAACCAGAAACCGAGATGTCTCGATTCCCCACTGAAGAGGACGGTACCCCGTGCCCGGTTCGTCCATCATTCACAAAATCGGAAAATAACCAGCAGAGCGCTAGAAACCCACCCACATCTTTTCCCTTGATTGCTGCCGGGAGCGACGACGATGACAACGACATCGACAATCTTGACTATACAAGAGCTATACCTACAGATTTTGAACTATTCACTATTTCTGGACGAAGTCACAGACGACGAGCAGTATTGCATGAACCGCCAAGGAGAATTACTGGATTTGTGCCGACTCATAATCAACGAGCTAGTGATGAGAAGGAAAAGGAGAAGGGGAGGGAGCGAGAGCGAGAGCAGGAACAGGAACGGGAACGGGAACGGGAACGGGAGAAGGAGGGGGAGGCGGAGGCGGAAGGGGAGAGGGAGGGGGAGGGGGAGGGGGAGGGGGAACATGAAAGAGATAGAGAGAGAGAGCAAGCGAATCTGCGAGCATCAGAACCAAACTTCTACAGTGATGTAGCATTAGCTCTGCAGCCACAACAGAGCCGTGCGCAATCTCTACACCAGCAACCGCGCCGAATGACAGCGAAGCGAAAGATAGATGCTAACAATCGGCGTAGAATTAGTGCTATGCTCGCTGCCAGAGCTAAGCAGCAAGCAGAGGCTGCTACTAGATCCCCTAACAGCGCTGAAACTAAACTTACTAGTCAATCGGAAGCCTCGCAACCTGCGAGTAATGAAATGCTTGGGGACAAAACTTATAGCGCGGCAAATATAGAACCCCATCCTCCCGTGGACGAGTTCAAGCGAGCGGAGAAGAAACCGTTCCTCGCACCGCCGAAGCGGAAAACGCTCCAGCCCCCGTCGAGACTTTCCCACCGCTCTAGTTCTGATGCTTCCTGTCGTGGGAATTCTGGAGGCAAGGAGAATATACCACCCGGGGGTAAAATAGTGAAGGTGAGGGGGGTGGGGGCCTCTAGGATGCCGACAAACAAATCCCTTGACCAGAACTTGAATAAGAGGAGGGCCGGGACCAAACACATAGCTCCGTCTAAGCCTGAGGCTAGCCTGCCCACACTATCTCGGGGGTCTATGAAAAGATGCCATGAAGCTGTGGTTCTGGATGAGGAAGATGTATCGTTTGCTTCATCCATATCCTCTCCTCAATCTACGGATTCTCAAAGAAGCTCGCTAGAAGGTTCTATACAACTCCGTCTAAAGTGCAGGAAAGTGAACAACAAACTTCTACCAACACCGCCATCATTGTCACAAGAGGAAGAGGCAGAGCTGGCACCATATTCACTTCCTTTGGGCCTGCTGCCTTCGGCAGTTTCCCTCCGCCATGTGAAAGATAAGCGCACTAAACTAGAACTAAATCCTCTTCTCAAAGAAGATATATCAAGAACGGAGATGTACGAGGACTCTTGGCTTCTCGCCCAGGAATCCTCTGTCTCGCAACTTCTCAATTCGATTCTTTCCCTGGCGTTCGCGGAACGCTCAAATCCTCAGGCATCTGAAATTCGGAGGTGCTTCATGGACCTATATTCCTCACCGCCGTTCCCCCTGCTGTTCAAACGATTACAAGCTAGCCTGCTCTATGGAGCTCTAGCAGTGCCCAAAGATGTTTTGGAGAACAGCTCAGCTGCGAAAATTACTGGCAGTGGGATGGGTTTGAATGGCCAAGGTTGGGGATGGGCAGAAGATTTAGCTGTGAGAAGGAAGTTTCTCAATCTCTTTATGGAAACTTATGAGACTGTGGCTTTGGTTCCTGGGCTGGAGGTGATCATTGGCAGGGAACTGTTTGTTGCTACGCCTCGGACCGTTTTGGATCAAAGAAAGGTCATCGAGGGATTTGTTGAAAGGTATCTGATGCGCAACGAGGACGCCCTGGCTTGCCCTCCGATCGAGGATACTTGCAGGAGAGGCGCCGCAGAACGGCATTCCCGAGGTGACAATGAAGATTGGGGCAGTACAATCTGGTCGCTTAGGAAGAGCATACTGCGCAGCTTGATGCTCGTATTATTGATGGACAAAGCCAAGTCTCGAGGAATTTTAGGCCAAAACAATTTGTTCAAGAAGGTCAGTAAAAACTCGCTGAGCGCTCCCAAACATTGGAAGTATTAACAGCAATAGTCATCGCCTCACAAATCTTCGGCCTCGGTACTGCATGCCTTCTCACGATTACTCCTGCCCTCAGTTGGTGACATTTTGCGACCCCTGGGGCATCTCAATTACTTGCCAGAGGTCTCACAGTCTCCGCTCGAAGAATACGAATACGAGATTACAAATCTAGCCGTTGATATGCGTGATGGGGTCCGCCTCTCGCGCGTGGTTGAACTACTTCTTCACCCGGAATCTCCAGCCGCCGATGCCGGAAAGGCTCAAGGGAAATGGCCCCTTACCTCTAACCTCAAGTTCCCTGCGACATCCAGAGCTCACAAATTGCACAATGTCTCGATAGGACTTTCGGCCTTAGGCTCCGTTGGGGGTAACACCCGTGGCATTACGGCGAAGGATGTTGTAGACGGATTCAGGGAGAAGACAGTAGGACTACTCTGGGGTATCGTGAGCCGATGGGGTTTGGAACAGCTTGTGGATTGGAACCAACTCAAGAGGGAAATCCAAAGACTCCAGACTCGAAAGGCGCTGGCAGATATGAGATACCCCGCTTTGCCGACCATGGATTACGACAACAACGAGCCCACAAATTATGTGAGGTTGTTGAAGGATTGGGCAGGATGCATCGCCTCGGCTCATGGAATCCAGGTCGATAACTTGACAACGAGCTTTGGCGATGGGCGTGTGTTCCAAAAGATCGTTGAAGAATATGAACAATACTTCCCGGCGAGTGTAAGGATGGAGAGGGACGCCCCGTTGAAGGCCAAGTTGCGGGCACTCGGCTGCAGTTCCTACTTTGGTAAGGCTTGGCTGGTCTTCTGTACGAGATTTGTACTAATTTTTCCTAAATTTGTAGCTAGTTTGTTTGACGATGGACAGAAATCCGATAGAGTCTTTGATAAAGATTTTGTTGTTGCTGGATTGGCCTACCTGTGTTCGAGGTTGTTCCAATGGTCTGTCAAAGAACGGGTATGTCTACTTATCTTCCATATAGGGATTCGAGGTGCTAACGCTTTATAGGCGGCAACTACGATCCAGAGGTCCTACCGTGCTTACTTATACCGCCGCGATGCCCACAAGCGGATCAACCTTTTGCTACTAGCTCACCAATGCTCGAATGTGGTCAATACTCGCAATCGTGTCATCAATGCCGCCATCACAATTCAAACTGTTTACCGGCGATATCTCCATATCAAGATCACTAGACTCATTAATAGCATCACGACCATTCAGTCTGCCATCCGCGGGAAGTTATTGCGCCAAAAGACGGAGAAGTACAGGTCTGCGGTCTTGGATTTGCAGCAGAGGTGGAGAGATGTCAGGGAAAAAAGGTTTCAGCGGAGGATTGGAATCGCAATAGAGGCTATTACGGGATTCCAGGCCGTTGCTAGAGGTTTACTTGTCAGGGAGAACTATCAAGATCTACGGAGTGGAAACTCCTAGGGAGGGGAGACTGAGCGCAATAATAAGCACTAGGAAATTATACAATAAAACAATCACAGCGCAATTGATTTTTTGGCCAAGGAAAATGTTTCAAAGGGGTGCTCTAAGATATGGGATTAATGGTGTCAATAGTGCCAATGTTTTGATTCAGTGTTGAGAATATGCGTGATAAACTGGAAGCAACATCAATCAGAAATATTTGATGTGGTCCCCTTGCGGGAAGGTAATCGTGCCAAGGTTGCGGCAAGCGACCGCAACCCCCGCATGTTCGCTGGGCACTGTCAGGAGTGCCTGACAGCTCAACGTCACGGGACAGCTCAACGTAACTTGGTAGGTTGCTATGATAGCAATGTTGTGACAGTTTAGGGTAAATGTGAGGGTTACCATAGTAACAGTATGACTGAGCATGACTGTGAGGCTCAAAATATGTAGAAGGCTTATAATATTAAACATATCAAATACAACCAACCTCATCCACTATTACACTGTTACTACTATCTGTCATACTACTACCACTATTCATTATGCCACCACCATCATCTGTTATGCCTCCCAGCTGGTGAGTTGAGCTATATACAGCTATTGAAGCTCGCATTCAGGTTGTCATAACTGCATTTTAAGTATCAGAAGAAAAGAATTGCAATATAACTGCAATTTCTTGAGAATAGTATAAAATTCCAGCCTCACATCTCTGAAGACAGTGGCAAGGCTGCTAACCAAAACTAGACATACAACAAAACGCAAACCTTCCCCTAACCGCTAGCAAGAGCAAGCTCTCTGCCAATATCTTGACCGGATTGATACTATAGATACTGGTACTTGATTACAAAAAGTTTTCAGAATATGCAAATGCTATTTTACAACAGGCAAATACTAAAACTATTCCTCCACTAGTTGGTAGCATGAACTAGACTCCCTGGCAACTGTTTATTGTATGCCATCCAGAGTAGTTTATTCAAAAACAATAAACTTTTGATTTTAATTGCAAGAACTCTCTGAACCTTTATTAGATTCACAACTTGCTTGAGAAATTGTGTATACTTAGGGCGGAGAACTCACACAGCATTCAATAAGGTATATAGAATTTTGGTAAATCTGGTTTCTGTATTGGGATTAGCAAAGATGGGTGGATGATTACTAGATATTCACTGCCATGTTATCTTATTACAAATGTTCAACCAATAGAAAGACAGTTTTTGTCTGTGAAACAATTAGTGGATACGAGTATATTCTTCTAAGTTCTGCAATTATCATTGTAGCAGATGTAGTATGTAGATTTTGCACTACTGAGTACACCCTATTTAGAATAGTAACAGTTTGATGAATAAGAGTTACAGTAACAATTGATTTTGGGAATTCATCTACTCTTTCACAAACCAAATCTGTAAACTCTTAGTTTTTCTTGTTATGCTAAGTCACTTTCAGAATTGATATTATATACTACCAAAAACTGCACTTGCTAAGATCTATTTCTGGTTTGGTTCGTTACATTGATTTAAAGATTATTTGTTGAATTTGGTTGAAAGTGGGAAGTTAGAATATAATCATATATTCTTAAATCCTACAAGACCTACAATACTAATACTGTTCAAAAACTAATAAGTAGGATAAGTTTGCAGATCTTGTTTGAAACTTTATTAATAATATTTATTAATCAATTTATCACACTTATCTGCAAACTAGCCTTAAGAGTTGTTCTACTCTGACTATAAGCGTAATAATAGGATGCAGTTTCTTGCATTTGTGGTATCAGATAAACTGGCTATTTCTTGGGATAGTACATATAAGGAAAAAGGAGGGAATTGATGAATGTTTTGGGGGTTTGGATTGCAAGAATAAATAAGAGCACATGACGAGAATGAGGAAGATAACCAGCTTTATGTGTATAGAAATAAAGCTATTTACTAAGAGCTATAGATAATATAAATTAATATGAGATACAGAAAAATAAATAGCTAACTGCAAAGGAGTCTGTTTTTAATTCCTATATGGCCAAGCAATGAATGTTAGTGGAATAGTGTTGGTGGAAGATAATTCAGTATATTCATTTCAAGTTTCATAACTTACAAAATAATACAAAGATAGGTTTATGACTTGTGAGCGCTTACTATATGAGATCTCCATTAATAGCAAGAGAGTTCCTTACTAGATGGGGTGAGAGAGGTTTTCAATTACCATACCATGTGCTATGAGGGCTTTAGGACAGTAGTTGCATCCTGGGATACTAGTGTGTAATAAAAGAACTTTATAGGAAGATAAATCCTAAGATAATCATACCAACAAAGACTTACAGTAGAAGAAAGGATCAAAATAACGATGAATGTAATTCAAAGTAGAATCAAGTTGTTAAACTTAATATTGTTAAGCCTGAAGCCTTGTCTCAATAGGTTCTCTTGATCATTAGTTATCAGAATGGAGTTTTTCTTACTTTTGTTAAGTAGAATAATATAAAGCCAGAGGACACCAATTACCAATTCTGACGTGAGTGAGCTTCCTACTTGGGTTAAAGCTGTTCAACCTATGTGTCAAGAGTAGGTTGCCATACAGACTCGGATACAGTTGGGATATTCATTCTCTCAATAAATAGCGAGTTTTTAGGTATTTATTAGACATATAGAAAAACCATTGCTTTCCCACATACTTTTGTATACCCTAGGGTTACCCTACCTTTATTCTGTGAAGCTAACATGCCCCTTCCCCTGTAACAACATCAGCAAAAATAATATCTTGCATCCCATGCGTTCTGGGTATCTAGCACACCTGACACTAGAACGCTAAGCGAGAATCAGGACGCAACCACCCTACCACACAACCCCCCTGACACAACCTGATGCAGCAGCTAATACTCAGGATACACCTGACATTAGCAAAAAAACCTTTTTCTCCGGACGGACAGAGCCCGCTTCCGGACGAATAGCGTCCGCTCTTTGGGTCCGGTCCTCCCGGATCTCCCGTGCCTTCTTTGCCTTTCATTTCTTGCGTCTGGTGCACCCGGACGCCCCAGTTTCCCTCCACAGCGTCCGACGCGCTTGTTGCGGCCCCACCCCCCTCCCCGTGCTTCCTCCTTGTATCCGCCCCCTTATCCTCTCGTCTACTAGCCTCCTGCCTACTCGTTGCGGTTGCGCCCGTCCGGCGACCATCTCTGCTACCCTCACACCTCTGGCGACCTAGATCTGTCCGCTTCCATCCGCTTCCGTCCGCTGCCATCCTACATCGCTTTTTTCTTAGTCTGCACCCTACTGTCATTTCCATAATTCCCTTACTGTTCACAAGACGCCCGGCGCGGCCGCCATGCAGACCCCCTACTTTGGTTGGCTTCTCTTCCCACAGGAGAGCATAGTTTCGCATTAATCATCTGCAGAACTCAGGCGGCCGAGTTGAAGCCGGACACTTTCTATGCGAATCTCTCCCTTAAGTCGCCGGCTTCAACTTGCCCGCCTATTCAATTCAATTTATTTAAAACATTCCCTTAAACGCCCACGGATCATGTTGTACTCCTGCGGCCGAGTGGAAGCCGGACACTCAATATGGGCACTGCCACCATAAGTGTATGGCTTCAACTTGGCCGTATATTCATACAGAACAATTCATCTCATTTAAAACATTCCCTTCAATACCCGCGAATCATGTATGACTCCAGCGGCTGAGTTGAAGCCGGACACTCAATATGGGAACTGCCACCTTAAGTGTCCAGCTTCAACCCGGCTGGATATTCGTGTGGAACAATTCAACCTATTTAAAACATTGCCTTAAACGCCCACGGATCGTGTAGTACTCCCCCGGCCGAGTTGAAGCCGGACACTGAATATGGGCACTGCCACCTTAAGCGTACGGCTTCAACTTGGCCGTATATTCATGCAGAACAATTCAACCTATTTAAAACATTCCCTTAAAGGCCCGCGGATCGTGTAGTACTCCCCCGGCCGAGTTGAAGCTGGGCACTAAATATGGGCACTGTCACCTTAAGCGTACGGCTTCAACTTGGCCGTATATTCATGCAGAACAATTCAACCTATTTAAAACATTCTGTTAAATGCCCGCGGATCGTGTTGTACTCCCCCGGCCAAGTTGAAGCCGGACACTCAATACACGAACTGCCACCTTAAGTGTCCAGTTTCAACTCAGCCGAATAAATACTGTACATAATTGGATAGAATAATTTAATATATTTCATTAAACGTCCTCAGATCAATCCTGTGATTCACTATCCATTCCTTCTCACCACTAGGAATTACCTGCGCCTGTCCAATCACTGCCCCTATACTGACTATTCGCATGTCTCGACCATTGATCCGGTTGCCGACTCGAATATGTCTACTCGGAATGTGAAATCTGCCACCATTGATCGGATCGAGTATGCGAACTAATGCCAGGCGATGGACAGCTGCGGCCTCACTTAGAATATTTCTTATCTTGAAAGGTGCTAGCAACCGAGCCATCACGCGTCCCCATAAATCTCCATAGTTCGCTTCCCCACCAGTCTGGACCCACACCCAATCGTTTCTAGAGCCACCGTTGCGGAATGCCTTTGTTCCAGTGCAGCGGGCCCGGTGGATCTGGAACCTGTCAGTTGCCTGAAAGTCGGGCACTGGGATTTCAAGCTGAGCAAATCCTTCTACAGGAAGTAACCCGAGTTCGGCGGGGTCCGCAGGCAACCGCCGGTCAGCCACAGCGGTCTGCCTGATAAAACGCAGTATCTCCTCCATCATGTTGGAATAATGGATATTGAGGGCTGTGCATAATTCGGTCAGCGTGCTGGTGTTCTTCATACGGCCTTTAAGCACCCGGCGAGGTGTGCTGCGACTTTCATCAGTCGGTATTTCCATCCCACTATCTTCTACCACGATCACACCTTCAACTTTTGAAAGTGATTCTATTGTCTGCAACCTTATTCCTAGGGCGTGCTGGCGGCCATAGTGCTACAAGATCTGTCTGGCGGCTTCATTCTTGTTTGACCTGCGGTAGCCATCTTTAATCTGATCCTTATGTGCTAGTTCACCGATCTCAGTTGAATACATTGATATGGATCCAAAACGCCGTACGTGGGAGGCAAAGTGAGTCAGGTAGTGCATCTTGATGAAGTTGAAGTGGTTCTCACGCCGTATCAAATCTGCCCGCCGATCAGACCTTTCCACCCTCTCTTGATCAG
>Ga0307517_10002799_pt1 | contig 27695 bp, 24 predicted proteins | sample 23_EM_MG_FD_194515 | JGI IMG/M metagenome (GOLD analysis project Ga0307517, IMG submission 194515) | Populus trichocarpa ectomycorrhiza microbial communities from riparian zone in the Pacific Northwest, United States - 23_EM | ecosystem: Host-associated > Plants > Roots > Unclassified | place... | reverse complement strand
TAAATTTAATAGAATAAATCTATCCAAATGATACCAATGACAGAACCTTTCAATCTTGGAGCAAACAATATCCTCAGCTTTTTTTCTTACTTGCAATCCACACTTTTGCCCCTCAGTTCACTTTATAGTGGTCCCCTGTCTCTAGCTAAGTACAAGTATTAATTCAGTTCAACATACCTTGTTTAAGATGCCTAGTTGCATGGAGTTACAAGGTTAAGTTTTCCAGACATTGTGATCGCTCGATCGTTTTGGCCCTGATTCAGCACGGGTAGTTTCCGATTTTTAAGGACACCCCCGAGTAGAGGCCTGGCCCCGCCGCCGCCAGTACTATGTATTTACTCGTACATGTACTCGAGTGGACTCCAAATCACGGGATTCCTCGCCCATACCATGGCCCTGCACCCGGGCCGTATCGTAATCGAGTAGATACGGCACGATCCAAGTGGTAGGATATGTGGAGCACGGTAACCAAGTTCGGTGCGGACGGGTGGGATACAAACGCTGGCATGGAAGGTACAACCATGTTGGCAAAAGTTCTCATACAGTACTACTACTCCTGTACAGTACCTTTAGAACAATACCTCTTAGCAACAGAGCAGCGAGAGCCTCTAGATAACTGTTCTTGGACATGCCTCTAGGGGCAATGTGAACCCTTCTCACAATTTGTTCTACTGAATAGTGGAAAGAGAGGGCTAGTGAAGCGTTTCCAAGGGCGGGTAGTACTTAGAAGAGTAGGGGAACTTTGCAGGCAGAGCTGAACAGTGCAGTAGGGTACTCGAGTAGAGTTATAGCGCTGTAACACTCTACCGCACCTAGCGCCGTGAAGTACCGACGGTTTGTTTCGACACCACCGTATCTGCTTCCGGCTTGCACTGAGGCCATTTTCGCCGTGTTTTCGGATGGCATTATGAGTGCCGGTAAGAAGAAAGGAAGAGGCTTCTTGACTTGACTTTACCCAACCGCGGGGTCCTGGTTTTTCGCGGAAGATTACTGGCGGGGAAGAGGTACTCCGCGAGGTGGGGGCATATCATACGGATGGTCCGGTTTGTCGAAAACGGGGGGTGGTTACATCATTGATCTGCGCTCTCATCCACCCGCACATCTATCTGCATATCGCTCCCTGTCAATTTTCGTTTGGTGTGGGTGTGAGTGGATACCTGTTTGGGTGCCTTCCTATGGTTTATTGGAGTGTCGATGGGTGGTTGTGATACTGTGCTGGTATTAGCGGTAGTCGACAAGCAGAGGCACGATGATATGATAGATAGATAGATAGACAGATAGGCGATAAGTTAGGTTGGGTTTGGAAGGCGAGGTGGATGGTGACCGTCGTGGTGGTGGTGGTGGTGGTGGTGGTGGTGGTAAAAAGATCCGGGACCTGAGTTTCGTGGGAACATAATATCATATCATACTGTACTCGAGTACCATACGGCATCTTATCACACCGCATCATCATGGGCCGGACGGAGGACTTTTGCTCGGCAAAATTGTAAATGTGGGTGGGATTACACGGTTTTCCGGTGGTGGTTTCCCTGTGAGCCTGAGGGTTGTTGCGTGCTTGGGATGTGATACCGGAGGGCTGTAGTGAATGTGTGAACACAGTTCTTGAGTTACCGATATGATACTGTACCAGTCCATAAGGCAGCAAGTGGGTCCCGTAAGAAGCTAGGCGCCATTCTGGCGTGTAAAAGCACTGTGAACTGGGTGTGGTATGCCGAAAGTAAAGTTGAAAGTGAAAGAAGTAAACTGATCAGCATTTCTTGCACCAAAACTGCTCGTATAACACCTGTGGAACAGTTGGCTAATATCACTTCTATCGGACATGTGCTGTCACCAGTGCTGGTAGTCTGCGGTAGCTCGCTCATAAATTTGAGTCACTTTTTCCGTCCTGAAATAATTTCAGATCCTTCGCCAACCCTCCTCACTACCCCATTTCCCATTTCATCCGCATGGCGTCCCCATCATTGGCTCTCTCTCTCTCTCTCTCTCTCTCTCTTCCTATCCATTTGCTTCTCGCCTCCAGCTGCGGACCGTCCAGCGCCCAGAGCGCAAGCGTATCGTACCGCTCCACAGGCAATCGAGGGGGATCACTCATGCGTAAGTTAAGTATGCACGATCTGATAGGGCAGGAGAGCACCTTGCCCAAGTTAACTTTATTTTTGCCTATTACATGCAGATTCAGCTACTTGAGCACCCGCGCAGATTAATAGCCTATCTAGTATGGTCACGGAATACCGGTATGTTATGTTACGGTACGTCACATCAACCACCGTTCTGCCCCAGTGGCAGAATAGCTCGGGGGAGAGGAGAATGTAATTGCGGATGACATTCCGAAGGGCGGCTATGGCCTTTTATTTATTTGCATTCCCTATTTAATATTATTATTACTTTAAGCGGGGATGTGGGGGATAAAAGGGAAGGAGAGGAAGTACCAAGTAGTAAGAAGGAAGGGAAGGGAAGGGAAGGGAGGAAAGAAATGGTACTCGAGTACAGTAAGATGGATGGCAAATTGGAGGGGGAAAATACTACTATACTAGGGTTACAAGTACTGGTACAGTACAAGGAGCTTGTACATATCATAGCTCAGCTCTATGAGTGGTGCCCTCACGACGGAAACGCCCTTTCTTGGGGCGGCAGAAGTGAAGTTCAGCGAGGGGTAGAGATGCGGAAACAGCAGAAAGAGAGATGGGATTCTTCTTCTTTTTTCCTTCCCCCACAATGAAACTTGAAAGTTATGCACGGTAGATAAAAGTGAGATAGGGCATCATCGCATAAGGCTTTCAAGGTTGTGAGAGTTTACCCCCGCTCTCTGCTTTCTTTTTCCCCTATTTGGTCCACCATAAAGTGTGGTTTTTAATTACCGTAATTGGCCTCGACCGAGGCCCTTCGAAATCTCTGGTACCAAGAAAGCTAAGCTTTTGGGGATTTTGGAAGGGGCATGCTATTTGGCCTGTCATCAATTTCAGAAACTCGGTCCATTGTGAACTGTCCGGCGCCCAGGCCAGTTCATGAAAGACCGGATTTTACGGTATCATATGATACTCGATAACCGATCACCACACCAGTATTGATTTAGCGAATAATCATTGCTATCCGTCGCTTGTACTCGTACTCGAGTAACGACATCTCGAGACTCTAGTTGGTTGACCTTTTTTGGACTGTCGTTCCTCTCGCCTTGAATTTTTATTTATTATTTTTTACCCTTTCCTCTTGTCGTGGTGGTGGTGGTGGTGGTGGTGGTGGTGCAGGTTGCATGCTGTCGGTGGCTGCAGGCATTCGCAAGGATTGATGAAAGCGGCGGGGTATCTCGATAGGCCGAGCACAACTTTACTCGAAGAAACCACCACTGACGCAAGCATGTGTCTCTCGGTATCAATCCCTCTAGGGCCGTGCTCACTCTTTCAGACACAGCTTTTTTCTTTCCTTTTTTTCTTTCCTTTTTTCTTTCCTTTTTTCTTCTTTCCAGTTTTTTCTTTTTCCGTTTTTTGCTAAGCTTGCCTCACTCGATCACTCCTCGTGTTTACATTTTTTACCTATCCATCCCTCTCTGTCCATTGCATCGGATAGGCTAGCTGTCTACTCGTACTGTATCTTGCCCATTGCGCATCCACGCTATCTTGTCTCTCCTCCTCCTCCTCCTCTAACTATCTCTTCCTCTTCCTCTCTTCTCCTGCTGCACTCGAGGTACTAGCACTGCTCAGTGGCATGAGTACCGCAGATCACTGGTACCGCACCCAAAGCAAGCCCTCTTGCCCCCTGGCCTTTGACTTTGTATGTACCGTACTGTATCTCTCTTATCCACTCCACCTGTTTGCCCTATCCAACCTTGTACTCCCATGCAATTATTGTCCCTAGAGCTGTCCATCCCATTCTGCCACCTGTGTTCGTCTTGCCTACTTGCGTACGTGCTACGGTACTACTTCTCACTCTCACACCCACTCACTAGCCATACCTATTCATCTCCATCCTCGCTCCCTTGTCCCTTCTCCCCCAGTCGCTGTAGCCCCTCCACCTTCCCTTCCCTCTCTCCTTCGACCATCCTCAGTTCACCACCCTCCCTTCTCTCCCCTCCTCCTTCCAATTCCTCCTCACCAACTCTCTCTCTCTCTCTTGTACCCTAATTCCTCTCCCCTTTGATCTCCTCCCCTTTCCTTCGCCCTCTTCTCAATCCTTCTTAGAAGTGATTGATTCCGGAGTCCTAAGACCTTCGACCATCTCCCGCCCGGCTGCCTTAAAAAATTCCTCTCAATTCTATGGGTTGATCGCTACAGCCCTCACAATCCACCTCTTAGTGGGTGCCGTCTAGCATTGAATTGTTACCTCTGTACTCGAGTATACAATTTTTTGCATGCGCTAGCCTAGATCTCCGTGCCAACCCAATTTGTTGAAAATAGACGCCATTTGTTGCTCCCTGTTATTATTCTTCCAACTTTTTTTTCCCTCCCCCCTCCTCCTCTCCCGGATAGCAGGAGGTATCTCTAGTAATTTGTATTTTCTACTACCCTTATATTCCAAAACACCATTTTATCTTCGTGATCCCCATCTCGGACGATTGGGATATTTGCTCGTCCTGGGGCTGATTTGTGGTGGAGGAGACCCCGGGAGTAATAATTTCAAAACTTTTTCTTCTCTGGGTGGTGTTGCTTGGGGGTTGTTATTTTTATCTCGTCAGGTCTCAGTTCAGTAAACAATCCGCCGCCATCCGTCGTCGTCGTCGTCGTCGTCGTCACCTGGCTCTTTGTCAGCTGGGGTCCCGATCAATCATGTCTACTTCTCACGATGCAAACTCCGCTCGCCGGAAGAGCTTTGCCTTCTTTTCCCGACCAAACAATTCTCCGGAAACCGACACTGGCACCTGGCCAGTCAAGGAGTTAATTACGAAGCAGAGACCAAAGTCTGCATTCTTTACAACCGGTGGCACTGGATATGAAGAGGTTGCTACTGTGGTTTGGACAAACATAGGCTCCCGCCCCAGAGTTCTCACGAAAACCCCTGGTCAGCGTCCTAGATCGATGTTTGCACCTTTGAGGGGCAGGGACCCTGGTAGTCCCCAAGCCGAATCGTCTGGAAGTTCTTCGATCGATTCCTCACAGTCGGACAATATGCAGCCCCTACATCCAAGCAGGGTCATTATTCATTCGGGAGAGGTAGTTGCAAGCGGCGGTCTCTTACGGAGGAAGAAGGAATTTATGGTTCTGACTAGCGATGAATTGTTAAGATACAAGTCGGAGTCAAAGGCTAGCGAGGCTTTTGGATTGAGTCCACGATCACCAACGACTGGGAGGACACCTTCAATTGGCTCGGCTGGGGATTTAGTCAGTGAGCATACCTTGGTCACTATGATGAATCAGGTGGTTGCGGTTTACCGGTTCGGTTGTGAGGGGGAACTCGCATGCTCCGTCCAAGTTGATCACCTCGACGATGCCAATGGAACACCTTCCTCGACAACCCTACAAGTTGGGTCATCTAGGGAAGCTCAGGAGTGGTTGGATATATTACGCCAAGTGTCGCGGACTTGCAGGTCCGTCAAGCCACCATTACCAGTTTCAGATTCCACTGTCAAACATATCGCACGCCGGCTTGAAGCGGATAGGGACTATTCGCCAGCGCACTTCCAAATATTCAGAATCGTACAAAGATGCGGAAAGGTTCAGGGGAGAGCCGGGTCGAGCGAGGATTTACACAAGATGTACTCGACCGTTTGCTACCTCGCCATCGGAAGCCACAAGGTTCACTTTGTTCCCGTGCCCAAGTGCCCTTCCAACAACAGTAGGAGTACTAATTCACTCCTTTCTGCTGCGACATCAAGCTCTTACGGAATTCTAAATCTTGTTGGAATTGCAATTTCGGATGTGGACGATTCCTTCACCCTAACCTTCAGGTATATCCCCTGCGAATGCTTGAACGGAGGTTAGTGCTGACATATAGATGAAAAAGATTCCCTTGCAGATCACCGCAGAGGATTCACTTGGCTTCCACTGAAGCTCCTGAAATAATCCAGTCAATCCGCCAGGCGGCAGAGTACCTACGCCCTAACTGGCTGACCCCCCCATTTTCTGTTGATATACCGGAGGATATGAAGGACGAGCCAATCCCGGAGATCCCTCCGACCCCGGGTGATGACTACAACGGCTTTGACCGCACTCTATCTGCTTACTGTAAGAACCATTATTTCCCATCTTTAGCCGACGTTTGCTAATCCATGTTTCAGGTACAGCTTATGATTTGGATGCTTCGAACATTGTTTATGGAATCCATACCGAAGTAGAGGATTCTCCCCGATTCGTACTTTACCCACCAGCCTACTCTAGACGTCGCCAATATACAGATTTGGAGTTGCTTGCGGTCATGAGATCGCTGAGATGGAACGAGGCGTTTGCCTCCTTATCATTTCACGGGATCAGTTTGGAACCGTTGCATGGGATAGTCGATATGCATGGCACAGAGAACGAGCCCAATTGCAGCCGATCGGGACGGCCCATCCACGTCAAGTCAACCGGCAACAAGAGGTGTTCGCTTTTGATACACGAAATTCGAGCATTGGCCCTATATAGTAGCAAGTTACGAAGGTTGGATGTCTCTGAATGCATTAAACGGAAAGCACGCAGAGAAGACCCCACCGGAACCCCTTCCCCTGAGGATGGATGTGGTATTGTGGAAGCTGTAATGCCGTTGTGTAGGAGAGGTCTAACAAATTGTGATTGGTTTGATCTGACGGGAATCGAGCTGGTTGAGTCTGATCTTGATTGGCTTGTTGATGCCGCCGCCTCTAGGCTTGCCCATTTTCGCGGGTTTGAACTTGCGCGCTGTGGCTTAACCGAGAGAATGATGACCCTGTTCCTCAATGCGCTAGCTACTCACGAGGATACCTTGGGATCGTTGAACCTCTGCGGGAACCCCGGCCGGATACACGCACCTAGTCTAAATAACTCAATGTCCTATTTCCCATATCTTAGGAAATTGAACCTTTCACGGCTCTTACGAACCTCTGGTGAGGACCCACTGCTTACGGCAGAGACCCTACTAAGATGGAGGCTGGAAGACTTGGACCTAAGGTACGTTCTATAGTCTAACTTTCAGATCATGTTTGCTGACTAGAATTAGTGAAACAAAGCTCAACAAGGAGACTATTGATGCCGTGGCCACGTATCTTGCTAGTCCACAGTCCGATTCACTACATCATCTGACTCTTACTCAATGCGGCTTGACATCAAAGGATGTTGCTGTATTCATGCATTCAATGTCACGAACCCCAGGAAAACCCAGAAACATGCACCTCTACGTCGGGCAGAACCCTCTTTCAAAGCACCACGACGCGTTGTATGAATGCATTCTTTCGGGGACTACCCCATCTCACTTAACAATGAGAATGGTGGATTACCCGAAGGAAGAAATGTTTCGAGAGTTTGTAACGGCAATGACTTCTAACAAGACTATCAGTTTCCTTGATATGTCCAAGGTTTCGTTACCATATGAGGCTGGCCAGGAGACGTGTGCCGCTCTGGGTGCGCTGTTCGCGGAGAATTCCACTTTGAAAGAACTTGATATATCCGGAGAGCAAGCTGTCCTAGAAAGCGCCAGGTACGATTCCTTGACTATTATTGTGCTAGCTCCGCTAATAGACTGCATAGTTTGGGAGCTGGACTTATCGATGCCCTGCGTCGGTTGTCCGAGAATAAGACTCTGGAAATTCTGAGGATTGAGCGTAAGCTCCCCCCCATCAATAACCCTAGGCTGTCGCTAATATCTAGTTGATAGTGCAATCACTCGGCACTCCTGGCGCGATGGAGTTAGCGTCAATGTTAACAAAGAATACCGCGCTCAGGGAAATCCATTGCGAGATGAACGAGATCCATCTTCAAGGCTTCTCCGCCATGGTTAACGCTATGGAACAGAACAAAACATTACTATATCTCCCTCGCATGGACCGTGACAAAGCTGAGCACGTTAAATGTCTTAAAGACAAGTTGTTTCAGCCCAGCAAATCCGCAGTTAAATCAGCAGCCAAGGGCCACAAGGGGAAGGACGGGAAGAAGGAACATCACCACAAGAAGTTGAGAAGGACGTGCAAAGGGGAGAAAAAGGTTGCCTTTGCGGATGATGTATTGGGGGCCACCGGGGTGGAGCAAAACCTAATGCTCCTTGAAGAGAAGTGGGAGAGTGAGGCGCAGAGACTTCTCAAGTTTTTAACTAGGAATGCGCAGCTACACAATGACAGGTGCCCGGGGAGTTCGTTCAGCGATTTGATTTTGTTTTGACTCTTTTACACCCTTTCTTTCCCTATCTTTGGCCCTTTTTACCTTCCCTCCTCACTACTCCTTTTCGGTTCTACCGCACCCGTGAGTAAACAAAAAACCTTGCTACTAAAAAACACATTTTCACCTCTCTATTCCCTGTTTTATATTTTATTAGCATTTTTACGATTTTCATAGTTCGCATTTCATCGGGTTCGGCATTTTCTTCCCATCTGCTGTATCTCTTTTCCTTTCCTTTCCTGGGTCGGGTGCATAGGGGATGGAGTTCTTGTTCATTGCTTCCAGTTTTTTCCTCCTTCCTTTTCCTTCTTACCCCCTCCTCCGTATCCATTTCCTCATATTTTCCCACACTGGCGCGGCACTTAAGCTCAATCACAGCCGAGTGGAAAGAGAGAACATCAAAAAGAAAGAGAAAAGGTAACATTAACCTTCATCGGACGTGGCGTTTCCTTACCAGTGGTCGACCATCCTTGCCCACAGTTTGTATATACCATCATGCCTCCGGGATCCAAAATAAAAATGTACATAAACGTACTCGTTACATCATCTCCTTCCACCGCATTTTCGCAAACGGCAAAAGCCAACAATTTGCACGTGCAAGCCCATTCCCGAATCCTTGACGCCTCAAATAGACAATAGAGGGGAAAAAAAAGAAAGGGCAGGCCCCAATTCCAAACACGATCCACAAGTGGTACGGTAATCACCCACAGCAAGCAACCAGGCAGACACAAACACCCCTGCATCTGCAAGCCGCGATCGACGCAACACGCTTGTGGGTTTGCTCGTGCCATAAGCTGATTTTGTGGCCCTGACCCTTAACCTGTTCAAGTACCGTACCAGTACCGTAGTTTGAGAGTGACGTGATGCTCATATGATATGGGTACGGAACGATCAGGAGGTGATCTCCAGTAAATGCCTGAGCGAGAGGTGGTCTTGGCATGGTACCGTTTTCCAAAAGTACAAGTACCCGTACGGTACATACCGCATCGTATTCCAAGCACGAGCGTCAATTGACATGGACAGCAATACAACATGAGGCCACAGCAAACAACCTCCCGAACGTCTATTCCGGACACTATTGAATCTCCCGAGAGAGAGTTCTAGCGGCTCACGATGTAAGTCGTAAGTTAGTACTGATGCTCAGTGGCCTGCGAGTACTATTGGGACCTATGAACCCCTTTTCATTTCCTTAACCTAGTAGCGGTAACCGTGGTATGCACGTGCACTAGAGTAAGATACAGCTTCATACCCCATTATTATCATGAAAACAAGGAAGAAGGAAATAAAAAATAAAAATACGGTAGGTCCCGAGTGAGAATACCGTATGCATGTTGTACGATAAGCCGTCACTTTTTCTTGCCCCACTAATGCCGCGTGGTGAGGGACGTTTTGTATCCGGGACAGGCGGACGTTCATTCTATGATGCTAGTAGTTTATTAACGGTAGGTTAATTTTCCAAGACTATCATCACAGCCCTCGATTTTCCAGGTTATTATCTTGGCGCCCTTTGTCAAGGAAGCCTCGATAATATCATACATCAATCATAACTAACCTATCCCAGGCCATTTCCTTCTTGCTTCCTATATCATACCAAAATTTCAAAACCCCAATAGACTACCTTTATCTCCACGGGAACTTGAGATATTACTCTCTCTTTTATCCGTATCATATTATGCAGATGATCACCTAATAGAGCCACAATCCGCATTAGACCTGTGGTTGAAAATCCTTTATAATAGCGGTTGATGATGGGGAATATTTTTCTTGGGCCGCAGAGTGCCTTTCCTCATCGTACGATTGATGGGCACTGGTGCCTTGTACTCAAGCAAGGTAACAAGAAGGGCGCTTGTATATACCGGCATTGCTCTGCAACTGGACTGGTACAACTAGCGGATGAGGTCAGAGTTAGGTTGAGTACGGTAGTACAGTATACCTCATCGCGGGATGTTCCGGTGTTATCATACTTGTTGCATTGGGTACAAGTATCATAATTTTGCTCGGCTGTGCTGTGTTTGTGAGATGGGGGGTGCCGGTTATGATAAGCCATTATGATGCCGCGCCGTAGGATACTGGTTACCCGGATTCGCTCATCACTGGAAGTGCGATGGGAGGGAAAGGGAAGGTTCCGGTGGGCTATTATGAGCTCCGTAATAGAGCCTACTGTATCGTATCATACTGTAGGTATGACAGGTACCGGTATTTGGTGTTGGGTTAAGTTTGTTGGCGGGCGATCGTCTTCCGGTACGGTAAGTTGCTACATGCACAGGTGTTACGGTTAGTTACATCACTCACCGGCACCAGCACTCGTACAGTTGTCCTTACAAGTCCTGTCGTCTACCATGCTTGCCCGCCTAATACCCCCCACCCCCGCACTCATAAGTGTGGGTGGGCTTGAGTACTAGTACTGTCGTGGGGCTTCCTCGGGAGGCGTTCTTTCGTAGGTGTTGGCAATCTTGACGGTTGACGGTTCCGGTGAAGGTCCCAGCAAAGGGAAAACGAAGGAAACTGAAATTGATAAATTGAAGATGAAAGCCGAACACTAATGGTTACAATAAGCTGAAGTGATCAGCTCTCAGAAAAGTGATGAAGGATGATGAAGGATTAACGGTTCCCATCAACTGAAGAAAATCTACACTCGGCCTCTGTTCCCTCCAAGGAGTTTTCCACCCTGATTAACTAACAAACCCTTATCCACCAAGACTACTCACTTGTGCAACTACGTAACAAGCTATCATACGCAATCCACAACAATAACGAAAATTAAAGGAAAGCTATCTAAGGGTCCGACAGTACCGTGCTAGCACAGCTACCGTATTATGCTTCTACAAAGTCGGCGGGATATGTACTGTACTTGCTTTGTTACGAGTAGCATAACCGTACTTGATCATATGATACTCCACCCTGCCCAGGAGTGCCAGTCTATGTACGATAGCCCACGGCTCAGCACTCCTCGATAAGCAACGCATTTTTCCTGATAACGGATAACGAGCTTAAATGTGATTTTTTTCTTTTTTTTCCTTTTCTTTTTGTTTCTCAAAAATAAAGATAAAAACCCGGTGTGACGAAAAAGAAAAAAAAAGAAGCCAAAAAAACTCCTGAAATCCGCTATGGTAATAAAGATCATCAACGGAAACCGGCCCGAGAGCTCCATACTGCCGTATTAGGTTTCTTTTTTCTCCCTCTTTCCCACTGGGGTTGCAAGTAACGGGTCGAGTGAATTTCGGATATATCATACTGGTCTTAATTTAATAGGATCCGAAATATTCGATGAAATTGATCTTATATTATTATTATGATATAACCGTGTCAGGAAAAGAAGAAAAAAAGGAGCACTGATTCTTCCGAGTGAGTGAGGGAGGAGGAGGAGAGAAGACTGAATTGAAGGGCTGGATGGGGGGGGGGGAATGGGTTTCAAGGGCCTTTTTTTGTTATCACTTTAATCCCACATCCATAATGATAATGATATTATCATTAAAGTAAAGCCCCCTCCCTTCCTTCATTCAAAACAAGGCTTCAAAGTTGGTGGAATGGGCTTTTCATCTATCATGGACCTGCCATGTTTGCTCACCCCTTATATGCGATTGGGATTACTCTAAATACAGGTGTATACCGGTACTGCAGTCCGTGCAGCCTGCCTATGATGCCTAGCTGCTTCAATATCTACCTAAGCTTTTGCTAGAAACAACTTCCGAGGTTTATATACCCTCTGCTGTTAAATACAAGGCTTGAAAGTTGATAATGGGCATTCGCATGCCAATTTAATATGAAAAATGGCACCTCCGAGCCGTTTCGAAATTTTGAGACTACGGTGTCATACATAACATTTCTAGTTCCCGACCAAAGCGGTTGAAATCCGTGCTGGGGTGGGGTGGGGAAACCAGGCAGTTAGAACCCGGAGGTCTGCTTGCAACAAGTGCTTCTGTGGTTCATAAACTTCAAGTATCATACTCCAGTAGCTAAAGAGGCTATTTCACCAACACTTTTGTCTAGGGGCGGTATGACAATGCTATTATCTATTACTCACTTAACCAGACAGTAGGGGGACGAAGCTTGACGACCCGGGGTAGTGTGTGCGAGTGCATAACCTGACGGTACAAATAGAACTCGACTACAATACAAGGATAACAATCATAGTCAAACAAGATGGCGAGCAAGGAAGTGCCATGATAAAGGGATATCAGAAGGGTAATGGAAGTGATATCATACTTTAGTTGATCAACAGAGGAAAGGGACAGATTCTCAGGGGAGATATGGACTCTCCATCGCGTGGTGGGGTGATAGACAAACCAAATTAGGTCCTACAAAAGTAGAAGAAAGGGTGTTTTGTGATTCCCAACCCTGTCCGCAATGACCTTTACGGTATATAAAGGTACAAACTCCACTGGCAAAAGGCAAACCCGGATCCAACGGTGAAAACATGAATAAAAACAAAACAAAATTTTGGTATAGTGAAAAGCATGGAGTCCCATGAGAACAATCGGTGCTATCGGAATGCTCATCATGAATCACAAATGACGTACAGTCCAACCCTTCTTCCCGTACCAATACAACCCACCATCATACAATATCGCGCAGCTGCGGAAGAACCTGTCTAATCTCAAGGGACTTTACTCTCCAAGAAACAGACACAGTGATTGTGACAACGTTGTAGACAGTGGGATGCATAACAAATAATTTCCCCAACCTAAAAAACTCCATTCCACGACCCGTGCGAACCCCAAAACCAAGTGATAAAGAGAAAAGATATAGTTTATGAGAAGAAGACAGCTCTGGGATCTATAATTATGAAACGTTAGCAAGCACAGACCGGAAAAAGGGCGTTGAAGGTAGCAAACCCATTGGTCTCCCATCCGCAGCTATCCCATTCTTCAGTAATTTCTGCTCCATGAATATCCGTCGGGCCTCGTCGAAGTTGACCCTTTGAGCCTTCATTATTCTCGAGACTTCTTTCTTCGATGCGAGATCTAGGCCGCCTCGTGAATCTCCTGCGGCAATGTTTCCGGAGAGGTTGAAGTCATCGGAACTAGAAAATGTTAGCTTAACCGAACAGAAGGTCAACCGGCTTGAAGCTGGTATAAGCTGGGGTGATGTTGGGTAGAAGGCGCGTGGGATCGGGCATACCTTAATCCAGCTTCCATGTCGGATTCGAAGGAGGGGTTCAATCTGTGGTAGGTGTGTTCGGGGATCATATTGGATATAAAAGGTAACCAACGGGAGCGATAAACGTAGAGTCCTGGTTCGATGGCAGTGGTGATAGTTAGATAAAGTGTGAAGTGTTTGTTGTATCGATGAGATGGTGGGGTAAAAGTGAGGAGAAGAAGGGGGAATGGAGGAGTATTTACCTGTCGCGGTGAACATCAAGAATAGGGCCCAAGTCCACAGTATGTAGTTGTCGGTAAGGGCCATGATGAGCAGGCAAGTGAGCGGCAGGAAGAAAACAGCGCTGGGGATTTTTTAGAAAAAACAAGGAAATGAATAGGAGAGAATGCACGAATGTGCCAGTAAGGAGCTGGGGTCGTGTTGACAGCAAATGCGGTTGATGGAAAAGAGAAAGGAGCAAGCGGCTTCGACTAAGTATAGAAAGAGAAGTGAGACGAAACGCTGACCAGGGGAGGCGAGACAGGAGGCGATCTATGGCTTGTGCCGGGGTAGCGGGAATTCCGGCTCTGGGGGCAGCGATATTATCCAGCGATAAACCACCGAAAGGGAGGAGAGAGAGGGCGAGGAAAACAGGAGTAACAAGAGGCACGAGTAGAAACTCCCGGTTCTTACGATTTAAGGGGCGGAAAGAATGGGGATGTTTCTCCGTCCGGTGTGTGATCTGGCCCTGTGATAGGCTTGGTATCGATTGGGCTCATATTATGATTTTGCTCGGATGTGGACTTTGTCCCCTCCATTTGTATGACGACTCGACTCAAGTTGCCACCATACAAGCCAAGCCAGATGCCAGTTGATTGACTGAGCCAGTAGCCGGAGGAGAGTGGGAATCCTGTAGCTACGGTACTCGAGTACCGGTAGTAGGCCGAGTGAGCAATTGCAGGTATGGCAGCCTGGATACGAGGAGGCAGAGCCCCAGCACCATTGGGGAACCACAACTTTTGTTGGCCGGGGCTGTGATAAACATAGAAACGCCCCTGCCCCGCAGTTTACAGCATAGCTGACAGCGGCAACAAGCTGGCGAAGATCGCGGTGTTAAAAAAGACTTGGGGCGGCTAAGTTCTGTATCTGCTCGGCACCCATCAAATAGATTTCTTTAGACTCCCAAACAGAGCGTTTTCGGGCATAATCTGGTAATGAAACAAAACTCTGCTCGAGCACTATAGTCCAAACCGCGGTACACATTCGGCGGTTGTTAATACAAGTAATGCACTGGTATTGTGGGAATAGATCATGGTCTCAACTAGAGTTTAGATAATTGGTATTGGTACCGGTAGCGGATAAAGGCCAGAGTCGAAGTGGCGGGGAGATGGGGGAGAGAAGGTCGTGACGAGTCTGTGCTTCCTTTCTTCTGCTTTCCCCTGAAGAGAGTTGTCGCAATTGTGGCGGTGCACCATCGCCTCCACAAGCTGCGGCTCTATTCGATGCCGTGCGGGTGCATGCAGAAATTCTGCAGGACGAGGGTTGCGAATGAGCTTGGATAGTGTCACAGTTCGTTGGTTTTTCTAGAAGCTGTTGCTGAGCTAGGGTATAGGTCTTAGGGCTACACCATGTAAAACCCTTACCACCCGTCACATTTCACCCACAACCAGAGTTTGCCTACTAGGCGACAAAGCGCACTCCACAGACATACGCTTGACCACATCAACACCCAGATACTTAAAACTCCCAGGTAAGCTTGGTGCATTTTCTCCCTTTACTTGATAGCTCTGTGTCTTTTGGCTGCAGTTTTTCGTTCTGGGGATCTTCCGTGAGAAATCATTGGTATCTGCTACCTCGGGGTGGAAGGCTAATTTTTGGTTTTATAGAACCCACAACCTCATTCGTAATCATGTCCTCGAATGTCAGCTCCGAGCTCCTCTGGGCCATCACCAGGAATAATTCGTCCTATATTGTCAAACGTGGACCCGTCAAGGACCAGATCATCCTCACCAGGGAGCCCTTGAGTCTCACTAACCAGCACACCTATAAGGTATATATTGAATCCTCTAATCCCGAGAAGGATGAGCGACGGAGGGGGCTTAGCGCAACTGTTTGCTGACTGGGTTATGCGACAGCACTCTGGACTCGTGCATGAAAAGGTTCGACCCAACTGCGATAACACGGTTCTAACATTCTTAAAATTGACTTGACGATTCTTACAGGCCGTCGGTGTCCAAGCTGGAGACAGTGGAAATGTTGTTCGTACGTCGGGCTAAAGGAACGCCGCCTTGGGGGCATTTGCTGATGGGAGGATACTGTAGTAATTACCAAGAGGAATGCTGAGAAGCATGGAAACAAGCCTGCCTCTCTGCATATCAAGACCACATTCAGCAAGCACAAGAGCAACCGCAAGTAAGTTTTAAATGTGGTGGATAAGGCTAGGGATTAGACACTGATAAACGGCTGCGGCAAGGATCTATTCTGCTGTCGCCAATGCTGTTGCCAAGAGCTCTTACCGGTGGGTTCACCTGGAATATGAAGTTACTAGTTGTGTGGGGCGCTCGCTGACCTATATTCTTCTTCTTACTCTAGACCTGATCTTCGCCAGGTACATCTCTTGCCGTAATCCCCCCACGACCTTTGCCGCGCTAATGGATTCATAGGCCGCTGTTGCCCGTGCTAGCGCTATCAAGAGATCGCAGAGGCCCGTTAAGCCTGCTCCGGAATCGAAGCCTAGGGGCGTTAAGGCAAAGAAGGCAGCGGAGGCGAAGGCCTCGTCGGCCTAGACCCTGAATTACGGTTCGGGAGAGAAAGTCGAGGGTGGGATTTTACGAACTAATGGGTCCGTAAATAAACTGAATTTTGAATAAATAAAGTTCTGTCCACTATTCGAGCCGGTCAAATTTTATGTTCTAGCACGTGATTTTGAGCTTCGCAGTGGGGTTGGGATGTGATTTTCGTCAAGCGCCTTGAACTTACGATTTTCTCCGGCGGGAAGGGATGGGATGACCGGATCATTAGTTATTCCCTCGGGTCTAATAGCTGCGCAACCAGGGCCGAGGTCTCACTACCTCTTAATACCGGTACTCCGGTTGTTTGTAGTTGATGCCAGGCTCTATATGGCATAGATTTACTCGAGTACATATGGTGGATAATAACTTATGGTGAGCAGTTTTTGCTGGTTATTTTGACGGAGAAAAGTGGTACCGTAGATTTCACTTTCTCTGCTTGAAGAGCGAATAACTTGAGTAATGCCGGTACATCGTATTACATATCCGTGCATTGAATAGCCGTGAAGGTGTTGTCGTTGCATATTATTGGGCAGGCGGCCAAGGCAGTACTCCCCCCACACGAATTGTTTGTTTCTTCGGATGTTTGTCTCTATCGTAACTTAGCCAGACCCAGCAGGATCAGAATTGCTCGACCCCGCAGCCCCTCATCGCGTAATTTCAAGAACAAACCCTTGCCCTACCACAGACTATCTTTTCGCTCCTCGCTCCTCCTTCATCTCTTGACCCAAATTCCAACATTCGGTTCTCCACTCTTCAGTCCTCACCCCATCCACCCTAAAACATCCTCTGACAATCCTCTTTTTATCTTAAATCTCAATTCCCACAAAAAGACAAAATGGTTAAGGCTGGTGGGTTCTCACTTTCTGTCTGTGCCTCTCTTGTTTTGATTCTGACTACGAATAGTCGTTCTCGGTGCTGCTGGCGGAATTGGCCAGGTGAATTGCCTTTCCCATATCAAACACGAGTGTGGAATGATGAGAACTGACAAGCGTTTGTTGATTGATAGCCTCTCTCGCTTCTTTTGAAAGCGAGCCCATTGGTCGACGAGCTAGCCCTGTATGATGTTGTTAATTCCCATGGCGTCGCCGCGGACCTCTCGCATATCTCCTCCCCAGCCGTAGGTTTCCCAGAAGCCAGCTTAATTTCATTCATTTATTGATCCGTCTTGCAGAAAGTTACTGGCTATCTTCCCAAGGATGATGGTCTCAAGAATACTCTTGAAGGCGCAGATGTCGTTGTCATCCCTGCGGGGATACCAAGTGAGTTATATCTCCATAAGGGCCGAGATGGCCCTCTCCCGGGACCTATGCTAACAGGCTCCCAGGAAAGCCGGGAATGACTCGTGATGATCTCTTTAAGATCAATGCTGGTATTGTCCGTGATCTTATCACTGGTGTCGCCAAGCACTGCCCCAAGGCATTCATTTTGATTATCTCGAACCCTGTCAATTCCACAGTTCCCATAGCTGCCGAGATTCTTAAAGCACACAACGTCTTTGATCCCTCCCGCGTCTTTGGTGTCACCACATTGGATGTCGTCCGTGCTTCGACCTTTGTTGCCGAGATTGTTGGTGAGAAGGACTCGCGTAATATTGTCGTACCGGTAGTTGGTGGACATAGCGGTGATACCATTGTTCCATTGTTGAGCTTGATCAAGCCTTCAGTTTCTATCCCCGCAGACAAACTTGACGGATTAGTAAATCGTATGACTTTGCTTTATTTACTGTTGCTAGTCTGAAGACCCGCTAACGTCAATTGTAGGTATCCAATTCGGTGGGGACGAGGTTGTTAAAGCCAAGGATGGTGCTGGCTCGGCCACTCTTTCCATGGCATTTGCCGGATTCAGGTTTGTGCTTCTTTGACCCGGCTGTGCAAATCTTATACTGAACATTTATCTTCTAGATTCGCTGAGTCCGTTATCAAGATATTACCCCTCAGTTTTATATCCTAATGAAAAATACTAACCACCACAAACGCAGTTAATGGAGAGAAGGGAATCGTCGAGCCTTCCTATGTTTACCTCCCTGGCGTTTCGGGAGGCGACGAGATTGCGAAGGCTGTCGGCGTAGATTACTTTGCGGTTCCCGTTGAGCTTGGGGTATGATTTTCTTCTGAAGCTTTAAAATGCCTCGTTATATGCTAACATAATATTATAACGTAGCGAGACGGAGTTGCAAAGGCTATCAACCCACTTGGATCAATCAACGAGAACGAGAAGAAACTTCTTGATGTGGCTACCAAGGGACTGAAGACAAACATTGACAAGGGTGTCGAGTTCGCCTCGGCTGAGCCAGCAAAGTTGTAAACTCGTTCCTCTGAGGCCTTTCAAATAAACCCTTTTTCTTAGAGCGCAGAACTGACGTCGTGTGACCCAACTCTACTCGAGGGTGCAATGTAGATAAAAAATCTCGCTCGAAGCACGGCCTAGGGTGGATGACGGCCGTTTGGTTGGGGTTTTTCTTCCGCAAAGAGGTGTGGCGTCGTCACATACCATTGGTTGCACGTTTTCTGTCCTTTATCCAATAGGCTTCTAAGAACTATACGCAATGATAAATTCCAAAAAAGTGCCCAAATTTGCATCTATAAAACCGCAATCGTGAGCTACTGAATTAACACCGGACCCTAAATGACCAAAGAAATATGAAAGCATCCCACATTCAGCCATTGGACCGTTCCGGGTACCCTGGGTAATAAAGTGCGCGATGTCCAAATAATGTCACACTTGCTTCCAAACAAGAGCTCAAAAAATCAGAGCAACCGAATCTAAATCTATCCCACTAGCGCCATAGTCGTGCTGTGATAGAAGCAAAAAGGGGTAGGGCGAAAAATAGAAAAATGATAGAACAGAAGGCAAGAAGACCAAATCTAGGCCACAGGTTTCGACAAAGTCTCTATCTTGAAAGTAGCAGATGGCAGCTCCGTCGTCTCCGCCTGGACACTCGCATTAACTCCCATATTCGCCAAAGCGCCCCTGACGATCCCACATGGAAACCAGAGAAACTAGGGTTCATCACCATCATCAGCGCCATTCCGGATATCTCAAAATCCGCAAAAGGAAGAGAAAGAAAGAAAAAAGAAGAAGAAAAGTCTCACTGGCTGGGCCCTAGCAACAGCATTCCCCCCTGTCTCCGCGCTCATCCTGGAGAAGGGCCTGAACGAATTATCCGTAAGTACGTAAACCCCCTACCCACAATCAATCAGTAAACCGCCAGCTACCACCACAACCACAACCACAACCACACAAGCAAACAAAGACAAAAGGGAAAATAAAATTAAAAATTAAAAAATTAAAATACAAACCCGATGATTGGTCTTCAAGTTATCAATCTGCTTCCTAAAGACGATGGTCCAAAGGTCCTTGCACACAAACTTGATAACGTCAAGCGTATCATTCATGCGCGGCCTATCGCGCGAGAAGCGCTCCACGAGGCCGTGCCCCACCCGGTACCCCAGCATGTCCAGCCGGTAGAAGATCGCCTCGCGCACCTCGTCCTCTTCGTCGTCGACTCCGCCGCCGCCGCGCAGAGCGTCGTGGGGCGGTGTCGTCGTCTCGGCTAGCTGTTGGGACAGTCGGTGGGCGAGCGGGACTAGCTCGATCAGGAGTAGGTCTAGGCATGTGGAGTTTAGGAATGTGGCATGCGGGTCCGAGGCGTTGAAGGGGGGGAGGGGAGGCTCGAAGGACATTGTCGTTGATGTTGTTGTCGGTTGTTGCTCTTGTTTCTGTGGTGCGAGGGGGGTGGTGGGGTCGGGATAAGGTGTTTCCGATGCGGTAGCGAGAGACCTCAGATGGATGGATGGCCCAGTAGCTTAAGCTTCGGCCTCCATCACCCGACAAAACTGGTTTGAACTCCAAGGCCGGGTTACACCCAATTGACCAATCAACAGGGTAATCACTCTTTGAACGTCGATCACGTGATATCAAGCATTTCTGAGCACCCCAAGACCTTGGAATGATTCACCCACCAAGAGTATCGGATATATAAAGCCACCAATCTCCCTCTTACGGCCTCCCCCCTTCCTGCATAACTACCACATTTTCTTCCTACTGTGCCTCCTTCATATATGGTGCCCATCCTCTATCCCACCCATCCTATAAAGCAATCGGGAAAGAGCAAGAAAAAGAGTCCTTGGAATGAAATAGCGAAGGGGAAAAATAGTCGCACCGTCTTACGTACATCTGGATCCCAAATTCCCTGCAACCCAACCATCCAAGGACAAGTATAAGAGGGAAAAAGGAGAAAAGGTTTTCCACTAAAAAAAAAAAAAAAAGCCCGTTACTCCAGATAAAACATGGGTTTGCAAGTAAAAGCAGAGGGTTAGAAAGCACACAGAGTTGGGGAAGATGGATGGAAAAAAGAATCGACAGAAAGAAGGAAGATCTTTGGATGCCCCGGAAAAACACCACCCGTCCCAGTTGATAATAGAAGCAAGGAATAGGGAGGAAACGGATACCTAAGAGAGCTATTGTGTAATGATACTTGATATGGAGATGAAATGGAATGAGAGGGGCGAAAAAGGATACTAAAGGGAATAGAGTGGACAATAGAAGTTCGATAAGGCGGATATGAAAAGAAGGAGATGAGGGAAAAGGGGAAAAAAAGGAGATGCTAACTAGCTAGGTAAGATAAATCGCCTTGGCAAAAAGAAGAGAAGAGGAAAGGAAAGGAAAGGGAAAAACAAACGGTTTTCTGCGACGAATATATCTCCATCAGACAAAACGAAGCATAAGTACTTCGATGAATGCCTATCCATAGGGATCGCATTTCCTCATTTCCTCATTTCCTCATTTCCCCTTTCTCCCTAACCTAATTCGTGATCGCAGACTTCGATGGTAGCCGATAGAGCAAGGAGTAGCGTAGAAATATCAACTAGGTCCCCTCTCTTTCTCCCTCCTTCCAGATAGGAGAAACCATCACCACATCGCCATCATCCGTTAAACCTGTTTGTAGGAAATGGGTCGGGAGTCCCTACCGGCGAGTGACCGTTTCCGTTATATACGACTGACTCGAAAGGCGGATACGCGTTCCCATTCCCATTGCTTGAGTTACTACCGCTACCGCCGCGGCCATCCGAACTCATGCTAGTAGGAGTGAGGAACGAATTGATGCGTTTGGCTGGACGCACAGTATCCTCATCATCGCTCAGGGTAAGGTCGATGACCTGTGAGGCCGGGCGTTTTGTGCTGACGGAACCTCTGGGGACCGAAGCCGATCCCTCACGGGAGGCCGTAGTGACGGGAGAGGGTGCAGTCGGTGTGGCCTCAACCCTCAACTTTGACAACCTGCTTCCTGAGACTTCGATGATTTCATCTCGTCCATCGTTCCCGTCCTCGCTATCAGTGTCTGGCATGGGGGTTTTGGATGATTCCGCTGCCACAGACCAAGCTCCGTCAACGTCAATAGTCACAGAGTCTACTGTTTTAGGTGTATTATTCAAAATATCACGGAAATATCTGAACAGTCAGTCATAGCAGTGCAGGTAGAGAAGGAAGGGAGGGAGCCTTGCGTACTGATCGACGACAAGCGCTTTCCAGCTGATGCTCTTATTACAAGTTGGACAAGACCAAGTCTACTCAAATTAGTCAGAGCAACCTGAAGGAACCGTGTAAGCACATACCGGAGCCTGTTGTTGCAGCTGAAGAAAGGAAGTTGCATCAAAGCATTGCATATGGTTGCAAAAAGTAGACCTAATAGGCAGATCGATACGGAGGGTGGACAGGGGACACTTGAGGGACATGATACTAGAGGTAGCGACTAGATCCGAGTCTTCGTTCTTCCTGACCACTGAATGATATTAGTAATGATATTGACATCACCTGGGCACTGGGGTAGACGAAACGCACTATCAGCAATTACTGTTTCTTTAGTAATGGTAGCACCCTTTTTCAGGTCCTCAACAAGCTTCTCGACAGAATCTGTCTTCACGTAATTGACCACAAACGCAAACTTCTAGAGATGCATTAGACCTGACCTGGGATTTGTATCGGTTAAAGGGAAGGCTGAACCTTTTGAGTAAGAGCATATGTGAGTGTAACCTGGTTCCTGTGTCCTTGCTTCTTGATGAGGTGTTCTGTAATGTCTGCCGGTCTTGTTGAGCCAGGCCTATTCTTCAGACCACGAAGGTTCAACCCAGATATCTGGGTATCATTGACACGAAGTTCAACCTGATGTGGAAACGCAATATCCGTATCCTTGGTATAGGCGGTAATCCCCTCGACGGCAGCGCAGTAGACCATGCAGCGATAAGACTTATCTGTATTTAATTGCTGAACTTGCGGCCCTGACAGTGTCACGGTTGCATGAACTGAGTGGCGATTCGCGGTCATGACTGTTTAGCCTAGAGTTAGGAGTAGTGACAGACCACAAAGAGAAAGTGGGGTTTCATACTAGGGCATGTCTCAAGAGGAGTTAACCCCACAAGCACTGAGTAGAAGGGACTGTACTTAAAGTGAATTCGACTTAAGGCTATGGAAAATAAGGTCAGCAGGGATTGCCAATCAACAATTCGGGATAGGGGGTGCAACCCGTGCTTGGAGATGCGTAGGCCGGAGCAGAGTATGGTGGTGTCTGGGGCATGGGAGGAGCTGGCGATACATAACCGCCGGTTTGGTTATAGTTCACGGTCGAATTCCGGGAGGGCGCGGGAGACTCGGGACGATAGATGAGATTCCTAACCCGTTCAAGGCCCGATGTATCGCCGTTGGTGATCAAATCGTCAATGTCTATATAGCATAGTGAGCAGACCGGACGGTTGTGCAGTAGCTCTGGGGAATTCCATACGGGCTGTAAGGCGCTTTTGCAGTGGGGCCTTTAGTCCACTGGTCGGAAGACCTTCTGACTTTAAGATGGATTGCAGCTGGCGGACAATCAGATGGCTCATAACGTATCGTGTGAGCGTGTGACGTTCGGGGTAATTGTAGGAAGACATCTTGTGCCAAACAGGCGATGGGTCGCTTATATCGCGGCAATGGACTGGCAAGTTCTGGAAGGACTCAGGGTTGCAGGGTGAAGGCTGAAGCAACTAGAAATGTCGTTGTTGAAAGCACTGATTGTGTTGAAACAAAGGCATATGGGACGCGGGGCGAAGGGTGCCTATCAGCACAGGGTAAGGAGGTGATGTGGGGGTAGAGGGGAGGGAACGAGACCGGGGAGCGGTGTGTCGTGAGGAGGAGAAGAGAGGGTTGAGCGGATGCTGTGTACAGGTACGGTTTAGAGGGGTATCATTGGCGACCATTGGCAGGGCCGCATTGCTCAGTCGTGACTGATCCTTCGGGAGGGAGGTCTGGATTTGGCTGACATAATACAATTCGACGACGCAACGAGGAGCTGGGGGGGAGCCAACGGCAACTTCAATATGAGGGAGAAAGTCTCGAATCGCTGCATATCGGCATGAAGATCAGAACATTTTCTGATCTCTCCCACAAGGCTGTAACTTGCACTAAGGGTTACAAGGTCGGCAAAAGAGGTTATGGAACAGTTATCCAAGGATAACCCGCGAAATAATCCCTGCTCGGCACGAAAGCATCCCCTGACCTCGTATCATGCCATATCCACGATGAAATACAACAACTCAAGTTACCCCGGGGGAAAAAATATGGGAAAGGTCTCAACCGCCATAAGCTTTCGCAAAAATATCCCCCAAATGCCACAGCAACTCTATCAAATTATAATAATATTATGAGATGGTGCAAAATTATTATTCTTATTACTTTTGTCCTCCTCTTACATTTTGATTCTGCCCCTGTGCCTTCCGGAACTTACCCACCAAGCATTCCTGCAGACTTACCAAGTCCTGAATAAGCCGAAAAAAGACTGCATAGACGTTGCACTAAGCGTGCAGCCGTATACTAACTAGAAAAGGGATTAACGAGATTCAACAAGGCTACAAAACAAGAAAACACTGCGCTACAAGTACACGACACAGGATAAATATTTGCGGTAAACGACTAGGACTAGCTACACTGCACATCAACTCTAGCTACGAGAGCCATGAAAAGATGCAGAAGTGAGCCCCACTGGCAGGCAGTTCCTCCACCGGGTGAGTATAGAGGAGGGCACACAGAGAAAGGAGGAACCTAAATATCTGGCAAGGCTCCTCCCAATTATGGCTCACCAATGCGGAAGGACAAGTCCCTTTCGAGTGCCTTCCTTCATTCCTTCCCTCCTTCCTTCCTTGTAAATTTCTAGCAGATGAGTGGAGGTTCAACTTGGTCCGTGACCGGTAGGATAGTCCTAGCACTTAGCTCTAGGCTCCAACAGATTAGAAGTATGATTTTGTTGTGGAAGCAGAACAATAGTTGGAGCCCTGGTAAGTTGATTGAGTCGGACATTTGAGGTGAAGGATGAACAGAGGCGTATCTCAAGCACTTGTGTAAATAGCATCAGTGGCATTCCTCGGCTGGCAAGAGTGCCGGTAGCACAAGGTGATAGGCCAAATGTTGGCCCCAAGAATCGTTGCTTCGAACCCACAATAGATAGTGGCGAATATTGAGCACGCCTCTTCTGGGGAGACCAGGGGAGGAAGGGGAAAAATACAGTCTTATGTTTTACGGAGTAAACAAGGGGGCAATTATCACTGATAATGGGAAATTTCAATGTATGCCTTTTTTGTGCCCTTAGGTTGCATTGGTCAGAAGTTATTGTAGATATTCCACACCTCAATAATATAATAATATTATAAAATTAATGTACCTTTTATATGGAGTGCCCATACAAAATTGGAAGTATCGCTGGGCCAACTGCAGTCGCACCTCGCTATAACGAACGCCAAGAATTCAGGGTTTTTTTGTATGGGAGCAGGGTACAAATTCCCAGATGTTCGTTTCTTAACAGCGAGGTTTCCCGTATGAAGAGTTCCATCATAGCGAGGTGCGACTGTACTAAACACACCTCAACCATCCTTGGCAGTATTTTTTCAATATAAAAAAATGTCAGAAGGCAAATTCCCATGGAATCCCCACTCTGGTTTGATTGCTAATATATATTTTTCGCATTGGAAGGGCTTGATAAATGCCTATCTCCTGGACTGCTGAGACATTGCAAAATTTTGGGCCGCCCCTGGTGTCTGAGACACAGGTTAATAAGAGACTCTTGGTTAGTTAGGCCCTACTCGGCTGGCCATAAAAATCGTGATTTTTCCACTTTAATGCCATTTTTTCTCTCTATTTAGATATATCTAAATTGGGTCCTGCTCGGCTTGCCACGAATATTGTGATTTTTCTAAATTCCATCTCAATTTTTTGAAATTGTAATTTTTATCAAACATAATTAGGGCATGTCATAATGAAGAAAGAGTTTGAATAGGGAAAAATTCAACCCTGAATAGTCTACTAGATATTTATATTCTCATTATATAATCTTCTGAGTTTTTCAATTTTTATACTTCAATTAATTCTACAAATATAATTCTCAAATTGTGAAGTTAATAGCTTATATTAATTCAGATTTAGTACAAGTGGCAGGGATAAAGTTTCGTACAAAGCAGGGTATATTTTGCGGGTTAACCTAAATTAACTGTTCGGTAACTTTCTAGGGGGTACTGTACTCGTCCCAGGCAAGAATTACCCGGAAGTAGGGATTAAAAAATATATGTGAAAACCCCTGCGATCGTTTGAGTGCCCATACAAACTCAAAACTAGTATTTTCGAAACCTTAATTTCATTCTTCTACTCTAATCCACTAAACAACACTAAGCACGTCGGGGGACACTGCCCCCCCGCCTGACCCTCCTGAAGGAAACCCACCACCCCGCCAAATGCCTAACCATCAACCGCCTACCCACCAGTGCCTCTGGTAATGACACCAACCACGCACCAAATAAATCCACCCAGGGCCATCACAGCCGCATGCTGCACCCTCTACAGAAACACCTGACATTGAACAGCGTGTGCAGAAAGCACACACGTGGGGGAAACAGCCACCGGGCTCGGCGCTTACCGTAATGGGACACAGTCACCCCACACAAACCAAAAAAATAATCACTAACGCAGCCAAAAGCCAACTCGCGTACCTTCCACCATAAAAGAAACCTACTGTAACAATCCTATTGTTGAGCAGTAGTGCAACAGGCAACGACAGTTGTCTCCTTGATACGCGAGTCTCGTTTTCTTGCACCAACAGGGAGGGAAGTACTATCTCTTCAGATAGTATGGAACTGGCTTGCTTATCTTTGATCGATACGTTGAGGGATACTATCTTCCCAGATAGTAAGATGGGTGGATTGTCGTGCTTGATAGAACTATCATAATAGTTCTATATTCGGGCAGCCCGTCGAGACTATCACAATAGTCTCCGGGTTCTTTTAGGGCATAGGCTTTCGTAGAGGAGGAGGGTATGTAAAGAGAGTAAAGCGTAATCGTATTGCAATATCTTAAGTATAGAAAAGTACTTAGATGGTTGCGTGAAGATCCTATCTCTTGGTCGGAACCAAGCTCCTTTTATAGGCATCTTCCCACAACCCTAACCTTGGTGACGCGTCACCATTACCTAGCATAGCCCCATGACTCATGATTGGTCATGGTGCGAAATCCATCAGCTGATTTTTACGAATCCACTGCGCACCTTCTCTTTCCTCGATCTCAACCCATAAACTCGATCATGCGCTCAAATGAGTCGCATGTGTAAAACCCATGACTCGTAATCCGAGACATGTGCGAAATCATTACATTCTATGACGTCACGATCGTGACGTCATGAAATCATTAACCAATCATAATCAACCAATGACTCGCAAGTGTGTAGTCATGTGAAAGCTATGAGTCAAATGACGTCATAGTGAAAAACCCAACATACCTTATGACTAATAAGTATTAGTCATGTGAAATCTGCCTTTCTTCTCAATTTGTGACACCCATCCGGGAAGGAAAACCTGATGAGGCAGAACGAAGACACAGTTGCAATGGCTGCATGCGCCCCCCACCAGACCAGGGATCGAACCAACCACACTGTGCCGCCGCACACCACACCAAAGTGAGCCCCAAGGCCAAAGTGGAGGGAGTGAAATTTGGGGTCTCTGGCATGCCCCGCCCTCTGGGGTAGCGAAGGGGCCAGAGGAAATGGTGGTCGACTTAGCGGCAACCAGACTCTAAAAGGGCTCGACTATCGGATTCGTGTTCGTGTCTGAAAGTGCAGTGTCGAGAGTACAAAACCCACAGGGACGATGGGGGGGTCAACCACGAGGGCCTAAAGGAGTCCTCCCCTACTGCAAACGGTTATCCCAGCCGTCTGAAGAGCGCAAGAGAGAGGAAGTAAAGTCCAGAGTTAAAGACATGAAGCCATCGTGAGTGTTACGGGGTAGTTATCACGGTAGGATTCCGGGCTAACTAGGCCGAGGATATTCGAGACAACGGAATATAGGTCAGGAAGGCTCAAGAAGAATTATTTTATAAAGTAATAGAAGAATATCGGAATAACTTATAATATTGTTAAGGTCTCTTCTCCGTTGCTTCATGATGTTCTCAACCATCGGGGAGAGCCCTACTATTTATACTAATGTTCACGCTACTTTGACTTCTCTAGTAAAGAAGTATCTTTCTAAGAATTCAGTTCGTCAGAACGAAGTGCGAACACTGTTTG
>Ga0307517_10002798_pt1 | contig 27698 bp, 28 predicted proteins | sample 23_EM_MG_FD_194515 | JGI IMG/M metagenome (GOLD analysis project Ga0307517, IMG submission 194515) | Populus trichocarpa ectomycorrhiza microbial communities from riparian zone in the Pacific Northwest, United States - 23_EM | ecosystem: Host-associated > Plants > Roots > Unclassified | place... | reverse complement strand
CACCCGGGATCGGGGGTGGAGGCTTTGGGGGTGGATTCTACGAAAAGAGGTTTTAGCCTCCTGATACTAATCACCGGGATTGAATCGCTGAACGCTGGCTGCGCGGTGTATCGTCGCCCTTGGGGAATGGATAGTCTTGGTAGATATGCTGTAGGTACAATACATCCCCTCTTCTATAACTGTCTATTTGTGCATCAAGTTATTCTTCTCGGATTCTTCCACCCGCTCGACTTTGAAACACCCACGGCCCGTCACTGGCCTCGGGAGTGGTGTCGGATGTGCCGACTCACACGCTGTCTGACACTGAAGTTGGGCTCTCGAGTTGCACGTGATGTAGGGCGCCCTTCCTTCCCATCCGTGATACAGCCGACACCAAACCCACCTGATCGCCGCGAGGAAACCGTCTTCCAAGGATGCAGCAGCCAATCTATTACTCCCGCAACGAGTACATTGAGACCGTATGTATTGATTGTCTCACAGACTGCGGTCTCGGACTCATTTTCTTGGAATATTATGACCTTTAATCATGCGGCTTGACTCTCCCAGGACACGGGAAACAAGGTATCTCGCAAGGCAATTATCGCTGGACCACAAAATATCATCCTTGGGGGCAAAACGATCATCTCAAACGGTGCGATTATCCGGGGTGACTTGAGGCGAACTGGAAGCGGCCATACCGTCGTCATTTCCTTGGGAAGGTACTGCCTGATTGGAGAAGGGTGCATCATGCGGTATGTTCCCCCCCCCTTTCTCAGGCTGGGAGTGCGCGTTCGCTCTAGCCTTTAGTTGGATTTGCTCCGCTGGCAGGGCATCCAATACCACACAAAACTGTGGACAGTGGACAGCGGATGCGTTATGGTTGGTCGACCGAAGGCGGCGCCACCAGAATAGGCTGAAACTCGACACTGATGCTGATGGCAACCTTTTCTTTCCAAACGATCCGTTGTACTCTCTAAACGGGGCTGGTGGGGTACAGGCCGCCGTACAAGACGTATCGAGGTAATTTCAATTATTACCCTATGAAGATAGGGGACCACGTTCACATTGGGGCCGGGACTGTCGTTGAAGCTGCCACTATCGGTAACAACGTCGAAATTGGGAAGAACTGCGTGATAGTACGTTCGTTTCCCCGAGCCTCCTTTCTAGCGTTACACACCGGCGCTCTCTACATCGTTTCCGTGTTCAGCGTGTGCTGTTCCGGACGGGTTGAAGGCACCGAGCCGGGCCAGTGCCTCCTTACGTTGGCACTGATCCTTTGCGCATTCCTCTTGAAGCACGTCCGCTCCTCCATACCTCCGCGGCGGCAGAACCACAACTCCCAGCATTACATACTAACGTGATCTGCGCTTCCGTTTTTCATTCAACAGGGAAAATTTTGCATCATCAAGGATTGTGCCAAGGTCGAGGACAACACCGTGTTACCTCCGAACACAGTGGTACCGGCCCTAGCTGTGTTTTGTGGATCACCAGGTTTGTTCCGAGTTTGGTGTACACATTCCAGAAGTTTACAGGTGTGCGATCTGTAGGGAGGTTCGTCGAGGAGTTGTCCGAGTCCACGCCAGAACGCGTAGAGGCGATGACGAAGCAATACTATAATCGGTTTGTTCCTACGCAGGATCGATAGGCTATCACAGTTCGGGGTGAGGGTGATGCACCTTTACTTTGTTCCGGTTGGAGGTCGGGAGACCAACAGGGTCAGACAATGATGAAGCCAATATGACCATCTGCAGAGGTGGGGAAAATTGTACATCCAAGAGCCTCGCTGTTCACCGAAGTGATCGATCCCTTGGTCGCTGAAGAAAAATAGGTGCGAGAGTCTTCTGGTATTGAACATCTCCACGCTTGGCCGGAAGCAGCTGACAGGATGGTGCCTTGCGCTCTGATGTCAGGGGTTTAGACTTGTGTCGTAACCGTAACCGCAACCTCGAAATGCGGGGGGCCTTATGCCCAAGAAGACTGAAGCGACCCTGTGGACTGGATCCTTCCTGCTCCCGAGGTATAGCCAGGGCTCGACGGCCCGAGCCGGGTGTAGTACACCCATCCCATCGGGAGGTTCGGGTGATGCGATAAACCAGGCACGGCAAAGAAACTTGCACTCACCAGATTCCTTTCATCCAAACGGAGACAAGCGATCGACAACTCAATTACCTCGAACTCTTTGAGCCTTCCGTTTTGGGACGTTTCCCTTTTTCGGACAAGGCAGCCACCCGCCTCTCCATACATGGAGGCTCCCGCTTTCCTTTTCTGGCAGAGGGCTTGTCTCCGTTTTGGCATCTCGCCCACGCGCTCTGCCGAGGGTTGCGATGACGGTCGGAACGTATTTAAGACCTGGGATGTTCTGCAGTCTCCCCATCGCTCTCCATTCGATCTACTCTAGAATCCAGCCAACTCTCCCTTCTGCAAACAAATCTTCCACCTCAACAACCACAATGCAATTTATTCGTGTCTTTGCCACCCTCTTGGCCTTTGGTCAGTGGCATCATCACAACTCGCTTCAATCCCCGGTTGCTTACCAGTCTTATTGTTTTAGCTGCCACCTCTGCTTTGACCAGCCCAATTCCCGCCGAATCCCTCTCCAAGAAGGAAGCTGGCGCCGTCAAATACAACATCCTCGTTCGGGAGCCCGAAACCCCGGACTCGGAGGTGGAAATCCTCGCCCGAGAGCCTGATGAAGTCGAGGCTCGTGAACCATCCCCCATCTGCGCTCCACGGATGTGCACCTAAGCACATCGTCTGGTCGACTCCGCAATCACCACCACCCCTTCGAATTCACTCGCGCGACCTGCCAAGTTTTTAAGAGTCCTTTCATCGACTCTCACCCCCGCTCCTTTTCGATTCTTTCGGTCACCCCCCGTTGCCTATTCGCTCGGACGGATAGCAAGAAAACAAACCTGCCTCACCTTTCGTCATCCCTTTCGGCTGCGTCTTTTTTTCGTCCTTTCCGGTTCGGTCTTTGGTCTCCCCCCTGTCGATTTCGTTTTTCACTGTACGTGGTTTCGACTAATACTCGGATTCTCGCTTGTGTATTGGTAGTTTCACTTTCTCATAAGCATTATTTTTTATCCTTTGCCGTGTCCCCAATTCCGGCGAACCTTTTCGTTAGCCTTTCTCGATATCGCCTCTGTCCGCTGTATTACAAGTCATTCTTATAGAGATATGTCCGCATACACCCGTCGTGTGATTTTCCTCCCATCGAAGAATCTGATCAGCAGCGGACGGTGAAAGCGTCTCGGTTGGGAGCGGCTCTCCAAGCTTAAGAGGGTCACCCACACTTCTAGCCACTCGCGCAGTCAACTCAAGTAGCCCATGCCCCCGGGCTATGATAGGAAAATGAAATTATTTGGGTCTGAAGCGTTCACCGGCGCTCCTCTTCACCTATTGCCAACGCCAGCACGCCAGTCCGCTGTGGTGGAATGCAATGAAATTCAGATTAGGTTCGCCCAAGTGTCATGATCGACGATCGACTCCCCCCGGACTAACTCTGACTTGTCCACGAACCTTATCTTGTCCAACTTCGACCTTCTCCATTCCCGACACCCGGCTCCATTCCCTCGGCAACGAAAATGGATCCGACGATTTCAAACCCTGTCGATAGCTTTAAATCCTGGTTCGTTGCAAACGGTGGTTATTTCCATCCCGATGCAAAATTTCAACCGAGTGTGTGCCAGTTGTCCTGGCAATCGTATTATCGTTGTCTGACGCGGTACCATCACACCATCCAGATACTTCTGGGTGTAAAATCGTCGCCGATAAAGAAATATCGGCAGATACGACCATCGTCACTTGCCCGTTTGGACTGGTTATCAACAAAGAACTTGCAACGCGCGCTATATCAGCGATCCTAAAACCCAACGATATACCATCTGAATGGACAGAAAGACAGCTTATTTGCACATATGTGTGCTTGCATTGGGTGTTTGAAGCGTAAGTTGCATCGGATGGTATGAGCCGTTAATCTCCCTCTCAGCTTTTCATTCACTGTCTGATCAAAAGGTCTCCCGAGCCCCCTGAATCTCTAGCACACTTTCCATACCTGAGGATATTACCCAAGCCGGAACAGCTCCTCACTCCGCTTCACTTCTCTGAGAAGGAATTGGAATTATTCAGAGGATCCCACCTTTATGGAGCCACGATAGATCGTAGAAACTTTCTACACAATGAGTGGCAGGGGTGTCTCAAGTACTTGACGACTACAACTAATAGCGACATGCACCAGCAGAGATATACGTGGTCAGTATCTAAGCCACAAGTTGTGATAGCTCCTCATCGGTATTTGTCTTAATCTAGGGAGCGATATCTCACGGCGGCGACATATCTCACTTCTCGAGCGTTCCCTTCTACATTAATATCCCGGAATCCGTCTGTTGCAGCCTCGGAAGTCTCATACCCGGTCCTACTTCCTGGAGTAGACTCGTTAAACCACGCGAGAGGATGGCCTGTCTCGTGGGTTGTAGGCCCTCTACCCACTACGGATCTGAGTGGGGATTTCGAACGGCAACTGGGTCTCTCCCTTGTTATCCACTCACGGACCAGGCCCAGGGAGGAGCTTTTGAATAATTACGGCGCCAAACCCAATGCAGAGCTGATACTGGGCTATGGCTTCTCCCTGGAAAACAATCCGGACGATACGATCGTGTTAAGCATCGGTGGCGGGCCTGCGACCTCAGCGTCGAACCCAGGGGAGAAAAAGAGGTGGGAAGTTGGTCGGAGTGCACAGGGAGTCGAAGGTATTTGGCGTCACGTCTTGGACGTTGTTTCGTCGGCTCCCCAGCCTGGAGATGAGGAAGAATCAGCAGCCACAAGGTTTGAAAACAAGTTAGATGCAGCTGGGATGTTGTCGGAGATGTGCCAATCATACTTGGGGCGGCTACCCCTAATCCCCCATGTCTCAGATGCACCGGCTACGGGGCTACGGCCCGAGGTATCGGCAATGTTCACACATTATATCGAAGGTACGGACATTTTTAGGACATCGTTGATTCCGCTTATATCCCTCAATTTTAGGTCAACGAGACATCTTGAAATCGATTTCGGCGTTTGCCGAGGAGAAGGGAGAGGAAGCGGCGGAGGAAGCTCAAAAGCTAGGCATTGAACTTGAATTCGAGTGACAACGACGGCTTTTCGTACCGAAACAAACTGGAGTACGAAGAATGCGCTGGGTCTATACGTGCGTACATACGGGCCTCTTGGGAGTGCCAAAGCGAGTCCGGGGGAATCGGAGAGGCAGCTGAATAAATAGTGTATTGGTTTGACCTAAAAGAGGGATGGGAGTGATGTTTAACGACAAAGCGATTGTGTGACAACAGGGTGAGAGGCCTCCCTTCGTGGGAAGAATAGAACACGAAAACAAGAACGTAAACGAGAATACAGGACAGGTGGAAAGGTAGAGACAATATAATATGTAGTAGGATCTTGGGGCCTCGTTACTCTCCATCCGCACGAAGGTGGCTACAGCACAGAAAGGTCAGACTTGACCGATCCACGAACAGAGAAAAAAATGCTCACTCTCCGAGTAGTTTGTTCATCTGGAACATGTCTAGTCTGGCCTGTCCGAAGACAGCCCTGAACTTCTCGTCGCCGACAATGATTTTCTTGTTGTTTGGATCCTGTAGTTCGTTCCCCTTGATATAATCCCACAGTTGCTTCACGGTCTGAGGTCTTGAGAGCCTCTCGACACCGAGCAACGAGGCCAGAGGCTCGCTGTGGTAGAAATTATATCAGGCGTCATTTCACGAACTGTATATGAAACCGTACCTCAGGTTGTATTCCTTCGAGAATCCGCCCTTTGCTCCACCTCCACTTCGGGCCTTCCTCTTCTTCCCAACCGTACTGTCCGCATCGCTTCCGTCTTTGTCGCTGTCCACTGTGTCGGCAGTTAAGGGTTTTCTCCTCTTGCCGGAACCACCCTTCTTGCCCGCACTCGTCTTGGTCTTCCCGACTGTGCTCCGGGAACTCCTCGACCGACTGTTCAACTCGTTTGAAAGCTGGCGAGCATATTCCGCGTCCGCCTTTTCTTGCCCGTTCTTCTTCTGACGTTTCTTCGCGGGGCGCTTCGGTGAGCTCTCCAATTCCTCCTCTCCCTCTTCTTCTCCTTCAGCAGCACCTTCGGCATCCGCGTCTTCATGTACGCCGTTTGCATCACCGGACCCAGAAGCGGAGGCCGCCTCGTTCACGCTTTGGAATATCTCCCCAATAATTCCGTCGATAGCTTCCCTGTTTTCCTTCATCCATTCGTACGTCAGGGAAGGATCCAGAGCCTGCAACCGTTTCCGAACCGCTTTCGCGCTGATAAGGTTCAAGTCGACCCCAGGCGCGGTCAAAATTTGGCGGATGGCAGGCTCCAAGTCACGAAGGATCATGTTTCCACCACAAACCAAGAAAAGAAGTGAGTGAGTAAATCCTTTGTCGCGCGTTTGGTAGAAATGCTGGTTGTTTGTAGCTGCCTGTGGTTATCTGGGCGAGAAAGTAGATTCTTGAGATTGATGGAATAGATTGGAACGGAGTAGTCGCAAGAAGACAGATGGTGAGACGCGCCTCAGCTCGCCCAAACTAGATTTCGCGTGTTGAGAGTCGCGACCGGAAACAAGCCGAAGATCGGTTCTCCCGAGCTGCCTATTTGGGAAACGAGCTGGGATCGCCAGCACACGAGGTCTCCAAGCAGACTGATAACATGGTCGATGGGGTATAAGTGTAAACATGAGACAACTCCTATGTGCTACCGAAGAGGCGCCCACCCATCCACAGCCGGCCCTGGAGGTCCAGGCGGTGGGGGCGGCACCCCACCCTGGACCTGCTCCTGCTGTCTTCGTCTTCGTTCCTCCCCGTCTTGCCTCAACCTCTCAACCCAACGATTTCTCAGATAAAACAGACCAGCAATCATCATAACCAGCGACATCAGGAGCATCGTTTCCGCAAGCTCGTCATCCTCGTCTCCCCGTTCGCGATTTCCGCGGAGAGCACCATCAAAGTAGTCTTCTGGACCAAAATCCGTGTCTCGGTCTCGGTCGTTCTCTCGGCTTTTCCTCTCTCGAGCCCACTGAGAGTATGAGAGTTTCACATCAGTGGCCACAGGAGCATTCGCGGGGAACAAGAACAGACCTCAACCGCGTCTTCCCCTTCGCGATCCTTCACATGGGGGTTGTTACCCTTGTGTTGACCCTTACCCACAAACCAGCCGTCATCGTATTCATCCGAGTACTCCTCACTGGGGGAACCCGCGTACGCATCTTCAGGTCGCTTTCCCTCAATCCCGGGGTTCTCAGCGGCATCGGATGGTGAATCTTGAACAGCTCAGGTCAGCACAGGGTTCTACGACACGTTTCTGCAACACACCATGTCTATGGTCCCGTAGGATAGTCGTATGCCAGAACTTCCGAATGCGCAACCTAATGAGCGATAGTGTGGCTGGGAAGTATGCCTCAGTGTTGGTCGCCAGGGCTAGGTCATAATGTCTCTTTGCCAAGTGGAAATCCTAGGGTGAAATCATCAGATTGTCGTGCATGTGCTTCAGATCCCAGCAATGTACCTGAGTTACACCAATTCCGTTCTCGTACATCCATCCCAGATTCCACATCGCCAAAGCGGAGAATTGAGTGTCTGCCGCAGATTGATAATATCCAGCCGCCTTTTCCCATCGTACAGCTTCTGGCTCGTCAGGGACGCCAAAGCCATGATAATAGTAGTCCCCAACTTTCACCAACGCGTCGATGTTGTTCTGTGATGCCGAGCGGGTCCATTGGGTCAATGCGACTCTTGCGGTATCATTCGAGGGTGACATGGGCGAAAACCTTGTAAATTTGAGGATGCTCTTGTCTGGAAATGAAGTATCAGTACGTTGCAGCGCCGTGGGTGAGGAATAAACCGGCGGTGAACAGACCTTGATCCAAGACATAAGCCAAGTTATTTTGCGCCGCTTCGTAGCCTCTCTCAGCGGCGATCCACCATTGAAGCATCGCGATCTCTTTGTTTCTGTCGTTCCCCGATGCCCAGGCGAGATTGGCATGGGAGATCAGGTCCACATCCCATACGCCTCGTTCTGCAACCACCTTGTAGAACGAGACAGCAACTGAACACGCGCTGGAAGTAATGTGTCGAGGATATCCGGTTGCCCGCATAGTTCTCGCCTGGAACTGCGCGAGGTAATAGTATGCTTCAAACGGAGACCCGTTCCTGATGGCGTTTTCGAAATGAGTGATCGCTAGTTTCATCTCACCGCGTTCTGGGAGCAGACCGAAAAGTCTGTCAATGTAGTGCATTCATTGAGACCGGGGGCGAAACTTGCCGTAGTGATGCTTTCCAAGGTTTGCCTGTGCCTCGGCAAGTTCTTGCCCAGCCGCGACGGTGAAATGCACAACGGCTTTCTGGATCTCCCCCTTTCCTGTGATCAGACCGTCCCTGTAAATAATCCCCAGCCCGTTGTGGCACTCCTTCTCTCCGAACTCGGCTCCACGTTCGAACCACAACTTTGCCATGCGATAATCCGTCTTGACTCCCTCACCCCTCATGAACATCCGGCCAATATATGCAGCACTTGCAGCAGCAAACCCAACGTGACCAGCTTCTTCACGAGAAGGGAATGGAACATGGCGCAGGTCAGGTGGATCAGTGGGCCAAACCTGCCTGGCAATGTACAGGAAGTAATGCATCGCTTGCTCGTAGTCTTTTTGTATCAGGCCCACGCCTTCACTTCCTGAAGCGATACCTCCACCTGACTGATATAGTGAGCCCTGGTAGTAAATCTTGCCAAGTCGGTACGCAAAGTCCGTTTCTCCTCTGTCGGCGTTGAACTAGGGAAACTCGTCACTAGGATAACCTTGGTGTTAACGCCCGCCCTCACCAAGTAATACTCGAGAACGTCCTCCCACGTGTCTCCTGCCGCGTGGGAGCTGGCTGCTTTTACGACTGACCTCTGGGAATTGAGACCTGTCGAAGCCACGCTGGCACCAGGGCCATAAACCCCGCCAACAAGGTCGGAAAGCTTGATAACGGTAGGCGGTATTGTCTTCCCCCCAGGTGGGCCAGCCTTGAAAGTGTTCACGGCTAATCGTGGATGACTATCAGAGCGGAAATTACTAGCGGAAAATTCAATCACGAACCTTGTCGAGCTGCTCTTTCGTACCACTCTACTGCCTTCGTGCAATCTTCCTTGACACCTATCCCAGTCCAGTACCTGTATCCCAGCGCCATTTGCGCGCCACGATGTCCACCGGCAGCAGCAAACGTGTAGTACAGCTGTGCTTTGGCCTGGTCGACCTTCGTGACATCGTGGTACCCAGTCGCATAGAAGAAACCGAGGAGTGATTGAGTCGTCGCGTTCCCTGTGACGGAAGCATGGGCATTGAGGGTCTCGAATGCCAACTTCGGGTCGGAGGGGTAATAGGAGGTGGGGGGAAACTACCGAGAAACCGTTATCGTCCCACGCTGGTGTTGGGAAGGACAGGCAACGTACGAGAGATAGTGACGCCAAGGTAAACATGGCATCCGTGTGTCCCAAGCTGGCCGCATACTTCAGCAACGAGATGACCGTAGCGGTATTTTTATAACCTTCACTGGTTTTCGCATCCTCCTCGCGGTCATTGAGTATTGCCTGGACAATACCTGGAAGCCAGGACTGGTGTCTGAGTTTCATTGCTATCCGTATTGCGCTCGAGAAGGGGCCTTGACCATGTGGACTCGGGAGGATTGATGAAAAGATTTTTGAGAGGATCCCAGAAGACACGGAGGTAGTTGGTTGGCCCTTCTGTGCTTGGGTAGAATCGCGAATGGTGGATAAGATAGCAATGGCCTTCTTGTAAACTCGGTCAGCTGCGTCACACCCGCACATCCCCCATTAGATATTGAACACCCCCGAAACAAACCTAAGAATGCGCACCTTCAGAGGACGGTGGAGCCTGTATTACCGCTTGATTCGAGTGCACATCTCCCAACTTATCCACACTTTCCCGCTTCCCTATGGCTGGGGTTTCGTTGGACCGTTCGGGTGCATCTGTGGCCGAACACGAGATGACCACGAATGCGAGAACCACAAAGACAATCCGGATTAACTTTATAGACCGTGGTTTCGAGATGTGAGGCATAACTCAGAGACACGCGGCGGTCCGGGAGCTGAATATCATGAGATGGTGTCACGACCGAACGGAAGCAATTGGAGTACCGTTCCCGAGCCTGGCTTATGAAAGGTATCGCAAACGAATTGTAGACAGGCTACAGGGATCCTGTAAGAAATGCAACGCGACGAAGAAGAAGAGAGGTGGAAGTGCAAGGTTGAGGTTGCACTCTCAACTTGAGGTCATCACGGTGTCGCTGTCCCTTTGCTCACGTGGCAGCGTCATCTCACCGGTGCACTTCCCGATGGAACAAGTCGAATTATTGGCCGAGTTACTCGGAAAACACCCGTAAAATCCAGAAAATATTCTTACGAGTGACACGCGATTGCTAACGTCTTCTTGGTGTGTATCAGGCGATCCGTTGAGATTCTTCCAGGAGAGACCGCTGGATGGGTCCCAGAGTCTTCCCTGACCTACCCATTCCTGTTCGCCGAGGGCAATCTGGGCGTCCCACAGAAAGAGCTATACAGGACGTACATGGTGGCCACACACGCATACTTTGGACTTCGTAACGAATCTCGTACATCTGCCCCCTCGCTTCAGCAATCTAACCTATTGGACCGTCTCACCCGAGTCGTCCTCCTCGCCAATCCCGCTCATCAAACTGCTCTCAATTCCCGCAAGAAACTCGTTCAGAACCAAGTCGTCGATCCCAATTGGGAGCTCAACTTATCCACTAGTCTGCTATCGTGTCGGGAGTGTGCCAAGGAATCGATTCTTTGGCATCATCGGAGATGGCTCCTGCATGTGATCCACGAGGTCTCCACCACCGCTGACTCCGACAACATCCCAGAAGTGATTCCTCCAGATGCCCTTGAGGCTGAATTTGCTTGCGCTTCCACAGCCTGTCATCTTTATCCAAGGAATTACTATGCGTGGTCCCATCGGCGCTTTTGTGTAGAAGCCCTCGTCGCTTCACTGCAGTCAGGAGTCCCTTCAACCTCGGGCTTACTCGTCAAGGAGTATCGGAGGACGTTGGAATGGATCGAATCCCACATTTCGGATTATTCGGCGATGAACTATGCGATCAATTTCGAAAAGACGGTGCCGGATGAAGGCCCAACCGAAGGATGTTTGCCCACGAAGACGAGGGAACACGCAAAGTCGCTCATACGGTCATACCCAGACCACGAGTCTCTTTGGACATACCTGCGAGGCTCTGTGACCCTGGAGGGTGAGGATGAAAAAGGGTTTATCGCATCGGTGAAAGTGGACCCTTCTGCTCGGCGATTTGTGCTAAGGCACATCGTATGGTCGAGGATTTCTGTGAGTATTCTAATCATACCCACAGGTCAGGTACCTGAGATAACGCAACCAGAAAGGCGAAGAGGTTCCCCTCGGATTGCTCCATAGCGTGTTTGGCCGTGATAATTCTCCCGAGGGCCTCAAACAACTCGAGTTCTTTGATCGAAACCCCAACTCCTTGTCATAGTGAGCGAGCGTTGGCGTGTAAAAAACCGATATAATTAACGTTAATGTCATTAGTGACAACGGGGAACATGGGAAAAGTAAATAATAGGGTAGGGGATCGGGGGTTGGAGGAAACATTATCGAGGAGGATTTAGATACTGCAATTTCATCCACTCCTTGTCGTTCGTCCTGAAGTTGACCCCCTTCATCGCCCACCACTCCCTAACTGCCTCGCCACCCATCAAGGCATCCTCAAGAGCCTCTTCGATATCGCACGTCCTATATTGGATCGGCAAACCGCTTTTGTCCCACCATTCCAACACCTCGCGACGATTGAACTTGGTTGCGCCAGTCAACGCCTCCTGGTCAAAAATCATCTGGAGGCCGCTCCCCAACCACCACTGTAACACTTCCACTTTTCCATTACAACTGGCGTGGTAAAGCGCCTGTCGGTCGTATTTGTACTCGAGTTGGGAATTAGCCCACCACTCGAGTACCTGGACGTGCCCCGCCGTAGAGGCGGTATCCATCACTTTTCCTACCTTGAGCGCCCTGTTCGCTCCGAGTCGGCCAGAACGAGATTGGGCGAGCCACCAATCCAAGACCGAAAGGCGGTTCTTTGCGGAAGCCAACTCCAAGGCGGTCTCGGTATACTCGAATGGTAGGCCAGAATTCACCCACCACTCGAGGGATGCAACGCGACCATTCCTTGATGCCCCGTCAATGGCTTCCGAGATCGACACCGCCGAGGGCGGATGAAGGAGGTCAGGACGGGTATCCAGCTTTCTCTTCCACCAGGACAACACAGATATCCGCCCGTATTTTGCAGCGGTGATTGGAAGGAGGTCGTATTCGAAAATCGATAGGTATGTCAATTGGTGGTGGCTGAATAGGTATTCGAGGACATCGGTGAAGGCGAAACGGATGACTGGCACTGCTATCCGTTTCGTCGGGGATCTGGTGGTGGGACACGATAGTATAGCGTGGACACGTCTGATATCTCCAGAGAGGATTACATGGTCTACGCTACTGGCGTCTTGCCACTGGAGCGGTTTGGGTATCAAAGTGGGAAGACCCAGAGCGGTCGAGAGTTCCCAGTCTTTAAGGTGATCGAGGATCTCGGCGACGATTTCCACCGGAAGATCTGGAGTCACTTGGTGACGGAGATGAGGACGAGGGGGTTCTGGAGGGGGGGAGGGGGGTGTGTAGGTGATTGGCGACGGCTTTGGGGCATTTTTGCATGGAACGGACGGGAAGTGGTATGTTTGGAGATCGTGCTGGGCGAGACGGTGGGCTAGCAACTCGTCTGAGCCACAGGTAGACAGGACTCTTGCTTGAAGGAAGAGAATGAGTTGTTCGTGGGAGAGCCTGCGATATGCATGATAGACGAGATCGAGGTTTGAGCAGGGTACCTTGGTACAGACGAAGATCAGCGGAGTACGGCCATGCCTGAGGCCTGTCTACACACCGACAAGACCATGAGACAAAGGGTCGAGGAGAGGGATGGTGGTGGTCAAGGACAGAAGAGAGAGCAAGGCGAGGGGGAATTTACATAAATTGAAGGAGCGGTTGGGTGCCTCGGCTGTGAGAGTCACCAGTTTTGGCTGTCAAGGCTTGTACGTACACCGACTCTCCACGGGTACATTCAATCGGTCTCGTGCTCGGGTGAATGCTTCATACAGCTGCCCGTCGTCTGGTCCGCAAGTCGCCATCAGCTGGCAGTATCGGGTTTGAGCCGCTCTCCTATTTCGCTCGAGTTAGACGACCTCTATCTACTGCTCCCAACGGAATGGCGCGCCCGCTGCCCAAGGACCCCCTGGTCTGGATAGATTGTGAGATGACCGGCCTTGATTTACCCAGAGACAGAATTCTCGAGATAGCCGTCTGTTCTTATTGTTCCACTTCCGGGCCAGGTCAATACTAAAACAAAGTCCAGGTCATTATCACCGATGGAAACCTAAACCCCGTCGATGAAGGAATAGAGTATGTCATTAAGATTGAAAAGGATGTGCTTGACAGGTAGTATTTCATTCTTCGCGGCGGCTATGTCTTCATATAATCGCTGATGAACTTGATGGTATAGTATGGGAGACTGGTGCAAAAGACAACATGGGGAGGTTTGTACCCGGTCGAAGCGTATCGTCCTTCGTAAACTCAAGCTGCGAACCAGTCGGGTCTCACAGAAGCGTGCTTGAAATCACCCCACGCCCACGATACAGTTCGGCAGGCGGTTCTCAACTATATCAAGAAGTGGATCCCCCGGCAAAGAACCGGGGTTCTCGCTGGAAACTCAGTACACGCTGACCGTGTATTTTTGGTCCAAGAGATGCCGGAGGTCGTAGATTGGTTGCACTATCGGTGCGTGCCCCGCAGCTCTTCGATTGTAGTCTGCTGATGCGCGGGGGTCTCGTTTCTCGTTTCTGCAGGATCGTGGGTAAGCCCTGAAGCACTCATCACCCCATTTTTCCTGTTCACCTTCGCTGTAAAAGATGTTTCTTCAATAAAGGTTCTTCGTTGATGAAACCTCACTGACGAAGCGCTCACCACCTCGCCGGTAGGAACTTTGCAGAAGGTGGTATCCGTCCGAAGTTCTGCAGAAACCGAATAATGATCACCGGTGAGCCTCACTCTAGCCACCTCCTGGCCGTCACCATTTACCCGCTTCTATGTAGGGCGCTAGACGATATCAGGGCCTCGATGGATGGTAATCGTAATTCGTTGTGCTCATCATAATCTCACTCACCCCCCACAGAACTCAAGTGGTATCGCGAACGAATTTTTGTCCCGCCCGACTCGGATGACCGTTAACCGATGTGAAATACTACGCTGTCAGAGCGGGCGAGAGGTTTTAATAAAGATGTGTCTATTCATAAATACTGTTGGTACATTCCATTCCTAGTTGATGCTACGAAGGGATCTACGTGTGGTCCGTGGCAGGGTTCGTGGCAGGCACAAAAATAGTGGCCGTTAAATCGCGATGAGGAACGAAAGTAAGCCTTTCTATAATAGCAGCAGTCCAAAACGTGAAGAGAAAGAGACAAGAGAGGGTTGAGATAACGACCGAAGGGAAGGTCTTCCTCAGTCCCGGCCTGGACGCAAGGAGTGAGGGACGAGCGTCTGTCCTTAGGATGGTGAGGTAGTCTATGTGGAAGATCAGGAACGGAAGCTGGTTATGAGCTCAAAAGTCCCAGAGGGTGCCCTGCGGAGGGAAGGGATGTCAGTCTCACACGAGACCTGAACGTTGAACACCAACGGGGCAAACTCACGAAAGCGGGGATGTCCAATTTCTTACAACCCTCCATCAACTCCTTGTTCCCACCCCAGTTTGAGGTAATGAACACAACCTCAGCGTTCCACTCCTTGTAGATCGATGCCACAAGCCGTACGATATCAGGTCTTCCTCCCCTCTCCTTAGAGTCCCACAGGCACAAACGCTCTGGTGGTATATTATTGTAGATGAGGGAGGAGATGGTCGGTCCAAAGGTTTTCAGCTGATCAGAGCCGACCCAAACCAGGAACCAACCGTCATTCTGAATACAAGTTGAAAGGGCGGCCCCGAGACCGGTACCAGTACAGACACGGATGCCCCGTTTGTAGATGGTAGATGTGTTTGAAATGCCGGCAAACTGGGAGGAATTAATTACGTTATGTATGCGAGAGTTCCATCGTTACGTATGTCACGTACCTTTAGCTGGCGCGTCCAGAGACGCGTCGGTGGGTCGCTGACGAGCCCCTTGGTGAAGTCACCTTGTACTCCACAAATCAGGTAGTGGTACCTAGCATGTATGCCTTCTGAAATCGTCCCGAAGGCGTGGTATTCCAGGATTGAAGATCGCGAGATGCGGGTCAGCAAGCCTTGCTGGAGTCCTCGCTCGAAACGGAGGATCGCCACTTTGGGTGATGGGATCTCGACCTCGACCGGCACCTCCCTAACTGTAAACCAGGGAATAAGGATGCTGCAAGCGGCACGGTGTGAGAAACAACAGACGATGGACGGGATTAGGTCGGGCTCACAAGACAGTCATTCCGAAGCAAAACCAGAAGTCTTGCTGCTTCAGTACCCTGATACCGTCGGGGTTCCACCGGCGTTCATCGATGTCGTAGCTGTCCCCCAATACGACGAATACCCAGGCTAAAAGATCCATTGATCAGGTTCACTCAATGACCTGGCCATCGAGGGCAACATACTACAGGCCAGACCAATCCTAGTGTCCAATGAAAAAGGTAAGAGCCCTGCGAATGTTTCAGCCGAGGAATATCAAAATAGCTTACCATCCAACGAACCGATGGTGTCTCTCGAAAACACTGGAGAATTTTAGTTGATGCGTTCCCAAGGTCCCATCAAACGGACTCACTTATGGTGTGTATTCCTGACCCATGGTAATGCACTCAAAATCGAGACAGCAACCGCAAGGTTTGTGAGTACACCCATAACTAGCACCACGTCTTGGTTGTTTTTGTGATCAATAAAGATCAAGACCACTTTGAATAGTAGCCACATGAAGCCTGAGGTCGCGCACCCAGAGTGAATTCCCCCAAGATGTTGTAAAACAGATGTGCAACCGAGTCTGAACCACAACGGTGGCCACTAATCATCAATCATCTTTGTAAGCATGACGAGCAGAGACGAACATCCGAAGTAGCAGTTTCCGATATTTTCTTACCTTGGCAAAACAAGTGTTAACGATGAGATATAACAAACGACCAAAGAGTTCGTTTCGCATCATGATTGCCGAAAGGAGATTGCCCAAAACCAGGGCACCAGTGTACTTCCGGGGGTAATGCCAGACTAGGGGGATTCAGTCAGGTGTGCGGGGGTGACTTTCGGTGCGTACCGTCGAGGATGGCTAGTAGCAGCCCGATACTATTTATTGTGACGACAAGCGTGAAAAATTTACTGTGGATATGGTCAACGCGATGTCGGTGCTAATGGGCGCTGGAGTTATACCGATAGGTGTTGAACCACAGCTGAAGCCTTCCCCATCTCGAAAGTTGCTTTGTCTTTGGGGGCGATACTGGTTGGCTATTGTTCGGTATCAGGAACGAGTTGTATGGGAGGTTTCCGGAGCTCTCCATCTTCAGCGGTAGGGAAGAGGTATCGTCCGTAAGAGAACCATCGAAGCCGGAGGAAGGGAACCTGGGTAGACTTGGAAGATACTGAGCCAGAACGAGTTCGCCTGAGGCGACTGCAGCCTCTGGGTCTGTAACGGGGTTAGGGAACGTCATCGCGGGTCGGGTAGAACTGGGATCAAGCGAGAGGGAGCGGCAGGCACGAGGGACGGACTGTTGGATAATGGGTGGTCCGACAACGCAAGGGTTTTAAGGCAAGGTGACCTGCCATTGTGCACAGCGAGCCATTGGCCCAGATGCGCCGATACACGAGTCGTGATTCCGAGGTACTCCGGCTCCGTTGACGGAATGCTGCGATGGGGATTCAGTGCGGGTTGATAGTCTGAGGTCGAAGGGGATATGGGAAACCCACAATTCAACTGAGGCAGCACAGGGGGATTGATTATCCGGAGTAAGACTCTGAGTCAGGTTGCCGGGGCGATATGACCGCGGGACTTCGGTTGAACGCAATCGCAGCTCACGAGGCGCCAGGGAGTGGATGTGGGAAGGAAAGCTCTGCGCGTTGCAATTGAATCGTACATACGATTTAGTTATGAAATATGTACCGTTTGCTCTCCAAACGGTGAACGCTGCAACTTTCGCAGTATCCCTGGCGGGTGGTCACGGAAGTCGCAATGAGGGTGTCTCGCTTTACCTCGGTATTTGGGCAATCTGCCGTGAGGATGTCGGGGATGCGGCTGACGTCGGTCGGGATTGGCTCTGCCAAAGATGGGATGAAATAGATAGCTGCGGGTCGGGGGATTATGATATTGACATCCAGGGTTTCGTATTTCCGGACACACCTCCATGAGGACCCCTTGATATCAAGTTTTGGTGAATGGTGTCTGGACCGTTTCGCACACGTATCGAATTTCTATAGTTGGCCTGCTTTCGTAATCCGCAGTGCAACGGAAAAACAGAAGATACGAGAAGTAAACTGGCGAAGTAATTGTGAGAATTCGAAACACGTTTAGGGTGCGTGCCTCCTTATCCCATTTTGTTAAGATCGGGCTGAGGAACGGAGGTAGAGTCTCCGTCACCCCACGATCAAATCGGTGACGTGTATGTGTTCAGCCGGGTTGTGCAATGGCATGCGACGACCCCGAACGGCAAGATCGCGGATAAATGTTTGGGAGGTAAGCAGGGCCAAGTTCAAACCTAGTCAAGGTGGCAGTAAACGGAACGGCGAACTGATGGTGATGATCGCCGGTACATCATCCAGATAATCTGTGGTTACCCACCCGGTCCCCTTTTGCTCCACACGGATAGCCTTTGTAGGGAGATTATCGATCGAGTCCGGAGGGCAGGCCGGTGCTCCATCGGGAATATTCGATTCGTAGAAGAGGGATGGAGATCAATTAGGCGGTAATAAGTAGAATGCCTCCACCACAGCATTAATAAAGATTCACCGAGAGCAACGGATTGCGTCCGGGCCAAGCTGGATCTCGGGGCTGTGACCTTGGCTATTGCCATCGGCGACATCATGTGTGTAATTGGCCTGAAGGTGCAAAATGTAGCCGCCCGCGGCTGACGGGTAATGAGGCAGAAGAATTATGTCAGTGAAGGGACCTGAGAGGACCACACCGCTCACTAGGAAGCGAAACCCCTTTTTGCGATGCGGAAGGAACGCTCTCGTCAGCACATTTCGTTTGCCCTGCTGTGCACACACAGGGAAAGGCCAGATATCTCGCGCGCAGAGGACTGGCACGACGCGTTCGAGAGAGGCATGTAGCGGCTTGCAAGGAATGAGCGAGCGTGAGAATTTGGTTTTCCACCCAGGCGCGTTGTTGTCACGAGATCGCTTGTCCTCCCGTTCACCGTTCTGTTCCACCGATTCCGAGGTCGGCTGGCCTGGATTATTGACTACTTTCCAGGTCTGCTCTGTCCGCGTTATGAGCTACAGTTATTCTTCCGCGTACCCGCGGGTGCCCAACTCGACCTCACAGCTCCCTACTTCCATCCGACCCCCGATCCACAACCCCTACGACAAGTTCACCCAGCCTCAGTTCGACGAATGGATTGGGGACATCACGAGTGCGCTGAGAAAAGCGCTTGGCCAGGAAGAAGAGGAGACTCCGACATCACAGGCGGCAAAACCACGCGAGGACGCGCACCCTGTCTCGGACATCCACGCAGACGATGTTGAGGACTCACTTGCGGAATGGAAAGCCATGCGAGCGAAGGAGAAGGGCAAGATGCGAGCCACTGAAGGCGAGGAAGGCAGTGAGTATGGCGGCTCTCAGGGAAGTCACGAATACTCCGACGTGCGGGATCACGCAGTTGGTAACACTCCTGGTGACGCGATCGAGTTGCTTTCGGACGAGGACGATGTCGAAGGAGAGGAGGTCAGTGACTCTGGAGAATATGATAACGAAGACAACGACGGTGGTTCGATCGAGAAGTTTAGTCCTTTGGAAATGGACGGAGAGGCACGGCGTCCGTATGTCGGAAGTTCACAACCTACCATGCCTTCAACAGCTCACGAATTTCCCAATAAAACCGGTCGAGAAGGTTCGTAACAGATTACTTCCCTATTTGCGTTCTCCTTGTCGACCAGTTTCCCAGCCATTGAAATAAGCGATGGCGAAACAGAGGACCATGACCAGGGCGATGATTCTTTCGACGCAGAGGATGAATTATTTGGGTGGGGCCAGGAGGGAGAAGGAAAATACCAGCAACCTCCCGATATTCGTGATCCCTGGGAGCTTCCAAAAACTTATGCAGAGGACTTGTACACGGGCGGCCCTATTCGAGAGGTGGATCGTTTAAAGTCATCCCCTTCCCATCTCACACCTGCCATTGAAGATACGAACTACTTCGACAACATCGACCCACAACTTTGTCCCTCTTCTATCCCCATATCCCGGCCCGCCGATCACACTTTGGCTGAAGTTTCCCAGGGTTCTGCGGCCCTTGCTCTAATCCCCTCCGTGGCGAATGAGATTTCCGATGGTGATGACGAACCTTCACTATTCAACGAGGAGATCCCAGAGTCGGATACTCCCACGACCGCAGCCCTCCGAGACGAACCCGACTTCATCTCTTTCACAGCCTTGAACCAGCCGAGTGACACGGAGAGTGAGCAGGGTGGACCGGAAACCCTTTACATCAGTGATAATGATGGTGGGGAAGTGAGTGAAGACGATGAGGAAGCAGAGGAGGATGAATTCGATGACGATGGTCCTATCCCCCTTGGCACCAGCGACCTAGAGATCCCAGCAGAACACGAGAAAGAGGAAGACGGGGGGGAGGAACTTGATGAACTGGAGGGTGATGACGAACCCGTCGCCGAGGTTACCACAAATCCCCCTTACGGTTATTATGGCCTTGATGCATCAAGTGTTACTGGAAGTGGTGGGTTCGATGACGAGACTAGAACCGTTGGACCCCCCTCAGATCCCCCAAAGGGCGATCAGAGCGAGGCTCTAGATGTGGCAGCATCGCAGGAATCGGCTTCTCTACCCGACCCCCGTAGGCATCTTTATTCGGGGTTCCAATACGAATGGCTGAGGTTGTTCTTTTTTTCAGACGATCTACCGCCCCTTCCTGCAGCCGCTACCTTCATCGAGATTGATCACCAGTCACAGTCGACGCCCCCAACAGCCGTTAGGCACACCACCAAAGTCCCCCCCACCGTAATTCCCTTCGCTTCGCTGGATGGTACACCTCTCATCCCGGACGAGGTTGTGGCCGACAACGAGGATGCATACAGCGTAGATGAAGAGCCAGCCGGAGACGATACCATTCTCGCTGACGAAGCGGTCTTGACGGTGAACGAAGTTGAGGAGGTTCTCAGAGGCGCATTTACTGAGGCAGATCAACTGGCATCGACCATAAATCCCCAAGAGGGCTCCATTCCGGTAGGTGAAGATCTCATCTCGGGCTCACCAGGACCCTCAATTTGTTGCATAGGTCTCTGATGTCACCTCACCTGTCGAGGAACAAGTCACCCACACACTGCCAATGTCAGATTCAGGGGGTACAACCCCCCAGGTTTCCGTAGGGGAGGGATCCCTGCCCGACGAACCAACGTCCAAGGTAACAACGATTTCCATTCAAACCCTTCAGGCCTAACTGATGCCTCGCAGGAGTATGAACACACTTCAGTTGAACCGCCTCCGCCGATCGTCGAGGACAAACCTTCTAGCTCGCAAGAAACACAAAAGAAGCCCCTACCATTTGTCATGCCCTTGATTGCTAACCCCAACGTCAGAGATCCAATGAGCGCCCCATGGTCTCCTGTACAAAGCGGACCATCGACACCCGTTACCGGCCTGGCATATCTCCCTGCGGTCACCAAGTTCAAGCGAGACAATCAACTACTTGGAACCGCCCACACCAGCAGCGGATTATTTACTCCTCTCGAAGGTTCCGGTTCCTCTTCTCCCTCTCCCAGTGACACTGGGACACCTGAAGATCGAGCCGACGCAGAGGCCGAAACAGAAGTACCTTTGGTAGAAGATGATGAACAACCTGGAGAGGAACAGGCCGCTTGGGCATTAACTTCTCCAGCCCCCGTGACTGGTTCGCCAGAGGTCCTAGAGGTCGAAGGGGATTATGTTCCCACCGGTCCACCCGAAGATGATGACTGGGGAGAGATTCCGCGTTTGCCTACACCGCCAGCTGAGATAGTGGATCGCGTTGAAGAAGCTCTTCCAACTGGCCCTACGACACGGGTATTTTTCCAACCGTCAGAAGAGTATGGGGGCGACGCCGAGGATCTTCATGCACAAGACAAGACCGACCGCAATGACAATACTAAGGATAGGGATACTCTTCCCGTTCTTGAAGTGGGTGGTCCCCGTGAAGAAAATGAGGATGCTCCGGGATTGAACGATGCCTTGGTTCACACAATGGACCCTTTCCAGCTCATGGGGAACAATAGCATCGTTGCTCCGGGCGCCGTTGTGAACGATAACGATGAATCCTCCATCGCTTCTTCCTCCCCTGACGAGGGAGAGACACCCAGGTAAGTACGCTAGAGCTCGTTCGTCCCCCGTGTTTACGAGAGCTCATTCAACCCTATTGCTATAACCAGATTGAAAATATCCGAAATTCCTGTGCCAGTGGCCGAGTATTCACAGACGACCGAGCTGACGCACCCCGAGATCCAACCCCCGCTACAGCCCTTGATCCAAATACAAGAGAGCGCAGCTATCCCGGCGGAGAATCAGAGAGACCTGAGGAAGAGGAAACGTTCAGAATCCATCTCTATCGATCCAGATCCTCCTGAATCTGGTTCCACGGCTAATGGCGTTCCTGATGCGGCTCCCACTTTAATCAGGAACGGAGGACACGAGGAACTTGTCCACGAGCTCACTGACGATGAACCTCGGGGCACGGGGGAGGAGCACGACAGTGATCACGACTCTTTCGCTTCGAGCCTCATCGCACCAAGAAACGCCAACTCTCCTAGCCAGGACGGTTCTCGATCCTCATCTGTTGTTTCGGAACGGCCCCTTTTCCTTCAGGGCCAAACTCCGATTCCCGAGGACGCTCCCGTATTCCACGGTCATGGGAAGTTCAAAACGGCACTTCAAGCTCTAAAACTCAGGCGACCATCTGAACAGAACCGTTCCCAAGGGCCGGGGCGGGACACAGAACGGATCAAAGAGAACGAGCAAGAGAACGAGCCGCCTGTTGTGGCAAAGGTGGGGTCCAGGAAACCTTCTAGGAACGGCCCCACAGACAATACAACGGAAGCGAAGAAACCCCCCCCTCTCATACTTCCTGATGTATCCACACAACCTTCGTTGCCTTCCGCCTCGACATCCCAGAGTCCCAGGACCCCGACTTCAGCGCTCCCCCCATCATCTCCCACAGTCGTCACGGCACCCGCAGAAGCTAGCCCTCCACCACATCAAGAACGGACCACTCAAAAGCCTGCGGAACCTAACCGAGGGGTGATTCAGAGAAAGGACGTCAAAGCTGTGAAGCGTACTGCGTCGAGGAAACACGTTCCCGTCGAACCCAAGTCGACCCGCTCTCAGTGTCGCTATCGTAAGATCAGTTTGCCCCGTGAGGAAAACGGACCACGTGTCACCTTCTGCGTTCCACAGTGCTCCCTCAATAACAAGGAGCTGATGAAGGAGGAGGAGATCACAGATGACGGGCTTGCCACAGTGCGCGACTTCGAGCGCTTATGGGACCACGTCGAGGAACAGAAGCTCAGTCCTTACTTGATTGGAATCATCAGACAACTTGTGGGCCTCGATTTACTCAGGGAGAACGAGATCTACTATCTCCCTACGGACGAAGAGATCGAACAGGTGGAGAGACAGAGGCAGAAGAGGGAAGCACAAAAGGAAAGGTGGGAAGAACGCAGGAAGTACAGGGAAGAACGAAAGCAGAGTAGGAAGTCCATCAGGGGCACTGCTGGTGTGGAAGGCTCAAGTGTTGCTGGTCCTTCCTCTCAACCATCGCTCGGCAAAGTGGAGAAGGGAAAGCTCGATCCTCCACCGTCTTTCGCTGAATCTATTTCCACTGCCACTTCTGCGCGTTCTCAGGTCGGCAGAGGGGGCTCTGCCTGGTCAATATCAGAAGACGAGATGAGTGATAGCGAACGGGGTGGGCGAGCATCGAAGAGGAGACGTGCGGACAAGGGAGGAGATGGAGATGGAGGTTCTCGAAGGAATACCCCCAGCGCCCGCGAGGACTCTACCGTGCCGAGCACGGTTGGATCTCCTGCACCTTCCCAATCAACGACTGAACGTACACCCGTCAGGCGGTCTCAGAGGACGTTGAGGAAGGCGACCTGGGCGGATGCACAGACGTACAAACCACCTGTTTCGAGCGGCGGCGAATCCAGCGAAGACGAATTGGAGAATGCGAAGACAAGAAGGAAGTCGGCGAGAGGGGGAACGAAGGGTTTGAAGAGGCGGAGGACTGAGGGTGCCGGTGATTCATTGGCACTTTCCGTCGCTGAAGGGGTCGGAGATCGTGATACACCCTTATCGTCGAGGTCCACGAGGTCAAAGAGGGTGAAGATTGACAAAAAGTAGCTCAAACCTATGGCTAACTCTTATACTATGTACGTTAATTTTTGGGCTTTGTCTCCTTGGGATGCCAGAGGGTTCCTCCCATTTTGGATGGCAGTCGAACGTGCGATCGGCGGTGGTAGGGATTCCTGCCTCAGGCTCGCGCACGACATGGCCCCTGAAGGCACCTGCGAGCTTGTGCATTGGGTTCGATGGTGAATGATGTTCTAAAGTAACGCGAGCCCCAAGATAACGTTTTGGGCCGGCGGAAGAAGATTGTGACAGCGCTTCTTATACCGCACCCTCAACTCGATGGCATCTACACTCGGACCACGGCATGGCGCCGCCACCGCCATGAACATGACCACTTCTGCATCTACGACCCTGTTTCGTCGGCTGACGTGGGAGGGCACCGTGCCCCTCGAGATACGCGTCGATTCGAAGGAACTCCCCGCAAACAGCAATCGTGGCTTAGAATGCTACTTCATCCAAGCTGCCAGGGTTTCTTACCTCCCATTACTCGTCCCGGACATCAAAAAATTCTTGGTCGATGTCGTGCTTGACGAAGAAGGTGCCAAGATCCTGAAGGAGGAGGATTGGTGGTTCGAGGCCGAAGACGGGAACCCTCTGAAGTGGTACGCATGCACGATATCGCCGGGGTTAACATGCTATAGACTTTACATTGGCTATTCGCAGGCACTGGCCGATAGGTCTATTGTACGACAACCACACGATTGCTGCTACGACAAGACCCGCGCCGACGACCGACCCCGTTCCACTGAGACTGGCACTCCATCTCGCGCTACCACCCGCCGACAAATTGCTGCTAGTACCAAGCGCTGAAGCATGTAAACAAGCGTTCATGGGACAGTTAAAGGAGGCGGATTTCATTCGTTGGGGAAGTACGAAACGAATAACGAGTTTGCGCAAGGCTGAACAGGATGGTATCTGGGAGGGGATCAAGGAACGTACGTCCGGTCAAGGAATCGTAGCCGGTGAACTCTAACCCCAGAACCCACTGCCTCTCAGATAATTTTGATGACTACTGGCGTGTAGCGTCAAAGGTCACCCCGACGACAATACCGACACGCTCTCAATCGCCCCCGCCCTCATCTGGTTCGTTGCACACTCGTCCTCCGTCTGTGGATCCCGGGACCGCTTCTCCCGCTCCAGACAAGGATGGTGCCTCAAGCGTGCGCAGCGTTCCGGTTAGGATATATCTTCCAGATGGGCCGGTACTTCAGGAGCTCGCACCTCCCTTACTCGACGGAGGTCAGTGCACAACTAGCCGTTGACCTGGTCCAACTGACACCTGAGACAGAACGACCACATACCATCTCGCGCTTCCTTACAAGCACACTACCATTATTGTTTCCTGAAGTGGGAAAGCAACACGCATACGCGACGGTCCAGGGTGTCGTGTGTCCTCCTGAGGCTGAGCTCTCTTGGTTGGGTGCCTGCATGGCAGGTGCTGACGGATGGGTGAATATCTGCGTCGGAATTACCAGAGGTTGAGGATCACGGAGCTCCACCTGAAAACGGACGCCGTTGTGGATTTTCAGACGACTAGAGATCATATACAATGGTTAACGTTACGTTCAGGTGTGGCTGCAAACTTGTTTTCGGGTCCTGCCGAGTCCCGCGACGGAATAAGGATGTGATCCCATGGTGCTCTGGTATTTTTCTTTCACACGCGTACCGGAATTCAGCATGCTGGATATCGCGAGGACGGGGGATGGACAGCGCATCTACCGACGGCATTCTCCGAACCCTTTCATGCGTCCACATGGTCCCCAGGGCGATGATTGGACGACCTCTGGATGCATGATCGAAACACTCCCAGGCTCGTCACTGCCTGAGAATACCAGAAAATACGCCCACCCGCCATAAAACTTCTTAGAAGGCCTACTCTTCCACCGGAGTGTATGGATGGTATGAAGACGATAAATTGAGGGGCGTACATCAAGTTCCGAAGAATTCCGACCTTGATCAACTTCGCCTGTCCATGATGTTGCTGCTTGTCGGTGGCTATACATGCTGTGGGAACATGGTTCGTTTGGTTCCTGATGAGCCACGACACACGCTGGCTCCGTTACGCCGACATGCCACCGTATTTCACATTCTCCTCCCGCATGAACGATCGATCCGTTCATGTGGTCACTCAATTGAATCGGGCGGTGGTCTTCGTTGGTGCACACCCCAACATACTTGAACCTCATCAGCATCCCTACCTACAGGGCGCTTGGATCGTATGCGTGTCTGTCTCGTACGCGGGGGTCTCGAGCGACCGGGTATCTCTCCACTTCTCACTTCTGGTGACCCACATATATATATAATCGGTGGATCGTTCTTGGTCTCCACCTTCTTTTCGCGCACTGGGTGGGTCTGGTCATGGCCAGCATAACGGAGTTATTACACGTTGTTGACCTTGCACACAAAGTCCGATTCACTTCCCGTGGGTCTCGTGCAGTGTCGTGTGCTCTCCATTAACGCTAATTTCATGACCCTAGTCGCCGCTGGGACGATGATGCTTCTGGATCACTGTGAGTACACGTTACCTATCGCTGGTGAGGAACGTTCTTAGGGGTGTTTGGAGTGATCACCCTGGACCAAGAGGTTCGACTCTTCTTCACCTTCTGGGATGAACATTGTTAACAATTCTCCTGCAGATTGAATTAATTTGGGTGAGGGGGACTCACGTAGGGTGTGAAATGTCATTCACAAACAACGGTTTTAGCGTTCTTCCAACGGGTCCGGGAAGTGGTTGTTCATAGTTGTAGGTTTCCCTCGTCTTCACGGTTGGATGCCTTGCTGAACAATCTTAGAACCGGTATTACGGTCTTGGAACTGCTCTGTGGGTCGCCTGCTCTCCTCGTCCCAGGAGGAACTGACATATGCTGCATAGATTTAACAATTACGGTGTGTTCGTTCGTCTATGATGGTCTTCCTGAGCGACCCACCGACGCAACCCCATGCAGCCGTCTTCACTCCTTACTTAACTGATTCAGCAAGTGGTTTTCCTCGTTCTGTTTACCTGGGCTAACCTTAAACTGAGCAGTTGTGAGTCTCGACTTGATCTCTGGGTCCTACTCTGCTCACAAGTTCCAGTTGTGAGTGGTAACAATCAACCCTATGTCCTCCAAACTCATGGCATTCAGGCGGCCGCTGGTTTCAATGGCAGGGTGATTTTCTACGTCGTCCCCACTCGTATATACGACCCGCTCATTTACCGACAGGATCGAGTGGAATCATCCTATGTTTTATCGCAGAACGTGCGCTGTGATCCGCGAATAGTGCAATCCCCGTTACTTACAAGTCACCGCCCAGTCATCTTGCAGTTGAGACTGTTCGCCTTGTATCACCTGAACAGGAAGATATTGGCCTTCATGGTAACAGCGTTTGCCGTTACAGCCCTGGCATCGGGTACATTGGTGATCGTAGCTCTCGGTAAAGTAGGAGGTAAGGACCATGCGAGATTTCCTTTCCTCACGGCTCCGCATCGATGACTCAACAATCTGTTATTAAGGACGCGTCGTCGTAGCGGATATCCCCATCTGTGTGCCCACAAACGTCCCACCCTACCTTTACTTGCTCTGGATTCCCACCTTGGCCTTCGAGATCCTCCTTTGCGGTCTCGCAGTCTTCAGAGGCTTCCGGAATCTCCGACTTAAATCTTCGCTTTACTACTCAGGAAAGGAGTTGCTAGACGTGCTCCTCAGAGACTCTGTGATGTACTTCCTAATGTGAGCTGGGTTGATCCAAGGTCGTGATTACGTCTCACATATTCTGCAGATTGTCCGTCGCGTACGGGATGAACATGATTATATTCATTGTTAAGCCGGTAGGGTCATTCGCGTGCGCCTCCTTGATGCTCGTACCTGACCAGAATTGTAGGGAGCTCTGATAGAGCTCTCTACCGTGTTCTCTGCGGCGACATCGTGCATTATGAGCAACCGTCTACTGCTAAACATTCGCCAAACAGTACACGACAGGGACGAAGTAGTGTTGCCGCAGTCACAGGGCGGTGTGCCCTATAGGGTTCCACGGCGAGAATTTGTGGAAATGGAGGAGCTGGGATCCCGTGCATCGTTGTGAT
>Ga0307517_10002797_pt1 | contig 27710 bp, 22 predicted proteins | sample 23_EM_MG_FD_194515 | JGI IMG/M metagenome (GOLD analysis project Ga0307517, IMG submission 194515) | Populus trichocarpa ectomycorrhiza microbial communities from riparian zone in the Pacific Northwest, United States - 23_EM | ecosystem: Host-associated > Plants > Roots > Unclassified | place... | reverse complement strand
GGCCCCCGGCCCCCTGGCCTACCGGTTCGTGAAGATGTTGCCCTGGTTCTGCCCGTGCGCCCCCTGCTGACCGAACCCGTACTGGGCCGCGAGCCCCTGACCGACCTGCGCCCCCTGCGGAGGCATCAGCTCGCTCGGCTGGACGAGCACGTAACCCTCCCCCACGAAGTTGAGCTCCCAGCCCTCCCCGGTGTTCCCGCGCCGGCGCCAGACGCCGGACGAGGAGGTCTGGGCCTGCATCTGGACCCGCAGCGACGACGACCAGGCGACCACCGCGTCTGCGTCGGCCGAGACGTACTTGTCGGGGGTGACCGGCATCAGCAGCGGCTTGCCGGAGGTCATGAGGGCGACCTTCCCCCGCCCGCTGATGTTCAGGTTGTACGCGCCGGTACCGGAGATGCCGAACTGGCTGTCGACGGCGATGACGTCGTAGTGGAGCCCGGAGTCGAGCGCGAGCACGTATGCCGCGTCGACGGTGAGGCCCTCGTGGTCGACGTCCACGACATGGATGTGCTGGGCGAGGTTGGCGAGATAGACCGTGCCCTGGCCGGAGCAGCGCATGAGGTCCAGGCCCTCGCCGGTGCGGGCGCGGGCGTAGGCCTGGCCCTGGCTGCGGTATTCGCCGTCGAATTCGATCATGCCCTGGTAGGCGACCATCGCGCCCTTGCGGGCGAGGCAGTCGGTGTTGCCGTCGAGCCGGACCCGGAGCAACTGGCCGTTCTGGAGGGTGTAGTGGTCGTCGGACTGGACTTCGGTGTAAGCGAAGAGCGGGCTCTGCATGATGTGTCGTTCCCCCTCAGCCCCGTGCTCGGAGGCGGTCGGTGCTGTCTTCACTGGGCTGTACGACGACGAATCCCTGCCCGGAGAAGCCGATCTGGAAGGCCTCTCCGCTGCCCCGCCCGATGAGCGAGGAGGCCTTGAAGCTGCGCTTGGGCTTGGTCTTGAGGCCGGAGGACCAGGCGACCAGCGCGTCCGGGTCGACGTATGTCTCGTCATCGCCCCGGCCGCAGTCGACGACGATCGGTGTGCCGCGCGAGGTGACGGCGACCCAGCCGGTGCCGGAGACGGCGACGTTGAACAGGCCCTGGCCGGCGAACTTGGCCAGCCCCTTGACGCGCTCGACACCCCACTGGAGCTGGGCGTCGAAGGCGAGCAGATTGCTGCCGTTCACCGACAGGGACTCGTTGTTGAGGTAGACGGGCACGACATCGGCGCCGTAGTCGGCGAGGTAGAGCAGGCCGTCGCCGGTGCACTTCATGATGGGCGCGCCCTCGCCGGTGATCCACTGGGAGGCCATCTGGCGGACGGCGGGCGGGTTGGGCTCGTACTGGACGAAGCCCTCGTACGCGACCATCGAACCGGTGCGGGCGAAGAGGTCCTGGCCGGTCTGCATGGCGACCTTGAGCATCTTGCCGCCGTGGGCTTCCATCCGGGCGGTCACCGGGGTCGGTGCGAAGCCCGCGATCAGGGTCTGGTCCATTGCGGGTCACACCTCGTAGGGCTGGACGACGATGAAGTTGCCGGGGGCACCGCGGAACTGGAGGTTGACGGTCTCCCCGCTGTGGCCCGGGTAGGCGTTTCGGCGCAGCCGCACCTGGCTGGAGAGGATCACCTGCGAGGCGGCGGACCAGGCGACGATGGCATTGCTGTCGGCGTACGTCGTCGGGGTGACCGGGAGTACGACCGGGGTGCCCTGGGTCTTGACGATGACGGTGCCGGTGCCCTGGAAGAGCATGGTGAACAGGGCGCCGCCGGGGATGCCGTGGCCCTCGATGCGGCGCACCTCGTGCTGCAACGACTCGTCGAAGGCGAGGACGTTCTCGGCGGAGACGCAGATCGCGTCGCCCTGGAGCTCGATCGGGTGCAGGTTGGCGGCGTTGTCGGCGAAGAAGACCTGGCCCTGGCCTGTGCAGCGCATCAGCTGCATCTCCTGGCCGGTGGCATTGCCGACGATGCGGCCGGTGAATCCGGCGCCCTTGTAGCCGAATTCGACCTTGCCCTGGTACAGCACCATGCTGCCCTGCTTTGCGAGCACGGGCTGGCCGCCGGCCTGGGAGAGGTCGGCGCGGATCAGCTTGGCGTTCTGCTGCGTCCAGCGCTGGCCGGTCGGCGCCTCGCGGTACTTCTCCAGCGCGACGGTGAGCCCGGCGGGCGGCTGCCCGAGCTGGGGCTGCGCGAAGGGGGGCGGTGCGGGCTGGCCCAACGGCGGCTGCCCGAACTGCGGCTGCTGTCCGAACTGCGGCTGCTGTCCGGGGGGCTGCTGGCCGTACGGCGGCTGGCCCGGCGGCGGCTGGGGCGGCGGGACCTGGCCGAACGGCGGCGCGGGCGGCGCGGTCATCGGCGCGGCCATGGTGGGCGCGCCGAAGGCCGGGGCAGGGGCCGGGGCGGGGATCGGGGCGTGGACCGGCGGGGCGGCGGGCGGGGCGAAGGCCGGGGGCGCGAAACCCGGGGCGGCGGACGCGGGGGCGGGGGCGGGCGGCGGCTCCTCCTCGGCGACCTCGCCGCCGAAGTTCTTGAGCAGCGCGTCCAGCCCGCCGTCGAAGCCCTGGCCGACGGCGGCGAAGCGCCAGACGTCCTTGAGGTAGACGTCGGCGAGCATCACCGCGCGCTCGGTGGTGAACTCGGCGCCGGTGAAGGCGTAACGGGCCACTTCCTCGCCACCCGCGACGATCCGGATGTAGCCGGGGGCGACCTGCGACATGACGCCGTTTCCGTCGATGGTCGCGGTGAAGGAGAGCTTCTGGATCTGCTGGGGGATCTTCTCCAGCGTCACTCTGAAGGATTCGGCGTCGCCGGCCTGCGGCCCGAGCTGCTGGATCGCCTCTTCGGGGGACTTCGGCTGGTTGAAGAAGATGAAGTAACGGTCGTCCGAGAGCTGCTCGCTCGCGTCGAGCCCGAAGCAGCTGATGTCGAACGACAGCCCGGGAGCGCCGATCTGCACACCGATGTACAGATCAGTCCCTGCCGTCAGATCGCTGATCTTGGCCTTGTGGCCACGTTGGAATTCCCTGGCCATACGAACGACCGTCCCCCATCCGTAAGTACGTGCATGTGATGCTTTCGACAGGTTAACGGGTACCTGTGACAGGAGGGCCGTTCGTGTCTGCTATTCCTCGCGGACCGACGGCAGATGCGGCAGCCGGCCCGCCGCGACCACGCCTTCCAGATAGCCGCGGGCCCGTTCGGTGCGCGGATAGTCGTCGAGCAGTTCCCAGAAGCGCGGTCCGTGACCGGGCACCAGGAGGTGCGCCAATTCATGGAGGAGTACGTAGTCGATCACGTACTCCGGCATGCCCTGGAGCCGGTGCGAAAGGCGGATACTGCCCTCGGACGGGGTGCACGAGCCCCATCGTGAATTCTGGTTGGTCACCCACCGCACGCTGTCCGGGGCCGCCCGGCCGCCGAGATACTGGGCGGACAGCTGCTCGGCCCGGGCTGCCAGCTCCTCGTCGCCGAGCATCCGGCGGCTTTCCTGGGCGGCGAGCTTGTCGAGCATGAGCGTGACCCAGCGCTTTTCCTCGGCGGCCGACATCCGGGCCGGGATGAGGACGATGGTGCGGTCGCCCTCGCGGTAGGCCGAGACCGTACGGCGGCGGCGGGCGCTGCGGCGTACCTCGACCGCGCTGGTGCGTGAGGAAGTGAGTGGGGACTGGCTGGAAAGGCTGTGAGCCGGTTCGGCGGACACGTGTCGACGTTACCGGTACGGGGACCCGTGGGTCCTGTCCCCCGGCCGGTTGCCTGTGGATTCCATCGACGTCTCGCTCATATCGAATGACTATCCCTCACAGCCTGTGGATAACTTTCTGCGATTGTCGGCCTCGCCGGGCATTCTGGACCTGTCGCACGAACCGGACCGAACGGATACCACGGGGGTGGCCATGCGTCCCATGCTCAAGACCGCCATGCGCCGGAGCTGGCGAAATCGCGAAAGCATCCAATTCGGGGTGGATCCGGCCCATGCCGTCGTACTGGACGCGGTGGACGGACCCGCGGCCGGCTTCCTCGACCTGCTGGACGGCACCCGGGGCCTGGGCCCGCTGGCCCGAGAGGCCGAGGCCCTCGGGCTCGAACCACCGCAGGCCCGGCGGCTGCTCGGACTGCTCGCGCAGGGCGGCGTACTGGACGATGCGGCTGCCCACGCCGAACTGGCCGACTCGATACGGCATCGCACAGCCGCCCTCGACCGGCTCCGGCCCGACCTGGCGGCGCTCTCCGTGATCCACTCCGGGCCCGGCGGGGCGGCGGCGCGGATACGGGACCGCCGGGCCGCCCGGGTGCGGGTGATCGGCGCGGGCCGGGTCGGCGCGGCCGTGGCGGCGCTGCTCTCCGCGGCCGGCGTCGGCCGGGTCGAGGTCCGCGACGGCGGCCGGGTCGAGCCCTGGGACACCTCGCCCTGCGGCATCCCCGCCGAGCACATCGGCGACCGCCGGGACGCCGCCGCCCGCGGAGCCGTACGCCGGGCCGCGCCCGACCCCCGGGCGGCGGCCCCCGGCAGCCGGCGAAGTGCCGTCCCCGAGAACGGGCTCGGGCTCGTCGTGATCGCCCCGCGCGACGGCCTGGACGCCTACGCACCCGACCCGGACGACGCGGAGCCGCTGCTCGCCGCGGGCATCCCGCACCTCTATACCGGCGTGCTGGAGGGCACCGGGGTGATCGGCCCACTGGTCCTGCCGGGACGCACGGCCTGCGCGGGCTGCCTGGCCCTGCGGCGGGCCGACGCGGATCCGGCCTGGCCACGGGTGCTGGCCCAGTTGCGGTCCCGGCGCGGGTCCGGTGTCCCGGCCTGCGACATCGCGCTGGCGACGGTGATCGCCGGGCTGGCCGCGGCCCACGCCCTGGCCTTTCTGGACGGGGGCGAGCCGGCCAGCCGCGGGGCCCGGGTGGAGGTGGGTCTGGCCCGGCTGGCGATGAAGCTGCGGCCGCTGCCGGGTGACAAAAGATGCCTATGTGGTGCGGCCCGTGAACTCGGTGAGTCGGTTCAGGAGAGGCAGGGGACAATGACGACGTGACCGACCGGAAAGAGGGGGCGCATGTCTGATCTTCCGCGCAAAGCAGTGACCCGTACGGCCAAGTTGGCGGCACTGCCTCTGGGGTTCGCGGGGCGGGCGACCCTCGGACTCGGCAAGAGACTCGGCGGGCGCCCGGCCGACGAGGTCGCCAGCGAGCTTCAGGCGCGCACCGCCGATCAGCTCTTCAAGGTCCTCGGTGAGCTGAAGGGCGGGGCCATGAAGTTCGGCCAGGCCCTGTCGGTCTTCGAGGCGGCGCTGCCCGAGGAGGTCGCGGGCCCCTACCGGGCGGCGCTCACCAAACTGCAGGACGCGGCGCCGCCGATGCCCGCCCGCACCGTGCACGGCGTGCTGGCGGAGCGGCTGGGCGCGGACTGGCGATCGCTGTTCACCGAATTCGAGGACAAGCCGGCTGCGGCGGCCTCCATCGGGCAGGTGCACCGCGCGGTGTGGCACGACGGGCGGGAGGTCGCGGTCAAGGTGCAGTACCCGGGGGCCGGGGACGCGCTGCTGTCGGATCTGAACCAACTGGGCCGGGTGGCTCGGCTGTTCGGCCCGCTGATCCCGGGCATGGACATCAAGCCGCTGATCGCCGAGCTGCGCGACCGGATCTCGGAGGAGCTGGACTACGAGCTGGAGGCCCAGGCCCAGCACATCCACGCCACCGAGTTCGCCGGTGACCCGGATGTGATGGTGCCGGAGGTGGTGCACCGCACCGACCAGGTGCTGGTCACCGAGTGGATGCACGGGATGCCGATGTCCGAGGTGATCTCCGGCGGCACCCAGGCGATGCGCGACCGGGCCGGGCAGCTGCTGGCGTACTTCCTCTTCGCCGGCCCGGCCCGCACCGGGCTGCTGCACGCCGACCCGCACCCCGGCAACTTCCGGCTGCTGGTGGACGACGGCCCGGCGGAGGGCTGGCGGCTGGGCGTGCTGGACTTCGGCACCGTCGACCGGCTGCCCGACGGGCTGCCGCTGCCGATCGGCTCGGCACTGCGGCTGGCCCTGGCGGGTGACGCCGAGGCCGTGCACGCGATGCTGCGCCAGGAGGGCTTCGTCAAGCCGACGATCAAGCTCGACCCGGACGCCGTACTGGACTATCTGCGGCCGATCATCGAGCCCGCCGGGGCGGAGGAGTTCGCGTTCGCTCGCGGCTGGATGCGGGCGCAGGCGGCCCGGATCGCGGACCCGAGGTCACCGGCGCACCAGCTGGGCAAGCAGCTCAATCTGCCGCCGTCGTATCTGCTGATCCACCGTGTGACCCTGAGCACCATCGGCGTGCTGTGCCAGCTGGCGGCCACCGTGCGGCTGCGCGACGAACTGCGCGAGTGGCTGCCCGGCTTCGCGGAAGGGGACGAGGCGGAGTCTGCCTGAGGCCAGGGCAGACCCGGGGCCGGCGGGTCTCACCACCAGGACGAGTCGAGGCGGCCCTCGATGCTGCGGAGGTGGGTGCGGGCGCAGTCCTCGCAGAAATAGACGCGGACCCCGTTCTCCACCGAGCAGGTCCAGGTGAGCGGTGGCGGTCCGTCGTGAGCGGATTCGCAGCGGCCGCAGATGGTCGTTCCGGTCGTCGCGACCGTCGTCTTCTGGTCCACTTCGCGACAATAACGCGGGGCCGGTCGAAATCGACCGGCCCCGCGTTATGTGTCGGTTACTACTGCGTGAAGAGCCGTGACGTGCTATCGCGTCACTACTGCATCACGGCCATGGCCAGCGCCCGACGGGCGCGCAGCGAGGCACGCTCGGCCCGCCGCTGGAGACGCCGGGCGCGGACCACCCGGAGGGCCATGCGTTCATGCTCGGCCTCGGAGAGGCGTTCTTGCATATGGGCACGGGCCAGCGCTTCTGGCATGAGTTGCATTTCGAGGTTCCTGTTCTGACGCGAGGTCATCGCGTCGGACGCCGGGGCGGGGGTGTCGTGGAGGGACGGATTCATCGTTGGGTCCTGCTTCTTGGGATCGTGCGTGAGGGGATGGTCGATCGTTCCGATGGCGTGGCGGGCGTGACGGGTCATGCCATGACCGCGTTCTTGCGCGGACGGCCACGGGGACGCTTGCGCGGCACCACGACGCCCTGGACGAACAGCTCGCCGCCCCAGACGCCCCACGGCTCACGGCGGTCCTTCGCACCGGCGAGGCAGGCCTCGCGGACCGGACAGGTCTGGCAGAGCGACTTGGCGTACTCGACATCGGCCGGGGACTCCGCGAAGAAGACCTCCGGGTCGAACGTCCGGCACGGGACGGCGCCGCCGAGGCGCTCGATCTCGTCGTCGAGCTCGGTCAGGGGCAGCAAGGGGACCTCCGGGTGATCGGGCGGGAGCTTCGGGTCGGTGACGGACGGTGCAGGCGGGGTGGAGTGCACGGTCGGTTCGTTCCTCATCTGTTGTTCGGGCTTATTGAAAACAGAAGGGCCGCGGATCCCGGTCTGGGATTCCGCGGCCCTGGAAGGTGCCGGCCTGATCGTGGATCAGACTGGATCACTCCAGGGTTCGAGCCCGCGGAAGGCCCACTTCGGGTTGTGCTGCGTCTTCTGCTCTGCGTGCTGTTCGTTGCCGCCGCCGAGGCCGGCGTGTCCATTGGTTCCGGCACCGTTGGTGGTCGCCGCGAAGGCATAGGCCTGAACCTGTGCCACTGCCGCAACCGCTACCGCCGGTGCCTGAACCGGTCGCTCGCTGCGCTCCCGGACGACCTCAAGAACGACGGAGGACGCGGAGAACATGGGCAGCAGACGGCCGGACACACCCGTGCCAGAGAGCGACATACCGAGCGGGCAGGCGGCGACGACCGAGCGATCGGTCATTTTGACGGTGCTGACGGGCTTGGTCTCGATGATGGTCATGGTCTTCGCCTCCTCTCGGCGTCTCGTAAGGCTGACAGGGCAGGTGGTGCAAGCTCAGTACATCATGGTTCCCGCCGCTCTTGGAAGAGCCGCGGCGACCACGTCCCGAAGGCTATGGGGCTTTCCGCGCGGTGCGCAAACTATTTTTCCGTCTCTTCGGAATCAACTTCACCGGCCCCTTCACCGGCCACTTCGCGGCCCGCGCACAGCGCCAGCACGTCCTCGCCGTACTTGTCCATTTTGCGGGCCCCGACCCCGGCGATAACCGCCAGTTCGTGCGGGTCGGACGGCCGCACCTCGGCGATCGCGAGCAGCGTCTTGTCGGTGAAGACGCAGTACGCCGGCTGGCCGATGGCCTTGGCCTGCGCCACCCGCCACCCGCGCAGCCGCTCGTACAGCGCCTCGTCCAGGTCGGAGGGGCAGTCCTCACAGCGCATCAGCTTGATCTCGCCCGCCTCCGACAGGGTGCGCCCGCAGACCCGGCAGAACACCGGCCCGCGCCTGCGCTTGGCGGCGGCCGGGCCGCGCTCCACCGCGCCTGTGGCGGCCGCCGGGCGGCCGCCCCCGCCCCGGGCCGCGGAGCCCGGCCGCAGGCCGTCCAGGAAGCGCGAGGGCCGCCGGCCGGCGCGCCCGCCGGGTGAGCGGGACAGCGCCCAGGACAGGCCGAGGTGGAACCGGGCGCGGGTGACGCCGACATAGAGCAGCCGGCGCTCCTCCTCGATCTGCTCGTCGGTCTTGGCGTAGGTGATCGGCATCGTGCCCTCGCTGAGGCCGACCAGGAACACCGCGTCCCATTCCAGGCCCTTGGCGGAGTGCAGCGAGGCCAGCGTGACGCCCTCGACGGTGGGGGCGTGCTGGGCGCCCGCCCGCTCGTCCAGTTCGGCCACGAGGTCGCCGAGCGTCGCGGCCGGGCGCACCCGGCAGAAGTCCTCCGCGAGCCGTACGAGCGCCGCCAGCGACTCCCAGCGGTCCCGCACCGCGCCCGAGCCGGCCGGGGGCTCGGCGGACCAGCCGCGCGAGCCGAGCACCGCCCGCACCTGGTCCGGCACCGAGGCGTCCTCGGCGTCGGGCACCGAGGCCGCGCGGGCCGCGCCGCGCAGCAGCAGCCCGGCCTCGCGCACCTCGGGCCGCTCGAAGAACCGCTCCGCGCCCCGCAGTTGGTAGGGCACCCCGGCATCGGCCAGCGCCTGCTCGTACACCTCGGACTGGGCGTTGATCCGGTAGAGCACGGCGATCTCGCTGGGCCGCACCCCTCCGTCGATGAGCGCTCTGATGCGGCGGGCGGTGCCCTCCGCCTCGGCCGGCTCGTCCGGGTACTCGGCGTAGGACGGCTCGGGACCGGCCTCGCGCTGCGAGATGAGCTCGAGGCGGTGCTGGGCGGCCTGCCCGCGGGCCTGGCCGAGCAGCCCGTTGGCCAGGTGCACGACCTGGGGGGTCGAGCGGTAGTCGCGGACCAGCTTCACCACGGTGGCGTCCGGGTGTCTGGTGCGGAAGCCGAGCAGGTAGTCCGGGGTGGCGCCGGTGAAGGAGTAGATGGTCTGCGAGGCGTCGCCGACCACGCAGATGCTGTCGCGGGGGCCGAGCCACAGGTCGAGCAGGCGCTGCTGGAGCGGGCTGACGTCCTGGTACTCGTCGACGACGAAGTGCTGGTACTGCTCGCGGACGGCGTCCGCGACATCCGGGCGGTCCTGCAGCACGCCGACCGTGAGCAGCAGCACGTCCTCGAAGTCGATGACGCCCCGGTCGCGCTTGAGCTGCTCGTACGCCGTGTAGATCCGGGCGACCTCCGCCGGGTCGCGCGGCACCTCCCGCCCGGCCTTCGCGGCGGCGGCCGCGTAGTCCTCGGGGACGGTCTGGGTGACCTTGCACCACTCGATCTCGCCGGTGACATCGCGCAGTTCGCCCCGGTCCAGCCGGATCTTGCAGCGCGCGCCGGCCTCGGCGACGAGCTGGATCTTGCGCTCGGCCAGGCGTGGCATATCGCCGCCGATCGCGCGCGGCCAGAAGTACTGGAGCTGGCGCAGCGCGGCCGAGTGGAAGGTGCGCGCCTGCACCCCGCCCGCGCCGAGCTGCCGCAGCCGGCCCCGCATCTCCCCGGCCGCCCGGGCCGTGAAGGTGACCGCGAGCACACTGCCGGGCTGGAGTATCCCGGCCCGCACCCCGTACGCGATCCGGTGCGTGATCGCACGGGTCTTGCCGGTGCCGGCCCCGGCCAGCACGCAGACCGGCCCGCGCAGGGCCGTGGCGACGGCGCGCTGCTCCGGGTCGAGCCCGGCGAGCACGGCGTCCGCGGAGTCCGGGACGGCCGGGAACTCCGGGAAGAGCGGGGAGTGGGTTGTTGCGGTCACCCCCTCATGCTCCCAGGTCTGCCGATGCAGCCGGGAAAGTTATCCACAGCTGAGGTGTGATATTCGGACCATGGCGGATGACGAGGAATGTCCCGGCCGGGAGTTAGCGTTCTCCAGACCGATCGGCCATCTGACCTTAGGAGCGAACAGCGATGTCGGGCACTGTGACGATGTACAGCACCACGTGGTGCGGCTACTGCCGTCGGCTGAAGAGCCAGATGGAGCGCGAGGGCATCGCGTACAAGGAGATCAACATCGAGCAGGACCCGGAGTCGGCGAAGTTCGTCGAGCAGGTGAACAACGGCAACCAGCTGGTCCCGACCGTGCTGTTCCCCGACGGCTCCGCGCTCCCCAACCCGTCGCTGGCCCAGGTCAAGCAGAAGCTCGGCGTCTGACCCCGTCGGAATCAGAACTTGTCGGTCGTGGGCAGCGGCCGGCCGTACCAGAGCTCGATGAGGCGGGCGGCGATCGAGATGCCGTAGGGCGCGAGGACCTCGCCCGCCTCTATGGCCTTGCGGTACTCCTCGCGGGAGAACCAGCGGGCCTCGTGGATCTCGTCGCCGTCGACCTCGATGTCGGAGGACGTGGCGCGCGCCATGAAGCCCAGCATCAGGCTGGACGGGAACGGCCAGGGCTGGCTGGCGACGTACGAGACCGGGCCGACGGTGACGCCCGCCTCCTCGGCGACCTCGCGCACCACGGCCTGCTCGATGGACTCGCCCGGCTCGACGAAGCCGGCCAGCGTGGAGAACCGGCCCTCCGGCCAGTGCACCTGGCGGCCCAGCAGGGCGCGGTCCTCGGCGTCCGTGACCAGCATGATGACCGCCGGGTCGGTACGCGGGTAGTGCTCGGCCCCGCAGGCCGGGCAGCGGCGGATGTGGCCCGCGGCGGCGATGACGGTGCGCTCGCCGCAGCGGGAGCAGAAGCGGTGCATGCGCTGCCAGTTCTCCAGCGCGACCGCGTGGACCATCAGCGAGGCCTCGTCGGGCGGCAGCAGTCCGCCGACCTCGCGCAGCCCGGCGGGGCGCTCGTCGGCGTCGATGCGGCCGGGCAGGGCGTCCTTCTGGAGGGCGAAATAGCGCACGCCGTCCTCGTCGATGCCGAGGAAGTACCGGTGTGCCTCGGTCGGCGGCGCGTCGAAGGACGGCGTCATGACCAGCCGCGGGCCCTCGTCGGTGTCCTCGACCAGCACCTGGCCGCCGGAGACCACGAAGACCCGGGTGGTCGGGTGGCTCCAGGCCGCGGCCAGCCACGCCTCGTCGAGGCGGTGGTGTGCGGCGCGGTCCAGGCCCGGGTGGGCGAGCGCCAGCGGCCGTCCTGTCGTGTCCAGTGCGGGCCCGGTGCCGTTCATCCCGTTCAACTCTGCTGCCAACTCCCCGTTGCATGTGCTTCGGCGAGGTCGCTCCACAGGTAAGCGGAGGTCTCCACGCCCTTCATGAGCAGGTCGATCTCGACCTTCTCGTTCACTGAGTGCCAACCGTCCGACGGCACCGAAATTCCCAGGAACAGCACCGGTGCGCCCAGTACGTCCTGCAGGTCCGCGGCCGGTCCGGAACCACCCTCACGGGTGAACCGGATCTGTGTACCGAAAGCCCTTCCCATCGCCCGCACCACCGACTCCAGCGCCGGGTGGTCCAGCGGCGTCAGGCACGGACGGGTCGCACCCCAGAACGTGATCTTGTGCCGGATGCCCGAGCCCACCGGCAGGCGGTCCGCGACCCACCGCGCGACCAGCTCCTGGATCCGGTCCGTGTCCTGTCCGGCCACCAGCCGGAAGCTCAGCTTCAGATGCGCCGACGCCGGCACGATGGTCTTGCCGCCGGGGCCCTGATAGCCGCCGTGGATCCCGTTCACCTCGGCCGTCGGCCGGGCCCAGATCCGCTCCAGCGTGCTGTGGCCCGCCTCGCCGACGGCCGCGTACGACTTGGCGGTGCGCAGCCACTCCGCTTCGTCGAACGGCAGTTGCGCGATCAGCTCGCGCTCCCGGTCGGTGAGCGGTACGACGCCGTCGTAGAAGCCCGGGATGCTGACGCGGTGGTCCGCGTCGTGCAGCGCCGCGACCAGCCGGGCGGCCTCGGCGGCCGGGTTGGGCACCGCGCCGCCGAACGAGCCGGAGTGGATGTCCTGGTCCGGGCCGTAGAGGTCGATCTGGCAGTCGGCCAGCCCGCGCATGCCGGTGCAGACGGTCGGGGTGTCCCGCGACCACATGCCGGTGTCCGACACGATCACGGCGTCGCAGGCGAGGCGGGCCGCGTGCTCCTTGATCAGCGCCGGGAAGTTCGGCGAACCGGACTCCTCCTCGCCCTCGATCAGCAGCTTCAGATGCACGGCGGGGGCGGTGCGGCCGGTGGCGGCGAGGTGCGCGCGGACACCCAGTGTGTGGAAGAACACCTGGCCCTTGTCGTCCGCCGCGCCGCGCGCATGAAGGCGGTTGCCCTTCACGGTGGGTTCGAACGGGTCCGTCTCCCAGCCGTCCTCCCGGGCGGCGGGCTGCACGTCGTGATGCCCGTACACCAGAACCGTCGGCGCGTCCGGGTCCTCGCAGGGCCAGTGCGCGAACACGGCGGGCGCGCCCGGTGTGTCCCAGATCTCCGTGACCGGGAAGCCGGTTTCGCCCAGTTTCGCCGCGAGCCAGGCCGCGCTTGCGCGCACGTCGGCGCTCCGGGCCGGGTCCGCCGACACGGACGGGATGCGCAGCCAGTCGGCCAGTTCATCGAGAAACGCGGCCTTGTGGGCCTCGATGTACGTGCGGACGGTACGGACGGCGCTGTCCGGGGTCGTGCTCATACGGCCGAGCCTATCCGGCCCGGCGGGCCGCGTTCGCATCGCCCGTCAGCAGCAGCTCCAGCGCCGCGCGGTCCGGGAGGCCTGCCGGGCGGACCACCTCGCCCGTGCGGACGTAGAGGAAGGCGGCCGATACCCGGTCGAGCGGGAGCCGCCGCTGCTCGGCCCACGCGAGGCGGTAGACGGCCAGTTGCAGGGGATCCGCCGAGGGGGCGCGGTTGGTCTTCCAGTCGACGATCTCGTAGCCGCCCTCGCCGTCGCGGTAGACGGCGTCGATGCGGCCCCGGATGACGCGCCCGGCGAGGGCGAGCTGGAAGGGGACCTCGACACGGAAGGGCGTGCGCTCGGCGTAGGGGGTGGCGAGGAAGGCGTCCTTGAGGGCGGCGAGGTCGCGTTCGTCGGCGATCTCGTCGTCGCCTTCGAGGCCGGGGAGGTCTTCGGGAGCGATGAGGGGCAGTTCCTCGAAGCGGGACTCGACCCAGGCGTGAAAACGGGTGCCGCGGCGGGCGGCGGGCTGGGGCGGACGGGGCATGGGGCGGGCCAGGTCGCGGGCGAAGGCGTCGGGGTCGGCGGCCAGAAGCATGAGCTGGGAGGCGGTGAGGGTGGCGGGGAGCGGGACGTCGCGGACGGTGGCGCGGGCGCGGCGCAGCTCACCGGCCAGGGCGTCCAGGTCGCGGTCCCAGGAGGCGATGAGCCGGGCCTCCTCGGGCGGGAGCTCGGCGCGCGGCGCGGGGACGTGCTCGTGCGCCGGTTCGGGCTCCGGTTCCGGGTCGGCCGGCTCCGGGTCCGGGTCCGCGTACCAGTCGTCCTCGTAGCCGTCGCCGTCCTCGTACCCGTAGTCGTACTCGTCCTCCGGGGGCGGCGGGGGCCAGTCCGGGTCCTCGGCGTAGGTGTCGGCCTGCGCCGGGGCGTCCAGGTGCGCGAGCACCGTCTTCGCGGCGTGGCGGCGGCGCTCCAGGGCGACCGGGTCGAGCGGCAGCGGCCAGGCGTGGTCGGCGGCCAGGGCCAGCGAGGGGTTCTCGGCGTCCTCGGCGGGCGGCTCGGCCCAGTGCTCGATCTCGCCGTGGCCGGCCTCGCAGTGCACGCGCAGGGCGTCCAGGAAGGCCGACGGGCCGAAGGGCTTCTTCTGGGTGGGGCCCCACCAGTGCCCGGAGCCGAGCAGCAGGGAGCGCGGCCGGGTGAAGGTGACGTAGCCCAGGCGCAGCTCCTCGACCCGGTTGTGCTCGGCCATGGCCGCGCGGAAGCCGTCGAGCCCGGCCTTGGTCCACTCCTGGACGTCCGGCAGGGTCGCGGCGTCGCCGCGCAGGCCGTGCGGCAGCACCTTGGCGTTGGTCGCCCACAGCTCGCGGCCGCGCTCGCTCGGGAAGCCCTTGCGTACGAGACCGGGGACGGCCACGACATCCCACTCCAGGCCCTTGGACTTGTGGGCGGTGAGCACCTTGACCGTGTTCTCGCCGCCGGGCAGCGAGCTGTCGAGGCCTTTCTCGTACTGCGCGGCGGTGTGCAGGAACCCGAGGAAGGCGAGCAGCGTCGCGTCGCCGTCCAGGGAGGCGAAGTTGGCGGCGATGTCCATGAACGCGTTCAGCGTCTCGCGCCGCCGCGCGGCCAGCGCGTGCGGGGACGCCGACAGTTCGACCTCCAGCCCGGTGACGGCCAGCACCCTGTGCAGTACGTCCATGAGCGGGTCGGCGAGCGCCCTGCGCAGGTCGCGTATCTCCGCCGCCATGCGCGCGAAGCGCACCCGTGCCTCGGGGGAGAACGGCAGCCGGTCCTCGGGCTCGCCCTCCAGGAAGGTCTCCAGCGCGTCGGCCAGCGAGATCACCTCCGCCGGGTCCGTGCCCTCCACGGCCGCCGCGAGCCGGTCCTGCGCATCGCCGCGCCCCGGCACCAGCAGCCGGGCACGGCGGCCGAGCAGGGCGAGGTCGCGGGCGCCGATGCGCCAGCGGGGGCCGGTGAGCAGCCGTACGAGCGCGGCGTTGGCCGTCGGGTCGTGCAGCACCTCGCACACCGCGACCAGGTCGGCGACCTCGGGCAGATGCAGCAGCCCCGACAGGCCGACGACCTCCACCGGGATGTCCCGCTCGACGAGCGCGGCGTGGATGTCGGCGAAGTGGGAGGTCGTACGGCACAGCACCGCGATCTCGCCGGGCTCGGTGCCGGTGCGTACGAGGTGGGCGATCGAGTCGCCGATCCAGGCGATCTCCTCGGCCTGCGTGGGCAGCAGCGCGCACCGCACCACGCCGTCCCGCTCCGCGCCCGGGGCCGGGCGCAGCGCCTCCACGCCCTCGTGGCGGGCCCGCAGCTCGGCGGCGAGGCCGTTGGCCAGGTCGAGCAGACGGCCGCCGCTGCGGCGATTCTCGGAGAGGGAGAACCGGCCGGCGGGGGCGCCGTCGGCGCGGGGGAAGTGCAGCGGGAAGTCGTCGAGGTTCGCCACGGACGCGCCGCGCCAGCCGTAGATCGCCTGGCAGGGGTCGCCGACGGCGGTCACGGGGTGGCCGGTGCCGCCGCCGAACAGCCCGGCGAGCAGCAGCCGCTGGGCGACGGAGGTGTCCTGGTACTCGTCGAGCAGCACGACCTCGTAGCTCTCGCGCAGGATCCCGCCCACCTCGGGGCGCGTCCCGGCCAGCGTCGCCGACAGCGCGATCTGGTCGCCGAAGTCCAGCAGGTCGCGGCGCCGCTTCTGCTCCCGGTACCCGGCCGCCAGCCCGGCGAGGTCCAGGCGCGCGCGGATCGCGGTCTGTACGTCCTTCGCCCACGCGAAGCCGCGCTTGGCGGGGTCTATCCGGCTCAGGCGCTCCGCCAGTTCAGCGTCATGCGCGCGCAGCCCGTCCAGCGGCACGAGGTGCTCCGCCAGCTCGCCCTCCAGCGCGAGCAGGTCGCTGACCAGCGCCGGGATGCCCTTCGTCAGCGCCGGAAACGGGCCGGGCGCGGCCCGCAGGACCTGGGCGGCGAGCTGGTAGCGCGTCGCGTCCGCGAGGAGGCGGGCCGTGGGCTCCAGGCCTATGCGCAGGCCGTGTTCCTTCAGCAGCTGCCCGGCGAAGGCGTGGTACGTCGAGATCTGCGGCTCGCCGGGCGCGTGCTCCGGATCGGCGGGGTCGGGTTCGGTGACGCCCGCTTTGAGCAGGGCCTTGCGCACGCGCTCCGCGAGCTCCCCGGCCGCCTTGTTCGTGAACGTCAGCCCGAGGACCCGGTCCGGCTCGACCTGGCCCGTGCCGACCAGCCACACGACCCGGGCCGCCATGACGGTCGTCTTCCCCGATCCGGCGCCGGCCACGATGACCTGCGGGGCGAGCGGGGCGGTCACGCAGGCCAGTTGCTCGGGGGTGAACGGGATGCCGAGCAGCTCTTTGAGCTGATCGGGGTCGGAGAGTCGGGAAGGCACGCAAGTGAGGCTATCGGGCGGCTCTGACAGTGGGCGCCGCCGACGGCTACTCCACCACGTGCCGGCCCTCCGGCCGCGCGCTGCAGGACGACCGGAAGGCGCAGTGCGCGCAGTGCTGCCCCGCCGCGGGCGTGAAGCGCTCGTCCAGCACCCGTCCGGCCGCCCCCGCGAGCAGGTCCTCGACCCACTCCCCCGCCAGCGGTTCCTGGGCCTGGACGGCGGGCACCTCATCGCCGCCGTCCCGCTTCGCCGCCCCCAGCCGAAGCTGCACCAGCTCCGCACCGCCCGGCGGGGGCCGCTCGTCGCCGAACAGTGAGTCGACGGCCCCCTCGCGCACCGCGAGCTGGTAGACCGCGAGCTGCGGATGGCGGGCGACCTCGGCCGCCGTCGGCTTCAACCTGCCCGTCTTGAAGTCGACGACGTACGCGCGTCCTTCGCCGTCCGTCTCGACGCGGTCCATGCTGCCGCGGATCCGTACTTCGACGTCGCCCGCGTTCAAGGTGACGTCGAAGGCGTGCTCGGTGCCCACCGAGGACCGGTCGCCGCGCTCCATGACATGCCAGCGCAGGAACCGCTCCAGGGCCGCGCGGGCGTTCTCCTTCTCCTGCGCCGACTTCCAGGGGGCGTCGAAGACGAGGGCGTCCCAGACCGAGTCCAGCCGCTCCATCAGCACGTCCAGATCGGCGGCGGTGCGTCCGGAGGCGACCTCGTCGGCCAGTACGTGCACGACGTTGCCGAAGCCCTGGGCGGCGGTGGAGGGCGGCTCGGCCTTGACCTCCCGCCCGAGGAACCACTGCAGGGCGCAGGTGTTGGCGAGCTGGTCCAGCGCGCTGCCGGAGAGGGCGACGGGGTGGTCGCGGTCGCGCAGCGGGACGGCGGAGCGGGTGGTCTCGTACAGGCCCCACCAGCGGTCGGGGTGGGCGGCGGGGACCAGGAGGTGGCCGCCGTCCTCCAGGGAGGCCAGCCGGGCCAGGCGCTGGGCGGCCGCGTCGCGCAGGGCGGCGGAGGCGGCGGGGTCGACGGTGGTGGCGCGCAGTTCGGCGACGAGGGCGGCGACGGAAAGGGGCCGGCGGGGACGCTGGGTCACGTCGATGGGCTCGGCGCCGAGCTCGGTGAGGAAGCGGGAGGGCTGGTCGCCGTCGTCGGCGGCCGCCTTGACCGCCGTCACGACGAGCCGCTCACGCGCGCGCGTGACGGCCACGTAGAACAGCCGGCGCTCCTCGGCGAGGAGCGCGCCCGAGGAGAGCGGTTCGGCGAGGCCGTCGCGCCCGATGCGGTCGGCCTCCAGCAGGGAACCGCGCCTGCGCAGGTCGGGCCAGAGCCCGTCCTGCACTCCGGCGACCACGACGAGCCGCCACTCCAGGCCCTTCGAGCGGTGCGCGGTCATCAGGCGCACGGCGTCCGGACGGACCGCGCGCCGGGTGAGGACATCGGCTGCGATGTCCTGCGCATCGAGCTCTTCGAGGAAGTTGAGGGCGCCGCGGCCGCCCGTACGCTCCTCTGCGCGTGCCGCCGTTTCGAACAGCGCGCACACCGCGTCCAGGTCCCGGTCCGCGTTGCGCCCGGCGGCCCCGCCCCGGGCGGCGGACCGCTCCAGGCGGGCGGGCCAGGGGGTGCCGTCCCACAGGGCCCACAGCGCGGCTTCGGCGGTGCCGCCCCGCGTCAGCAGCTCGCGCGCCGTGCGCAGCAGCGTGCCGAGGCGCTGGGCGCCGCGCGCGTACGCGGGGTCGTGGGCGACGAGCCGCTCGGGCTCGCTCAGCGCCTCGGCGATGAGTACGTCGGAGGGCCGGGGGACGGCCTGTCCGGCGGCGCGTTCCTCGTCGCGCAGGGCGCGGCCGAGGCGGCGCAGGTCGGAGGCGTCCATGCCGCCCAGCGGCGAGCCGAGCAGGGTCAGGGCCTCCTCCACGGCGAGCGCGGACTCGTCACGCGCGCATGCGCGCAGCGCGAGCAGCAGCGGGGCCACCGCGGGCTCCTGGTGCAGCGGCAGGTCGTCGCCGTCGACCTCGACGGGGACGCCGGCGGAGGTGAGCGCCCTGCGCAGGCCGGGAATGGTGCGGGCGCCGGCCCGCAGCAGGACGGCCATGTCGTTCCATGGGACGCCGTCCTCAAGGTGGGCGCGGCGCAGCAGGTCGGCGATGCCTTCGAGTTCGGCGCCGGGGGTGGGATAGGTGCGCACCGACACGGCGCCGCCGTCCCGTACGGGGCGCAGTTCGCGGTGGGCGCGGACGGCGGCAGCAGGGAGCCGGGTGAGCGGCATGCGCGTGGTGAGCAGCCGGGTGGCGGCGAGGAGACGGGCGCCGGAGCGGCGGGAGACGGTGAGGACGCGTACGTCGGCCGGGCGGCCGTCCCGGCGCGGGAAGGCGTCGGGGAAGTCGAGGATGCCGTTGATGTCGGCGCCGCGGAAGGCGTAGATGGACTGGTCGGGATCGCCGAAGGCGACCAGGGTGCGCCCGCCGCCCGCGAGGGCGTGCAGCAGCCGGACCTGGGCGGGGTCGGTGTCCTGGTACTCGTCGACGAAGACGGCCTCGTACTGGGTGGCCAGGACGCGCGCGACCTCGTCCCGCTCGGCGAGCAGCACGGCGCGGTGCACCAGCTCGGCGTAGTCCAGGACGCCCTGGAGGTCGAGGACGTCCAGGTATTCGGCGAGGAAGACGGCCGCCGCGCGCCAGTCCGGCCGTCCCGCGCGCGCGGCGAAGGCGGCGAGCGCTCCCGGGCCGAGGCCGAGCTCGCGGCTGCGGGCGAGCACTGCGCGGACCTCGTCGGCGAATCCGCGGGTGGTCAGGGCGGCCCGCAGCTCGTCCGGCCAGCGGTTCTTCGGGCGGCCCTCCCGTTCCAGTTCGAGCTCGCCGGCCAGCAGCTCGCGTACGAAGACGTCCTGCTCGGGTCCGGACATCAGCCGCACCGGGTCGGCGAACAGCTCGGGGTCCTGGTGGGCGCGGAGCAGGGCGTAGCAGAAGGAGTGGAAGGTGGTGGCCACCGGCGGCACCGCGCGGTCGCCCATGCGCGCGGTCATGCGGTCGCGCAGCTCGACCGCGGCCTTGCGGCTGAAGGTGAGGACGAGGATCCGCTCCGGGTCCGTCCCGCGCCGCACCCGCTCGGCGACCGCCTCGACCAGGGTCGTCGTCTTGCCGGTGCCGGGCCCGGCCAGCACGAGAAGCGGGCCCGCCCGGTGCTCAACCACGGACCGCTGGGCGGCGTCCAGGACAGGGGGCGTCACCGGTGCGGGCGGGGTCCGCGACAGCCGGTAACCGCCGACCGGCGTGCCTGTCCCCCGGTACTGCGATCGGACGGAGGAGGTGGTGGTCACGTGGTTCGCCGGTTCTGTGTGTGCCTGTTCAGGTTGCGGTCGGGTGCCGACGGTACGCGACCTGCGGCAAGATCACGGGCCGCTCGGGCCGCTTCCCCGGAGCGTCATCCACGGATACGTCCTACTCCGTACGGACGGCCCGCCGCATGGACGGGGTCCCGATGGCGGAAGCTGGATGGTGTGAGCGTCGTCGTGCACCGGTCCTCAGTCCCCGTCCGCGGGTCCCTCGCCGGGCCCGTCCCAGCGGGCCTGCCGCATGTCCAGCCGCGGTATGTGCCCCTGCGCAGCCCGGGACGCCACGCGCAGCGGCGTGCCCTCCTCCTGATAGTGGCCCAGGGCCTCCAGCTCGTGGCCCGGAAGGAAGCCCCCGTCCGAGCGCACCACACGCCACCACGGCACGGCGCCGCCGTACAGCGCCATGACGCGCCCCACCTGCCGGGGGCCGCCCTCCCCCAGCCACTCCGCGACATCCCCGTACGTCATCACCTTGCCGGGCGGGATCCCCTCGGCGGCAGCGAGCACCCGCTCCGCGTACTCCGGGAGCTCCGGCAGTTCGTCTGCGCTCACCCGTCACATCCTGCCGCAGACCACCGACAACGGGCCTCGGAGCCCGGCGCGAGGGCGCTCCAGGGGCGCGCGGAACGAGCAATTGCCCCCTCGTGCGCCCACTCGCGTACACCTCGTGCCACCATCTTCCGGGGCGGTGACTGGTGATACGAGATCAAAGAGCGACATCCGACGAACACGACGCGGGGGCGAGCGACGCCCCCCGCGCACCTTCGCCTGCCCCCGCGGGCGACGCGGGCATGAACGGCCACGCCGTGCCGGAGCCGGCGAAGGACCCGGCGAAGGGCCCGGCCAAGGAGCCCGCCGAGGACTCGGCCGAGGAGCCCGCCAAGGACCGGAACGAGGAGCCTGCCAAGGCGCCGGACCCGGACCCCGACCCGGACCCGGACCAGGACCCCGGCTGCCCTGAGCCCGGCGAGGACGCCCCGCACCCGGATCCCCTCGCCCGCGACGAGCCGATCCTGCCCGCGCGCGTGCACCGGCCCGTCGACCTGATGCGGTTCCTGATCGGCATGCTGGGCATCGCCGTCGTCCTGGGCATCGCGGGCTTCGCGCATGCGACGACCTCGGGCGTCGAGCAGGACATCGCCGACGGGGCGACGCACGCGCCGGACGCCCTGATCGCGTTCGCCGGGTTCACGGCGAGCGTGGCCGTGCTGATCGTGCCCGTGGCCTTCGCGATCGAGCGGCTGATCAAGCGGGACGGCCTGCGCATCGCGGACGGCGTGCTCGCGGCCGTCCTCGCGCACGGCGTGTCCCTGGCCACCGACCTGTGGGTCTCCGACGCCGCCCCCGCCGCCATCCGCGACGCCCTCACCCGCGACGCGCCCAGCGGCGGCGTCACCGACCCCGTCCACGGCTATTTGGCGCCGGTCATCGCGTACATGACGGCCGTCGGCATGGCCCGCCGCCCCCGCTGGCGGGTCGCCCTGTGGGCGGTCCTGATCCTGGACGCCTTCGCGGTCCTGGTCGGCGGCTACACGACACCGTTCTCGATCATCACCACCGTCCTGATCGGCTGGACGGTCGCGTACGGAACGCTCTACGCCGTCGGCTCGCCCAATGTGCGCCCCACCGGCCAGACCCTCCTGGCCGGCCTGCGCCGCGTCGGCTTCTCGCCGCTGACCGCCGTACGGGCCGAGGAGGAGTTCCCCGAGGCGCCCGACTCCGAGCGGGGCCGCCGCTACATCGTCACCCTGGAGAACGGCCCGCTGCTCGACGTCACCGTCGTCGACCGCGAGCAGCAGGCGCACGGCTTCTTCTACCGCGTATGGCGCCGGCTCGCGCTGCGCGGCATCAACCAAAGACGCAGCCTGCAGTCGCTGCGCCAGGCCCTGGAGCAGGAGGCGCTGCTCGCGTACGCCGCCATCGCCGCCGGGGCGAACGCCCCGAAGCTGATCGCCACCTCCGAGCTGGGCCCGGACGCCGTGATGCTGGTCTACGAGCACATCGGCGGCCACCCGCTGGACGCGCTGCCCGACGAGGCGGTGGGCGACGACCTGCTGCTGGGCGCCTGGGAGCAGGTCAAGGCCCTGCAGTCGCGCCGCATCGCGCACCGCCGGCTGGTCGGCGAGTCGCTACTGGTGGATCGTTCCGGCACGGTCTTCCTGACCGACCTGCGGGGCGGCGAGATCGCCGCCGGCGACATGATCCTGCGGATGGACATCGCGCAGCTGCTGACCACACTGGCGCTGCGGGTCGGCCCCGAGCGCGCGGTCGCCTCCGGTGTGGCCGTGCTCGGGCCCGACATGGTCGCGGACTCGCTGCCGGTGCTCCAGCCGATCGCCCTGAGCCGTACGACCCGGGCCATGCTCAAGCAGCTCGCGCGCGAGCGGGCCCAGCGCCAGCGCGAGGCCGTGCTCGCCGCGACCAGCGCCAAGGCGGCGGCGACCGAGGCCGTGGACGGCAAGCCGGCGGACCCCAAGGCCCAGAAACGGGCCGAGCGCAAGGCGATCGAGGCCGCGCTGGACGAGGCCCGCGAGGAGGACCTGCTCTCCCGGATCCGTCAGGAGATGCTCCTCATCCGCCCGCAAGCGCCGGTCGAGCCGGTCCGGCTGGAGCGCATCAAGCCGCGCACCCTGGTGACCTTCATCGCGGGCGCCATCGCCGTCTACTACCTGCTCTCCCAGATCAGCCGCGTGCCCCTCACCGACGCCATCGCCGAGGCCAAGTGGGGCTGGGCGGCGGTCGCCCTGGTCGCCTCCGCGCTCAGCTACGTGGCCGCGGCGTGCTCGCTCGCCGGCTTCGTCCCCGAGCGGCTGTCCATGGTGAAGACGGTCATGGCGCAGGTCGCCGGCTCCTTCGTCAAGCTCGTCGCCCCCGCGGCGGTCGGCGGCGTCGCCCTCAACACCCGCTACCTCCAGAAGTCCGGCGTCCGTCCCGGGCTCGCCGTCGCCAGCGTCGGGGCCTCCCAGCTCGTCGGCCTCGGCTCCCACATCAGCCTGCTCCTGGTCTTCGGCTACATCACCGGCACCGAGAAGACCCCCTCGCTGTCCCCGTCGCGCACCGTCATGGCGGGGCTGCTCACCGCCGGTGTCCTGGTGCTGGTCGTCACCGCGATCCCGGCGCTGCGCAAGTTCGTCTCCACCCGGGTCCGCTCCCTGTTCGCGGGCGTCATCCCGCGCATGCTCGACGTCCTCCAGCGCCCCGCCAAGCTCATCACCGGCATCGGCGGCACCCTGGCCCTCACCTTCGTCAACGTCATCTGCCTCGACGCCTGCGTACGCGCCTTCGGCGGCAGCCTCAGCTACGCCAGCGTCGCCGTGGTCTTCCTCACCGCCAACGCCGTCGGCTCCGCCGTCCCCACCCCCGGCGGCGTCGGCGCCATCGAGGCCGCCACGACCGCCGCCCTGGTGCTGGCCGGGCTCGGCAACGACGTGGCCACGCCCGCGGTGCTGCTCTTCCGGCTGCTGACCTTCTGGCTCCCGGTGCTGCCGGGGTGGCTGTCGTTCACGCACCTGACCCGCAAGGGCGCGCTGTAAGGGGACAATGACGTCGGCTCGTCTCCGACCAGCCGTCAAGCTTTCAGACCGACGATCCGACAAGCCGCGAGGGGAAACATGTCCACGCAAGCCGATGAGGTGGTCGTGTACACGCGGCCCGGTTGCCCCTACTCCATGCTCCTGCGGCTCGGGATACGCCGTACCGGCCTGCAGCACACCGAGGTCGACATCTGGCAGGACCCGCAGGCGGCGGCCTTCGTCCGCTCGGTCGCCGACGGGAACGAGACCGTGCCGACCGTGACCATCGGCGGCACGGCGATGGTGAACCCGTCGACGCAGCAGGTCATGGCGGCCGTCGCACAGCACGCGCCCCATCTGCTGCCCCCGCCCGACGCCAAGCCCCGGCGCCTCGGCCTGCGCCGCCGGGACGCCGGCCAGGACGGCAGCTCCTAGGAGCTCTGGGGGAAGATCCCGGCCAGGTCGTAGCCCACCGGCTCCTCCAGCTGTGCGTAGGTGCAGCCGGCGGGGTCGCGGTCGTCCCGCCAGCGGCGGAACTGCGCGGTGTGGCGGAAGCGGGTGCCCTGCATGTGGTCGTACGCGACCTCCACGACCCGCTCCGGGCGCAGCGGCACCCACGACAGGTCCTTCCCGGCGCTCCAGCGGCTCTGGGCGCCCGGCATGCGGCCGGTGGCCTGGGCTTCGGCCTCGGCCCAGTCGGCCCAGGGGTGGCCCTCGGCGGTGGGCATGCGCAGCGGTTCGAGCTCCTCGACCAGGGCCGCACGGCGGGCCATGGGGAAGGAGGCGCAGACGCCGACGTGCTGGAGGCGGCCCCCGGCGTCGTACAGGCCGAGGAGGAGGGAGCCGACGACGGGGCCGGACTTGTGGAGGCGGTAACCGGCCAGGACGCAGTCGGCGGTGCGCTCGTGCTTGACCTTGATCATGACCCGTTCGTCGGGACGGTAGCCGAGGTCGGGGCGCTTGGCGATGACGCCGTCGAGGCCGGCGCCCTCGAAGCGCTCGAACCATTCCTGGGCGAGCTCGATGTCGGTCGTGGCCGGGGCGATGTGGATGGGCGGCGGCGCGGAGCCGAGGGCGTCGACGAGGGCCTGACGGCGCCAGGTGAGGGGGTCGGCCATGAGGGAGGCGTTGCCGAGCGCGAGCAGGTCGAAGGCGATGAACGAGGCGGGGGTGCGCTGCGCGAGCAGCCGTACGCGGGAGTCGGCCGGGTGGATGCGCTCCAGGAGTGCCTCGAAGTCCAGCCGCCCGGCGGTCGCGATCACGATCTCCCCGTCGATGACGCAACGCGGTGGCAGCCCGGCCCTGGCGGCCTCCACCAGCTCCGGGAAGTACCTGGTCAGCGGCTTGCCGGTACGACTGCCGATCTCGACTTCGTCGCCGTCGCGGAACACGATGGCCCGGAAGCCGTCCCACTTGCCCTCGTAGAGCATGCCGGGCGGGATCCTCGCCGCGGATTTCGCCAGCATCGGCTTCAGCGGTGGCATCACCGGAAGGTCCATGATCCCGATTTTGCGCCCACCGGGCGCCGCCCGCGCGCCGGGCCTACCGTTGGCCGCATGGGAGAGGCTGTCGAGCTGACCGTGGGAGACCGAAAGGTCCGGCTGTCGAACCCGGGGAAGGTGTACTTCCCCGAGCCCGGCTGGACCAAGCTGGACGTGGCCCAGTACTACATCGCGGTCGGCGACGGGATCCTGCGCGCGCTGCGCGACCGGCCGACGACGCTGGAGCGGTACGTGAACGGGGTGGAGGGCGAGTCCTTCTTCCAGAAACGGGCCCCGAAGAACCTGCCCGACTGGATCCCCACCGGCCGGATCCGCTTCCCGAGCGGCCGGTACGCGGACGAGATCTGCCCGACGGAACCGGCCGCGGTGGTGTGGGGCGCCAATCTGGGCTGCCTGACCTTCCACCCCTGGCCGGTGCGGCGGGCGGACCTGGAACACCCGGACGAGCTGCGCATCGACCTGGACCCGCAGCCGGGCACCGACTACGCGGACGCCGTGCGCGCCGCGCACGAGCTGCGCGCGCTGCTGGAGGAACTCGGCCTGCGCGGGTGGCCCAAGACCTCCGGGGGGCGCGGGCTGCACGTCTTCGTGCCGATCTCACCGGAGTGGGACTTCACGCAAGTGCGGCGCTCCGCGATCGCCATCGCGCGGGAGCTGGAGCGGCGGATGCCGGAGCAGGTCACCAGCAAGTGGTGGAAGGAGGAGCGGGGCGAGAAGATCTTCGTCGACTACAACCAGACGGCCCGCGACCGCACCATCGCCTGCGCCTACTCCATCCGTCCGCGCCCGCACGCCCCCGTATCCGCCCCGCTGCGCTGGGACGAGGTGCCCGACGCCCGCCCCGAGGACTTCGACCTCGGGACCATGCCCCGGCGCTACGCCGAGGTCGGCGATGTGCACGCGCCCATGGACGACCCTGCGGCCGTGTGCCGCCTGGACGCCGTACTGGAGCTGGCCGCGCGCGACGAGCGCGAGCACGGGCTCGGGGACCTCCCCTATCCGCCGGACCACCCGAAGATGCCGGGCGAGCCGCTGCGGGTGCAGCCGAGCCGGGCGAAGCACCGGCCGCCGGAGGCGTGACGCACCCACGCCGAGGGCGCCCGGCAGGAGCTTTGCCGGGCGCCCTCGGCGCGTGAGTACGAGCGGTGGAGCGGTGGTCAGTGGTGGTTCCACTGCCCGTGGTGCCCGTGGTCGTCGTGACCGTCATGACCGTCGTGGTTGTTCCACTGGTCGTGGCCCCAGTTGTCGTTGTTCCACTGGTCGTGGCCCCAGCCGTCGTTGTTCCACTGGTCGTGGCCCCAGTTGCCGTGGCCCCAGTTGCCATGGTCCTGACCATGGTCGTGGTCGTGGCCGTGGTCCCACGGACGGTTGTGGCTGGGGCGGCCGTGGTCGTGGTCGTTGTCGTGCGCCATGGCGGGTGCCGTGGAGCCGACGAGCGCCGTGAGAGCCGCGGCGCCGACAGCACCGGTGGCGAGCAGACGACGGATGCGCATGGGTGTCTCCCTCTGAGAGCCGAACTGGTCACTTCACAGAGTTACCTCTCGTAACACAATGCGCACGTCAGGTAAGCCGAACGGACGCAAGCCCGTGTCGCGCCCCCGTTCCGCCCATCGGAGTCACTCTCCTGGGTGAACCGGATGACCATATTCGGTTCCGCTCTGTCACTATTCGCTCACATACCGAAGTCAGCAGACGTGAGGAGTACGCATGACCGCGATGGGTTCGCTGCTGGCACTGGCCGCAGCCTTCCTCCTCCCCCTCCCCGTGGTGCCGCCCGCGCGCGTCGCCTCCGGGCCGGTCATCTACGCACACCGCGCCGGGGCGGCGTACGCGCCGGAGAACACGCTGGCCGCGATCCGCAACTCGCACCGGCTGGGCGCACAGTGGGTCGAGAACGACGTACAGCGCACGCGCGACGGCCAGTTGGTCGTCATCCACGACCCGACACTCGCGCGCACGACGAACGTCGAGAAGGTCTACCCCGCGCGCAAGCCCTGGCGGGTCGCGGACTTCACGCTCCGGGAGATCAAGCGGCTGGACGCGGGCAGTTGGTTCGGCAGGAAGTACGCGCGCGAGCGCATCCCCACCCTCGCCCAGTACATGGGGCAGCTCGACCGCACCGGACAGGGCGTCCTCCTCGAACTGAAGCAGCCGCAGCTCTACCCCGGCATCGAGAAGCAGACCCTCGCCCTGCTGGACAAGGAGGGCTGGCTCGACGGCCCCCACATCGCCGACCGGCTCGTCATCCAGAGCTTCAGCGCCGCCGCCCTGCGCACCACGCACCGGCTGCGCCCGGCCGTGCGGACCGGCTTCCTCGGCAACCCGGCGGTCGGCGAGCTGCCGTCGTACGCGGCCTTCGCCGACCAGATCAACCCGAGTGACAAGACCCTGACCTGGTCGTATGTCGATGCCGTGCACCACACGCGCGGCCCGCACGGGGTGGACATGAGGGTCAACACCTGGACGGTCGACGACACATCGCGGGCCACGGCGGTGGCCGGCCTCGGGGTCGACGGCATCATCACCAACCGGCCGGACGTCATCGAGGACGCGGTCGGCTAGCCACACCTCCCGGACAGGGCCTAGCGGGCGGCCTGGTACTCACGGACCCGGCCCATCAGCCGCGCGAGCTGCGCCCGTTCGTCCTGCGACAGCGGGGCCAGCAGCTCGTCCTGGACCCGGTCCAGCACCGGGTCCAGCCGCTGTAGTTCCGCACCGCCGGCGGGAGTGATCGCGATGACATTGCGGCGCCGGTCGTCGGGGTCGGGGGCGCGCTCGGCGAGCCCGGCGGCGGCGAGTTCGTTGACGGCGGCGACGATGTAGCTGCGGTCGACGCCGGTGCGGCGGCTCAGCGACGCCTGACTGGCGGGACCGAACTCCTCCAGGGCGGCGAGCAGGGCATAGCCGTAGCGGATGCCGCCGGCGGAGCCGAAGGCCTCGGCCATCATGCGGTGCACATGGGCGGCGGTCTGGGTGATCAGCCAGCTCGGGCGGCCGGCGAGCCGGGCGGGGGCGG
>Ga0307517_10002796_pt1 | contig 27713 bp, 31 predicted proteins | sample 23_EM_MG_FD_194515 | JGI IMG/M metagenome (GOLD analysis project Ga0307517, IMG submission 194515) | Populus trichocarpa ectomycorrhiza microbial communities from riparian zone in the Pacific Northwest, United States - 23_EM | ecosystem: Host-associated > Plants > Roots > Unclassified | place... | reverse complement strand
CGACTGGGTGGTGACCGGTGACTTTTTGACAGGCAGTATGCGCCATACGGTGCTTGTTCAGGGTGCCCGTGTAGGTTGATCATGTACCTGAACGTCGCTGTGTTGCCCTCACACTTCTGTTCTCCAAAGCTTGCTCAGGGTTGGTGCAGCCAGTTCACACACTTACAAGGCACCGGAGGTCTTGAACTCGTGCGGCCGGCCGGACGCCCTGTCAGCTTTGTCCTTGTTTGTCCCCCCTTTCGTTACCGGTCCGCTCTCGCTGTTGCCATGGCGCTCGATCGCTTGACTGTAACCTAAGCCTATCTGCCTCCTACATAACACCATGTCCGCGCCAGCGCTCCATTTAGCTGAACTCCCTACAGAGACCCTGGAGCATGTACTTCTATATCTCCCTGGTCAGGATATTGTCAAGATGGAAGCGGTGCGAAGGTTACCACCGACTCCACGCGAAGCGTTGTTGATTTCAATTGTGTCGTATGGTCTAGGTTAACCAACACTTCTGGGGCCTCATTCGTAGCTCGCCCGCCCTTCAACACCGACGCGAGCTCTTCGCTGCAGGCCTGATCGATAACCCCTGCAGTCCTTGTGATTTGGCTCAACGTCGAAAACTATGTGAGGGGTATACAAACAAGTGGTCCAAGACGGCGAGTGTGGTCAAGAGCACACATAAATTGCCTCCCAGCCAATCTTCACGCTGGGATCATGCCAGGCCTATTGGGAGGAGCACACTGGTCACGCGCCCCATGCCGGGTAGCAGCCTTAATTTCATATCCATCCCACCGGTCGCGAGCCAAAAGCCGATTGACGTGTGGAGCATCCCTCCATTTCCTTTCCAGTTGTTTGATTTTGCTGTGTATCACCCTGAAAACGTGCTTGCTGTTTCTGAACACGACGAGCGGTGAGTAGTGTCCCCTCCTCGCTCAATGGGTGGCATTCGGTGGCTGATTGTTTGCAGCCTGTTTCGTATCTACCTTCTCAACCTTCGGGACGGTTCTCCTTACTGCGCACCCCCCTCCAACACCATCACGTGGGCCATCCCGCAGGGTGCACCGCCGATATTGGGCGGAACGCTTACCATCACAGGCTCTAGAGTCATGATCTGCCTCTTACACTACACCTCGATCACGTCAAACGGCACATCGTGGACGGTGCTTGTGTGGGACCGAAAAACTGGAGACCTGGTGAGGGTAGTGTGACAGGAGGGTGGCCGTATTTTCCTGACTTCATCTCATCAGGTACTCGACCCTCCCATCATGACTTGGAGGGGATTTCACTTTTTTGATGCATCCTTCCTCGACGAGTTTCGAATCATGGTTACGACCCGTGACACTGGTACCAATGCTCCCGGGTTCATCGTGTTCAACACGCTTATCCCACAGGACCATCCAATGAGTTCACGACGGTTCAGCCTCCCACCACAATACCACGATAGAGATCATCTCGTGTTTGTCGACCGGGATAGGCCCTTGGGAACACTAAACAGTGATGAACCCATTACCACCGATCCAACCCAAACGATCCTCGTCATAAAACTTTCAAAGTTTGGCTACCGAAATATTTTCCTGGTCGTGCGGATAAATGCTTTGATCGAACATGTGTGTTCAACGCGCACAGATGCACATTTACCCTGGGATGAGTGGGGGAGGAATGCTGTGATTATGGAGGACCGACCGCCAGGTTCTGGCTTACCCATTTATGTTCACGGCACCCATCTTGCTATGGTGTCGACAATGCCATATCGGAATGGCCTGACGGACTGCCACCGCGTTCGCACTTTTGACTTCGGCCGCCGTCGATGTGGCGCACTGCCATTTTGGGATGAGGAGGGTGGTGGAACTGAGAGGAAGGCCTCGTTTTTGGATGGAAGTGAATTTGTATTTGAGGCGGCCGGGGTCAGGAATATGGCCATGTTGGGTAGCGTGGGATCACTGGGCAACGGCAACTTCTTCCAGGTGAGTTATCTCTCCATTCCGCAGCAGCGGCGTCGCAGACTGAGACTCTGGCAAGATATCGGCGGATGATCCCAGTTCGGAGGTCATCTTACACGTTTGGGAATTGACTTGAGAATATTCTTCGTTTAAATCATCTCTTGCTCTACGTTCACCGGCCGTGGCAACGGCGGCGTCATGCAAATGGATTATAGTTCTGTATCATCCGTATATGATCCGGCGGGACCACCACTGTGAAAACGCTGTCTCCGCGGTTTTACCAACAACCTTGGGATCAGCCGAGTTGGAAATGCGGTAGACCCCAAATGACCGTTGGTCGCGTGCATACAGTGCTTACCGGTACACGTATTGTTGGTTTACCATATTTCCCAACGCTTCAATCGATTCTGAGTGGATCGAAATCACCCCCAGATGACCGGCCACTGTGAAACCGAAGACACGTACATAAGCCACGCGACGACTCCGCGCTCATCCTGCTGGGCAGCGATGAAGCAGCGATGAGCTCCCTGAGGTCGCTGACTGCATCGCCAGGGCTGAATTTCACTCGGACTTGAAAGTGGCCCGGGTCGTGGCCCAGCGCCGAAAAAATATTTTGGCGTGACGTGTCCTTGCGTCCCAGACGGTCGTCGGCAATCACCTGGATGGCAACATGCAGTCGGCCAAGAACCAAGACAATTAGGCACAAGATAGAAAGCTGTGAGACGGACTTCAATCAACGTCATGGAAAGACAGAGACCGAACGGGTGAAAGGGTAAGAAAGGAATGTGGGTCAACACCGATCATCCTCATGGCTCTGCCGGATACGCCGGCACAGGCTTTTACATGGACTTGATATAGAAAAACACGCTACAATCTACAAACATAAATCATGGCGGCGGCGCTAGCATACAGAAAGAATCTGGCCGTCAATATGTCGTGTCAGTTGTGGGGCTTTAATCCATGGCAGAGAAATCGTACCACTCTCAACTACACTCCGTCATCCGGTAAAGTCCATCAGAGAAGTGGGATGGGTCTTACCTCTCGGTCATTTGTATCTGGTCAGAACGTCCACCCTTGAATCTCTTCGCCTCCCAGGTGTGATACATCTCGCTCACGCCCCACCATCTACAAAAGGGGATAGAGAGGAGCATCACCCCCAACCACGACAACACAACTCCAACGAGTACCAGCCAAATCGCATTTCCCCACTCAGCGTCGAATCTTCTCCCCGTCAACTTTGGGTCTCTTGCGATGACATTGATGGCAAGGTCCGCGGCGAAAACGGTCGAGCTCAGGAGAGCGTTGGCGATGGTAAAGACCAAAGAGATGATGAACATCGAGTGGGTATCAAGAAACAGGGACGTGACGGCCCCGACGAATGAGAGTGCCGCGACGATGGGGTGAAGAACGAGGAGGGCCGTTAGCGCTTGAGGAATCGCTTTGGCGAGAAGCTTTGGGTGTCCGGTGATGTCCAAAACCAAGTCGGGTATCTGGTAACCAACCGTAGGTCCATAGCAGAGACCATCGGGATGCAACCACCATCCGCTAATGGGCGTGCTGCAGCGCAGACCGACGTACGGGGAAAAGACAGTGGATTGTTTGAGTCAATCACGTCACCCCTGTTGAACCATAGCAACGGAGCTCGACTCACCTGTACGCGCACACGCCCCATACCCCGAACCTCAACCTGACGCCGGCAGACACATCTGGCCGGCCAGGATGGAAGTGCGAGTTGACACCCAAGATGTATATCGACTTTATAATCGGCAGCGAAAAAGAGATAAGGAGGAAGAGCACGAACTCCGTTAGAAGCAGACTTGAAGTGACAATTGGCAAGACCCTGTGCCTGCGCAACGGCCCCATGGCTGCAATATTACGGGTGGGGAGCCAGGGACGAACGAGGACGGGGGTCGTCGCTTCGAGCTGGGAGGAAAAGGAAAAACAACAGAGGGAACTTCAGAATCTTCCAGGACGACAGGATCTAGTGTTGTGCCGGCCAATAGCCGGCTATGTGATTCCAATGGCCTGGCCAAATCGCGGAGGATGGCCGCGATTTTGCCGTCACATTCGGAATTTTCCACGGCAATATTTTCTCACGACCAACACACCAGGAAGCGAACGGGGGAGTGCCTAAAAATCTATTCGTAAGCACTGTCGGGTCCAGCAAGTACCGTTAGACAATACCGAACGGCCAACGGACACACCAATTTACGGCAATAACCAGTAGCCTCGCCTAACTTTAGTTTCTAACGGCCAGTGGCGATTCAACGTTCAACGTTCAACACTGACCGGATCACATCCAGACAGGCGTTCCGCCGTTCCGGGGTGATCGATGATCGATTGGAGTTTCCGGGCCGGTGCAGTCGCCGAGCGTCTACCGGTGCCACATCATCGGCAACAAACTGAGCAGCGTCCAGAGGAACATCGCCATGAATCCCACCCCGGTGGTAACCGATAATCGATAAAGTGTTACTCGCGTTAGTATCCTGTTCCGTTACTATTATTACTGGTACTTTACAGCTGTGGGAGAGGTGATAATCCCTCGTCCTGCCGAAACGGAACGCGGGCCAACACCGACCATCACCATGATTCCAGGTCGCAACGAGGTGAGGCAATAAGCGCACATCTGAATTATCGCGGTAGGTAACATATACATGCTCAACAACGGAGAGGACTTTCTCCAACTACTTTCTATCCCACAACGCCACTCGCCAAGTCTGTTCCACGATTTGAGGCTTCGCGATCTTATCGAGAGGATCTTGGGGTTTCACAATTTCGCCCACACCAGGAGGGAAATTCACTCCCGTCGCATTCTGAGCACCGCTCGTAGCCATGACGTCCTTTGTTTCAGATCCAGGGGGCCGACTCCAGACATCTTCGATAGCTTTGGAGAGCTCCTCCTGGAGAGCCACCAACCCGGCTTGAAGAGCTTTACCCTCTTCACGGTGTTCGTCCGTGAATTGGAGCATATGCGGAAGAAGTTGTCCTGCCTCTCCTGAAAGAAAAAAATGCACGTGGGGAGATGAGAACGATTTTCGCTCATGAAAGGAAATTCGCATTCCCTCGCGTACCTTGAATCGTAGCCAACCTCGCGCACATCTTCACGATCGACCGCAGCAAGTATTCTTCTTCATCCACAGTGCCTTTCCTCCCAGACCCGACTTTACGTTCCGCCTTGCGTCTGGATCTCGAACTCTGCCTAGGAAAAATGCGGTTCCCTCAAATTCGTCCCAGCAAAAAGGGAGTAATTCGATGGGGACCTACCTTGATTTCTTCGAAGCTGTGGATGGTGCGGCGGTGTACCGCGTAAACGCAGTTGGAGCCATCGAGACATCCGTCATCACGTCGATGTTGTGTAGATCCACATCGTCGTTGCCATAAAACGCGTCTGAAACACACATGTATCGAGCGTTGCCATCAGTTCGCGTTATCTTTGTTGGAAACACCACAATAGCGATCTTGAAAAGGTAATTCCATACCTGGTTGTTCGACCTTTTTTACCCTAAGCTCCTGGACACGAGCAACCTGCTTAGAAAGTTGAGATTTAATCTCGCCGAGATCCTCTACAAGTTGCGATTTGGTTTCGAGTGCACCGGGGTGGATGATCTCTTCTGTTAATTCCGGAATGGCATGGAGGGAGGCCTGAGCAAAAAATAATCGGTGATTTCCCACCGCCAGCGAAGAGGGGGCGGAGAGCTTACAATACGACGAGCATCCGCAAATAAACTCCCTTCGACGTATGAAATCACGGCTTGCCTCACATCTCCGGCATAGTCGAGCAAGACCGTCGCCGCTTCAGCGTATCGCTTCTTCGAGCTCAGATCATCTACGAAAATCAAGTCAACACCAAGGTGGACCGAGAGTATACACCCTTCTCACCCGCTACCCTGAGCCCCATCTCAGCGAGCTCGTCTTCCGGCGTACCCTCCTGAACCGCAAGGTCAAATAGTTCTCTCCAATCCAGAGCCCTCTCATAGGCAATCATGGCCTTGGCCGGTTTTTCCGCTTGTACGAACACTAGAGGTGAAAACAAAAAACGTCTGGACGAACGCTTCGGCAAGTTCTTTGTATCTGCTTACCCAGAGCAGCCTGCGAGAACTCTCTTCTTTCGAACAAGTACTCGCCATAAAAATTCAGGACGGACTAGATTCCCCGATGGTCAATTGAGATCCAGAAGCGTCATAACGGCACAAACGAGACCTTATAATCCTCCGTTCCTTCCCATATTGACAGCGCAAGGTTATACAACCGATGCTTCTCGACATAAGCCATCGCCTCGTCGAACTGATCAGGACCTGGCCGTCTACATGAGATCCAGCCAGAAAGGTAACCTTTCAGCGGGGCAACCCACCAGCATTACTCAAATTCCTCAAAGCCTTTTCGTACCGCTTGAGGTGATCATCGATCTTGAACTTCTGGTAATTTGTCTCCAATGACCTCAACTCCCGAAGGAACGGCAGATACTCTCTCGGGTCCTGCTGACAGTCAGTACCCGGACACTCTTTGTGGTAGGAGCTGAGTCAGTTACCTTTTGCGCATGTTGAGCGATCATCAACACGAGAGAAAAGTCATACATCCCCAACGCGAGGTCGAATAGTGTGTTGGCGTCCACAAGGAAGATGATGTATTTCACGGCATCTTCGGCTAAGTGAGGCGCGCTTTCTAGGAATCATCCCTTCTATCAGTCCAGGTCTTAGGCAAGGGAAAGATAGCACACCTCGAATTCGTAGTAGCAGCGCCAGACCAGCCTCATAATCCGGAGGTTGACGGAACACATAGGCAGTGAGGATGGAATTTATGTACCGGTTCAGATCCCTGTTCTCCAGTTCGGCTCTAACACTATCGCACACTCGGCCGATCATCTCGGTTGTCATCGTACTCCTCCTTCACGATACACGGCAGAGTCAGCGATTATACCACTATACGCCCTTGCATAGACCTACGCACCCCACACTCGTCAGGAAAAGGTTGATGTGGTCGACATCATCGATCTGTCCCACAAACTTTGAGATATCGGAAAAAAAGCCGTCCGGATCATGTTCCACGAGAACATTGAGATCGATGCGATGCTTGCGACACGATAAGAACGCCTTGCGCCACTGTCCACTATAGGCTTTCCGGTCAACAGCTTGGAATGCAGGAGAAAGGAAAACAAGCACCCATCGACATTTTTCTTCACAACCTCCAACACCAGTGGCCGTGGGTTCACGGTCTCTAGATTCCCTCTTGGCATTTGTAATACCAGTGCCATGTTGCTCGACACTGCCGTGACGATCCTAGACCCTCTTTCCACCCTCCGAATCTCACTCTCGAACCTCCTCTCACCGGAGTAACTAGCAGAAGGAACCGAAAAGAGTTCTCGAATCGGGATGAAATGTGCTTCGTGCACCAAGGTCACGTATATCACAAACCCTGAAGCACAATAGAAAGAGTTGGCGTTCGTCGCGAGCATCGTGGATCCAGACCGATTGGCAGCATGCAGCCTCCCAGCTTTAGATAACCCAATGAAGAGAGGGTTATCACCGTCCGAAGGGCCGAGCTCTCCATGGAAAGCGGGACAGAATTCTGGGAACTTGGCGATCTGGTTCACGGATCCCGAGATGTCGACTAATGAACCGCGTCAGTGAGTAATGGATCAACATCGAGGCGACTCAAACCTCGGAAAACCTGCCCCGCCGAATCCTGCCAGACATCTACAGCTGCGTCTGGTATCATTCCACCACGTGCGGGCAAGTCAACTTCATTGTTGACCTCGAGGGTGTCGTCTCCAACCTCTGCGTATGTTAGAACGTCGTTCTCCCTCGACCCAAGAACCGCGATAGTAGTCTTCCCACCAACGACGGCGGAAACGCCGACACGCCTCGCGAGGCCAGCAGAAACGGACCCTTCTCCGACCTTCATGGGGTTCATGATCTTCCCGGGACCAGGGCCAAGCCTCGTCTGGAGATTCCATACCTGTACCAGCCCACTCTCCCACAAGAAAGCGACGGTGTCGTTTGTCGAGGAGAAAGAGGCATGTAAAGGTGTTTTGACGAGAGGGAGAGCGAGCTTGAACGACGACATTGGAGGAGGGATGTTTTGAGAGCGGAAAGGTGTGAAAAGCGCATTAACTTTGAGGATAAAAGAAAGTCAGAGGGTTCGAGAGATGTCTTAGACGTATAAACTTACGTCCATCCATGACTACGATAGTTCCAGAGTCATTCGGGAACGTGGTAGTCGACGCCCATGTCTCCCAGTCGTAAGTCCGCAAGGATAAGTGGACTGAGACGGTGTATTAGAAAAACGTCCCAGATGGTGGAAAGAAACCACGTACAAGGAGTAGCGAGGATCAGCTTAGAACTATCCTCAGGGTGCCATAACACCCGCGTAAACCGTTCATCGGCTGGGGAATCAATCTCCTGTTTTAAATACCTACTGAAGTTGACGATATGTGGTATAGCTCCTCATTAGCGACCACTCACCAGTGGTAGTTGCCGGTGGTCCAAAGTTGAACTGCCAAGGTGTGAGTTCGAAGATCGGGGGGGCGAGAAACGCGTAACGAACCCACATCTTTTTCCTGTCCCCTTATCCAGATGGACAGGATCTTCGAGTCGGAACTCCAAGCCACTTCCTTGACAGAATATCCCCAACAAATCCTCCCATCCAGGGTAGTCTTATTCCACGGTTCCCTCAAGTTGAATTCGCCGTGCCTGAGACCATTCCTCTCGAAAAACACAACGTCATGTCGACCGTCTTTCCCCGCACCTCCACCTTCGAAACCGAACCTCTGAGTAGAAGTTATCAAGTTTCCGGAAGGTCTCCACGAGAGGGTGTGCTCCAATCCAGCGACAGCTTCAGACGTAGATTGCAGGGCAGCATCACGGTCATATACCCTCAGAATCCGCCTCCTCAGACCACCCTGAGGATTTCTGCTAGATAAGGCGGAGACCACGAAGTACGCCCCGTCTCCGCGCCAGCTGATTCGGGGGATTTCGTCGTCATCGGGACTAGAACCGATAGTATCGAGGTTGGTCGCGACTTGGGCTGCGGCCTTCCCGAGTGAACCGTGGAACTGAGTTTGTTTTGAACCCCAACCGACATTTATCGGCGCGTCTAGGGGGGATGCGTCAAAAATCACCTGGAGTCCGGGGATTCGCAGCTTATCATTACCTTCACCATATTCCTCGGTGTGTAATGGCGCTTCAGAGAGGACATCGAAAATCGGTGTCATCAACATTAACTTGTGGTCGCCTAGAACCTTCTTCAGTCTCCGCGGATCGCACTCGTCAACAACGTACCCGTGATTAAGGCCAACAACGATTCATCTGGACTCCACGCGGCAGCAAGGATCCCAAAATCAATAGATCCGACGATGTCCGCCTGCGACATACATTCAATAAAACATACTGAAGATTTGCTGGAAGACATACAATCGGAGCATCGTCTTGCAGTGAAATGGTGACAATGTCTCCACAACATAGAACGACGGCCAACGCCCGGCTGTCGGGCAAGACTTGACAAGCAAGAACTTGAGATGACGGTGGATTGAAGGATGGGATCGAATTTGAGGTGAACAGGGCTACTGGGGAGGGCTGATTCGCGTCAACCAATTACAATCGGCACCAATCTGGATTCGCATACCTGTATCAGCTCGTTTTGTTGAGATTCGAGTTTAAAAATCTCGACTTCGATATCAGCGTCCGCATTCTGACGTTCGGATGTAACATAGATCGCATCCTCCTCGAGGTCAATCGCCACTGCAGAGATGTTCGCGCTGGGCAACGCGATATTGTGTACAGCTTGTAGTCCGAGGTTCCGCATTCCGAGAGGATAAAATCTAGAAATGCATAGATGGAGGAAGAGGGAGGGAGGAGAAACGGGTTTTCAAAATTCTTCTCACGACTGCACTTTCTTTCGACTCGATCTCTGATGGGACCATCACGGATGGACGCCTCTTCCTCGAAAAGGCCGTCAAAGCACAAGAAAACCTCAACTATGGCTTTATCGACGTCGGAAAAAATGCCAGGAGTGTCGAAATTGAAGGCGCAGCTACGACAGACCAGGAGGTTACTGGCCAAAGTATGTCGCAGTTTCAAGTCGCATCCACTTTCCAAGTTCCAACCGTCCAGGATGACCTTGCTGCAGATGTGAGGGTGGAAACGGAGCGAAGACTGAAATCTCTTCAAAAAGACTTGGAGAAGGCTGAGACCGTGAACAAAGAGAGGGAGTTGGCCGTGCGATACCACAAAGTGAAGTTCTTTGGTCAGTTCGTCTCTGGCCCCGCTGCACAGGGTTATCTCTCATCCGGGATATAGAGCGACAAAAGTTGCTACGGAAAATTAATCAAGCCAAAAAACAAACGCCGGTCAACGAAGGCCAATTATTCGCACTTCGAGTTGATCTGAACTACGTCTTGGTGCGGAACGGATGGCCCTGTTCGGCAGGGAGGCGAATTCTAACGCTGTTATCAGCACCACCCGAAACTACGGAAATACGTGGCACTATTTCCACCGACAACAGATGGGGAATCAATGGGAGAAAACGCTGGGCCAACCGAGACAGACACAGCCCGGGAAGAGGTGCGGGCTCTCATCCGGGGACAGATGGAGAAAGGGGAGATCTCGCGTACACCGGAGACAGGGTTGGCTGGGAACGTGAGGGGATGATATTCACAAATACATAGGACGGGTCGACAAAGGGAGAGGGCAAGGTTTTGTTTACGCGCTGGTTGCATACACCCCGTTCTCGTGACGAGGGCTTTCCTTCCGCTTTCGGTCTGCTTCACTTTCGCTCTCTTTCTCCCTCCTCCCCCTCCTCTCCGTCAAATGAGCTCGGTCTCGCCTGCGGCATTTCTTCTCTGGTCGATTTTAGCCGTAATTGTGCGTAAATACCGCCCGGAAATCCGCAAGAAATATGCTGATTCCACCTTTTACTTTGCCTGCTCCTCGCGCACAGTTCCTCGGTTTCCTCACCCAGCATCTCTGGAGTTATGATAGATTTAACTGCCTCAGGTGGAACTCGGGGCGGCAACCAGGTGCATTCAAGAGGGTCATGACCGTTAGTCCTCCCTCCGCAGCCACGGATATGGCGCAACCCCGGTGAAGCTAAACCCTCCGCTCTTCAGTACTCATATGTGGCCTCGGTGCCGCTGTTGGTTGTGTTCAGCGTATCGATGACAACGGTTAAAGTGCGAGAAGGTGTGTCCCGGAAACCCTACTTCGTTTCCCGTCCACAACTACTCACACCGCCCTCCCTCCAGGGTGGATCGTACTTCCGGACCGATCAGGTACGCGGACAACGGCCAATCGAGCGTCGATGACAGAACTCAGCGATACACCCTACAGTAATCCCTCGACCGGTGCAGTTGTACTCTGATAGCTCCCTGGCTTTACTCCTCCCTCTCTACTTTCTCCTCGCGGGATCCTGGGCCCTAGAGTTGTGAGTTTTCCTACATCACGCGTTTCCGATCACCTGGCGATCGCCAAGCTAATGATTTGATCTCACGACCAATCAACAAGGGTCACTCACTTAGAAGGCAAGCTCGCTTGCCATTGAAACGTGCACCGGCTCACACTTTATGCGCAGAGCTGATGTTCTGGTTATTCATGCTGAACCAGGGTCCTGGCAAGAGCCAATGGTTCTCCAGTTGTGAGTGCAAAATGTGGTTTTTCGGTAAGTTACCCTCACCCCCTTGGTGTATTTGTCTCTGATGGTTATCAATCGCTCAGGAAGCTTCGTTTCCATCTTGGGGCTTCCCCTCACCGCGCTTGTGGCCAAGGACAACATCGTGCTTGTGATTGCATCAATCTATACCTCAGAGGAGAACCAAACTGAATCATTCCTGGGTAGTGCGACGCTTGGATCGTTGTGGTCGGCTCATCGGGGTCACTTGCTACGACTATCGCGTTCGTATATGTTCTCCTCAAGTTCCCTGGTTTCCTTCGCCATATCAAGTCCGAAGGGGCCGAAGCCCCCATTGTCGTCCAGCTTCATACCTTCTATCGTTTGAACGTGAGACCGTCCCCTCTACCATACGTCACAGGACTTGACGGGCTCGCTCAGATTGCTCGATTCATCTTCCGGATAATGTTCTGCCTACCACTGCTTATAATAGGTATTGACGCGGTTGCGCCGGGTCAACAGATTATCAACCGCCATCCGTAAGTATAACCCTGGTGAGATATCTCCGACGTACCTGACACCGTGCGCATAGGTTTTGGTCAGGTACACCAGTCCCCCGCACCATGCGGAACACGGTTCCTCACTCCATGATTTAGATTTTCTTTTTATGCTCGGCGGAACCGGATGTTTCTTCTCATCTGCTATAACTCTTTTGGTCCGTTGCCATACCTGCCACTTGTCTATCTTTACTGATGTATCAAACCCGCCAGATATTCTTCCCTCGGAACATCACAAATGAGGTGGGCTACCAAGTCAAGCAACAAGTTCCCACCCTGAACTCCAGACCCCCATCTCACTACACCTTTCCGCAACCCACATCACCCAAGAGCCCCGTGAACTTTGTGCAATACCACCAGCGATATCGAGGAGAGTATCCCATTGAAGTGGACTACAGGTTCCCGCCCATAGCATCACGATCAAGGACAAGGCAAGACAGGAATTTCAGGTCCTTGGATTTTGAAGTAGGTCTCCGGGACGACAACGCGTCAAGTTATTCCGAAGCACCACCTTATCATCAATACCCGGAGGAAGATCGGTGGGAAGACCGGGGTCGTGGGCGAAGGGAGAGGGAACACTCGAAGGCCGATTTTGAGGCGGTCCCTGGGACGATAAACGAAAATGCGATTGCCATGTTTGAGGCTAGGCCGAGGAGGGGTGAGGGGACCGGTCCACCCCTTCAGCCAGCGACGAATCTACATCCTTATGTGGGTGCTCTCGCATCAATGTGTAGAAATCTTCAGACTGACTTCCATAATCGCAGGTCGCCACTTTCACCTCTCCTATCGGTAAGCCACCTCAAGTTCAACCGACACGGCAGATTCTGATTAATATTGATCGATTTTGTAGATTTGGTCGACGTGTCCATGATCCCCCACGACAATTACACACGATTCATCTGAAAAACCCGACCTTCGATCTCGATCCTGACGAAAAAAAAACATCTCCCCGCATTCCTCAGCCGGGGGGTGTACATGTAGCAGATTGTTTTCACCAAATTCCTCTGGACTTTCTCAAATCCCACCCAACCCATGCTCTCGTGTGCTCTCTTGCTTCATTCCACACCCACCGTCGCCTCTCGTGTCGTTTATTCCGCTGCTATCTCAACCAATCCGCTATTAATTACCCCTGCCCCTCTGCACTCATGCCTTGTTCCAGTCCATACCCCCTGGTCCACTTGCTCCTCGATCGCTTCGTCGCACCATCATTGTGTAGATATGTACCTCTTTCCTCTCACCCGTTCCCTCCCCGATCCCTTTCTTGGGTGAAAAATTGTGTTGTAACACCATAGGTTCTACAGCTACGTATCCGTACCAGTACACTTGACCTAACTTTCTCATCCTTCTCCCTCCAGTGAATCTGAACTCATGAAATACGATCAGCACGTAACCCCTTGCGGTCCGTTGTCCTCCGGCATTGGAATGAATCGAAGTTCCTTGGGCCCTCGGAGGGATTATTGGCGAGTCTGGGTGTGTGGGTGCCCGAGGCCGACGTCCGACACCTGATCCTTATCATCGTACCGACCACGAGTCCAGGTCTCTGATGGGTCTGATATAGAATGGAACGAAAACGGTTTGCAATTCTGGGCGCATATATGCTGGTTTGGTCGAACAAAAAAAAAAGAAACAAAGTGTACAATCCATCCCGGGTGATAGGGTACAAAGCATGCCGACAAAAAAAAAACGTCCAAGTCAAGTCCAGCGAAGCAAAGCGGATTAGTAGGCACACGGCAAGCGAGCAAGCACAGCGTGGGTCAAGTAAAGAGCCGAGGGCGGGTCACAGAGTTTCTCAAGCACCGTCAATCCCAGGAGAGTATCGCGAACACCATCTCGTTTACAGAACGGAGGGTAGCACGGAGCTGGTCGTCCTCTTCGTAATCGTCGTCGATATCCATTCCGTTCCCAATGGGATAAACCTCCACAGACGGAACCCAACTCGGTTCCTCCTCCTCCATCCCATCATCGCCTTCGAGGCATTCTCGGGCTTGAGCCTCACGATGCTCATGCTGGGGCCTTTAGTCAGTCCTCGTGAAGAAAAAATCCTCCGAACCAACCCGACCCACTATTGTTGTTTCCCGAGGCCGGACGTCATCCAACTCAAGTGTACCAGTTCGGTCCTCAGTTACCGTCAACGACAGCTGCGAAGTCAGATCCACGTTTTGCGCGACACGCCTAGCACGCATCCTCCTCGTCTCTCTGAGTCCACCTTCTGAGCCTAACCCATCCACATCATCCACAGCCTTCCTCTTACCTCCAACAAAGCCATCCTCGAAGCCACCTCGCACGGTCGTAGCTCTCGTAACGGTCAGATTATGGCTCCTGAAAGTGCTGGCAGCGACCTCTTTCCCGCCATTACAACGTTCCTGACAGGTGCACCATTTTCGCTCCGGATGTTTTGACTTGGACTTGCGACCAGCTCGGGTCGACGCGGGAGTTTTACCCATCGCAAGAAAGCAAATGTAGCAAGGAGAGCAGCGGGTGTGGTACAGCGCGAGGAAGAAATCCCACAGAAGAAGTACAACAGGCGGAGAGCGACGAGCAGTTTGGAGGTTTTAAGTCAAGTCGGAGAGATAGGCTCGGATAAGGGGCGCGCTCCCCGGGAAATCACCCCGGAGTTTTCCTGAAAAGACCCAGGATGGAAACCCTATCGCCAAATGTGGATGTCGCACCGTCTACAATGGTATGCGCATATATGCTACAAGACAGGGTCTGACAGATCGTCGGGGTGTCGAGATACCAGTTACAAAAGAGCCAGACCACATTCCAGTCCATTCAGTGCGTACACGCCAGATAACGTAGGAGAGAGAACACCAAGAAGACAGCGAGAAGCGCCAATAAACACCGGGAGCAGCTACCAACAGGCGCAAGAAAATAACCAGTATCTAGACCGAGTCACGACAAAGAAATCGCCGTGATCTTCCAGGTGGATCCAGGAGGCACTGAAACACGCGTGATTTGACCGTTCTCATCGCATATCTCAACATAAGCCACGGGAATCGACCCGGTGACGGTATACGTGAACGGAGTAGAAGTTCGATGGCGGTCCCTATCGTCCTGCTCATCCTGCTCGTAGGACTCAGGGTCCCTACTTCGTCCAGCCTGACCACTGGAATTCGTTGATCGCGTGGCGACCTACTCATCGTTATTGCAGGGCCCAAGACTGCGGGAAGACAGGGACTTACCCCGGGCAGGTATTCATCATCGCCCCAGTCAAAAGAGCTTCTCTTCCTTTTAGCCGACAGTTGCCCAAACTTGCGTGATTTCGGGGGTTGACCTTGAGCCATCGTGTATTGGTGGTGGTGGGAGGGAGAAAGGAAGCGTTTCACGCACAGCGCGCAATCGGAATGGCATTCTCTGAGGCCACTATCAGAAACGGATATTAAATTTCCTGAACTAAACTGGGGAGGGGCGAAACAAACGTCATTCTATCCTCCCAGATGGAAACCAAAGCAGGTTGGATGCGTACAACTAAACGAGCATATCGAGGATTAATACGAGGACCACGTCCGGGTATACTAGAAAATAGGTAATATGGTTAGGGTAATAGGGTAAACCAGAAATCACAGCATGCCAAGAAAAAAAAAGAGGGACAAGGGAGACCAGATCGACGCAGCTATCATCGGAAGGGAACTATTCACATCAAGAATGTCCACCCCTCTCAAAACCGCACAGAGAATGTAACGTCCCCGGATAATGCACCCCAAGTCTCGGTATATTCCGCCCGCGTTTGTTTGGAAATCGGTGTGGCAACCGAGACGTCGACATCCAGCCTGGACAGTGGGAAGCCCGAGTCATGCCTTGCCTCCACAAACTTGGTGATCCTCCTGAGCTGCTTGTCGTGACCCTCATCCGCTGGGATGTCCGTGGTGATGGCAACCTTCTTCAATCTCGGGCACATCATTGTGTAATTTGGCGATGAAACGATGGCCACCTGGGTCGGAAGCAGGGCGAAGGGGAGGGGCACAGCGAGAGACCTCAAGTTTTCGAGATTTTGAAGTAGATGACGCCACTCCAGGCTGGTGAAACCCTCTACAGCCGTGTAAAGGAGAGCGTTCCGCGCGTCCTCGGGGATGATGATCGAAAGAGAGGTGACAGACTTGAGGGTAGCGAGATAAGGCATGGCATTGAATGTGTTGATCAGGAGGGGAGAATATCTTTGCGGTATAACATCATCCAGCCCATGCGCCCCCATAGGAATATCCTTCACGTCAATAGTAATGGTCCCACCGTGGCAATTCTTCATCTTGACAGACATGGTGTCGGCGTTCAAGAGAATAGTGACGTCCTGAGTTCCATCCAAAAAGTTGATCCAGGGGAGACCCGCGTGCAGGCAGGAGAGGGCGTTTACAGGCTCCGCAACTTCGCAGAAGGAACGAACTATCTCGATATTCGTAGTTGAAGGCACGTCGATGAGGTGAAGGAAATTTGAAACCACGTCCGAGGTCGTGCGAAGCCGCCGTAAATTGTGCAAAGGAGCGACGGTACACACGTATCGAGGATCGGGAAGGATGCAGCAGTTGTCGATGGACAGCGTCTCAAGCAAGGGACTCGCATGGAGGACGTCGAGAATCAGGGGGATGAACAAAGGTAACGTTTGTGCCCCATTGATGAACTCGAGGTGCCTGAGACCCTTGAACATCCCCTTCGGCCAAAATGGGACATTACGAAGTTGAAGTGACTGAAGTTTGGGTAATGAACCGTCAAAAATTGGCACGAGGAATCCGAGAGAGGGGTAGTTGGGATAGGCATCAATTCGCAGCTCCTCGAGGTTTGACGCGGGCTCTGGGAACATGTCTCCCAAAATAGGTGACAGCTTCACGTCGTCTGCAGTGAAGCTCCTGAACCGGTGCGCCTCCTTGCAAAGAACGGAATGGGTGACCGGATGCGGGTCGATGATGACGACGTCGAGACGTAAACCAGCCGAACGTTCGAGGTGCAGGTGCAAGAAATCGGGGGTCATGACGTCAACGAAAATGTCGGTCCACAAAATGGGATCCGCGAGGGCAATGGCGCGCCAGCGGCTACATGATCCGGTGAGAGCGAGCAATCCGGTCAGGTACTCTCTGAAGAGGACGCGGGACTTTTCGTCACAGTTGAGTTGGGGGAGTCTAGTGGCGTGGCGGAGAATGTCGCATATAATCTCGACCGGTGCACAGTCTGGGGTAGTGGTCAGCACAGCGTTTCACGGCTCGAGACGCGAAACTACTCACCGGCCATGGTGGAGGAATGGGAGGGAGAGCAGTCGAACGAGACAGAGCCGTGGAAGCTTTTTACTCGCTGTCAAGTGGCTTTAGCGAGGACGGGACAATTGCCGATATCGGCCATACGCTGGTTGGTTCGAGGCGACGAAGAGACATTGGCAGAAGGTCGACTGAGACACTGATATAACACGGGGGAGTGTGTTGGGGTTGGAGCGGACACCCGTTGGACCATCCCGGGGGAGACGTTTAGGTTCAGCGCTTGTGCACTATCGGCGAGCACAGAACACCCGCCTCAAGGCCTGCTTGGGACAGTTTGGTTACCGACGCTGATACATTGTGTCTTCATTCGGAAGAAATCCTCACTCGAAAACTTCACCGTTGAAGCAACGAGCATAGATACCGGGGTGGGCAAGACGTAGATATCACGGGAATCGCACCTCAGTTCAAAGGACCGATGCGGAAACGGGAAGATCGTTGCGCATACTGTTGTATATGGTGGACACAAGCCGATGAGCAAGGAAAAATCCGTCCGGTGATGACAAGGTGGGAGAAAGGGAAAAACCAACTGACCGAGAGTCAACGGGCGGTCGGTAAACTTAAGGACCAGGGGGACCAGACGCGTAAGCCTCCCAGAGGCTACCTTCATCACGTCACCAGGAAAATGTCGGTGATACGTGATCTTCGCGCTCGCCTAGAACTCGGCTCGGTGCCTTGGGAAAACTGGGATCGTCAGTGGGTCAGTTTTAAAACTACGTTATCCAGGGATCATCCTGAATTGCTTTCTAAAGGCTGACAATCAAGATGAGCCCGAGATCGGATGGGTGCTCGAAAGAGTGCGCAGATAAGGAAACTCACCAGTGGATTTCCTCGTCATTCATCCCTTCCGGTTTCGCGGAACTCTGAGGAGAGTGAGTGAAAGAATTGGGACTTGAAGCTTGAAGATGGAGTCATGTCCTCGGGTCAATCCCGCCCCATCCACATCCCGAACCTTGTCTGCGGCTCGATTGCTGAATGCTCGGCTAGCGGCCACGGGGCACGGGGACATTGGGGGCACCAGGGGCAGCAATTGATTCCCTACACCGGTACGAATCTTCCGTGCAGAGCTATTTTAAGCTTGATAGATGTTGAGCGTTGACTTGAGATTCTAGCGTCATTCCCACCATGAGAACAGTGGAACTTTGAATGCATGTGATGATTTTGTAGCGTCTGGGCTTCATATGCCCATAACATGCACCGAGAGCCGGCATCACGGATCCATTCGCGTTCGTCCCGTGCATCCACCTGACCATTGCCCCGCAGTGGCTCTGCGCCCCAGGACCACCAATCAAATCGCCCCAACGCAACCCGAGTGCCGTACTGGCCCATAATTGTCAATACAGTTGTGATTGACGGGGGTGCCTTCGGAGCGGTCCGGCAGGACGGAACTATGATACGGCTTTCCCGCGTCCCAATCTTCAGATTTCTACCCCTTACTTGTATCGCTTTCGCCGAAGGCCGGGCAATATTTAACGGCAAGACGTTCCTGCCAACCACACCTTTCTCCGGTCCCCACGCCAAGCCTCCCTTCTTCTCTCTCACTAATACCATGATCTTTGATACGGGTCGCGAATTTCTCAACGTTCGCTTGGGACGGGTCCCAACAAAGGTACCCCACATGCCCTCTCTTCTCTCGTTGAGTCTGATCGTACCTTTCTAGGACCAAGATGAGAAGAGCGGACGCTCCAGAGATATCGTCTCAATCGTCGAGGTAGAGGATGTGAGAGAAACTCCTCGCACTTTCCCCCGAGACGTGTTCTTACCAACCTCTTGCAGAGCCTTCGGGTGTTCGGGAAGGGGAGCAAGCGTCCGAGAAGATACAGCTTCGTGAGTGTGCCCGATTCGACTAGGCAAACCCCCACCGGAACGATCCACTCCCCAGTTGCAGTTCGATACCTCACCCCCGTGCTACGACGAGGTCCAACCTGCACCAGAATATGACAGCCACAACCAGCCAATCCCGCCGGGTCTCCAACTGAGGCGGTATGGCAGCAGCCAGCGCTACAACAGCCGCCAGAATCAGCCGGTCCAGGACTTGAGCGTCAGGCTTGTTGCAGTCGTTTTGCCCGAACAATGTCCCCCGCCACCTCGTCCGCAACCCCGGAAGATCTTGAACGAGGATATCCGTGTGAGGAAACTGCGAGGCGACAAGCACGATCTGAGTTACTGTCTGCCAAAAACTCAGTTCACCCCGAGACCTCCCAGGTAAGTCGCAGCCTTATTGGCCCCCGAAATGAGGTCCGTATTCTAATTTCTCGTGTTAGTCCCCTTAGAAAAGAGCTTGCGAGAGCCTCGTGATTTTAATGTCGGAAATGCTTTTCATCCATTCGTTCTTGCTTTGTAGTTTATGTACACAGATGGTATACCTGCCAAATTCGGGACCAATTAACTTACCGCCGCATATAATTCCATAGCACGTAGGTTTGCAAAAGGTCCACATACACCAATGTAGCACAGATTTCATCGGGTTAAGGGGATGGGAGTGCAAGTGTGAACGGTGAAAGCTTTGAAGAGTGTCGAACGCTTCGGCATTATCCGACGGCCTTGAAGTTCAGACGATCTTGCACTGTTGCAGCTGCCGGTCTTGGCTTTTGGGCACGTGAATATTCGTCAGTGTGTGCAACCTCGCATTTCCGCGCTCGACGACACATAACCCGACCAAAGAGCCGTCCAGAGCGCCATCGAATGATGCTACACCAAAAACCCGCGCCCCGCAGCCCCCGCGATTCTGAGTCAGCCACCGAAAATTTCCCTAAATCCGTCGGACGACAAGACAAATGACCCGATTGTTTGAGATCACTTTTAACCCGCACTTTACAAGAGCCTTCCGGTTCAAGAGACACCCACGATGACCACCATGTTCTCTCGTCCCCGCACTCGGGCTCTCTGGTTTGACGGAATCTTGAGAGGATCGACGTCACCTTGCAGGGTTTGGAGAAGATCAATGAGCGTTCGGCCCCAAGAACCTCAAGCTCAATGCACCCGTGGTAAGCCGATCCATTACGTGTATTGCAAACCAGAACCCCCCGTTCTTACCATTCACCGTTATTCCCTTTCCTGGTCATTCATGTCCGATCTGTGTGTGTCCTGCTCCCATGGACGTTTGTAGGCAGAAAGAAAGTCACAATTCAATCCCTCCAAACGATGAGGGACACCAACCGACCAATCTCGATGCTAACGGCCTATGACTACCCGACCGGGAGGGCGTGCGATTTACACGGGATCGACATCACCCTCGTCGGCGACAGTTTGGCGCAGGTCTGTCTTGGCTACGATTCCACGACCCGTTTAACCCTCGAAGAAATGATCCATCACTGTCGAGCCGTCGCCCGGGGAAGCAAAAATCCGTTTTTGGTGGCAGATATGCCGTATGGAACGTACCACACCGGGGTCGACGATACGATTCGAAATGCGATCCGGATGGTCCGAGAAGGAGGTATCGAGGCGGTCAAGATGGAGGGTGGATTGGAGGTGGTGGAACTTGTCAAGAAACTCACGGCATTCGGAATACCGGTGATGGGCCACGTGGGATTATTGCCTCAACGACATACGTCCCTGTCCGGGTATAGAGTCCAGGGGAGGGACGCGAAGGGTGCGGTGGAAATGGTCAAGAGTGCGCTCGAGCTGGAGAAGGCCGGGGTTTTCTCGATCGTCCTCGAGGCGATTCCTCATCGTCTGGGTGAATTTATCACTCAGCGATTGTCCGTGCCGACGATAGGGATTGGGGCTGGGCCCTTTACGAGTGGACAAGTCCTGGTTTGGGACGACGTTATGGGAACGTGGTCGGGGCACAAGGCCAAGTTCGTCAGGAGGTTCGCAGATGTTCAGTCTGAGGCGAGGCGAGGGGTGACTGGGTACGCTGCCGCCGTTCGAGAGAGGAAATTCCCAGATATCGAGGCGGAGAGCTACCCGATGGAAGACGTAGAGTGGCAACAGGTCGTAGCGGAGGTTAAGTGAAGACCTGTTCGTTCCTTATATCATTATATAAGTGTGTTACCGGGACTGTAAGTCTCGGGTCTCCGTCCTGCAAAAAGAGTCTCTGGGGTTGGGTTCACTCTATAGCGCTTGGAGTTGAATCCCCGTCACGAGGGTGTACCTTCCAGTGTAGTGCCCTGGTAGTGCCACTCATGCTGTAGGTTTTGTTTGTTGGTGGCCGTGCATCTTGTCACCTGCTACCATGGAACATCTAGTCGGCAGTGCACTGTGGACACCCAGGGAAAGAAGAGATCAGAACTAGAAACGCCCCTGATTCGAGAGATGCTTTTATAACATGAGGTTGACGCTGACCCACGTCCTTCACTTACCCCACCCACCCAGGTGACCGAGGGATCCCTCGCTCTCCCGACTACCCATGGTAATTCTGAAGGAAGACCCACTACCAGAGCTTCCGACTGCTCCATGTGACGCACCCCCGTCCTACCAGCCCCTCGACCCGGGTTCATGCAGCTCGATCCGTTCCCAGAGCCGACCACCTCCTCCGATACACCCACACCATCCCACGTCCACTCCATCTCCCTCACCTCTCCAATCGAACTCCTCGCCGACGCTCTCGACCCTAATCGAATCGAAACTAGAATCCCAGAAGTCCAAGTTCAAATCGAGCTTGTTTGAACTCCTGGGCGGTGGCACGGCCCAAACCGTCAAAGATGTCAAGAAGATGGCGTACAAGTCGATTCGGGATGTGGCGAGGCACCCGGGGGCCCAGCAGTCGACTGCACTCGTTGAGACGTGCGCTGAGATGTGTCGGACGAAGGGGGTCAACTTTTCTGAGGTTCTTCAGGATCCTAGCATTGAGGGACACAGGGCGTTGTATTGGGTTATCATCAGCAGGCCGCCTCCCAATCAGTACGGACTGCTGTCTACAATCCTCAATCATTCTGGACCACTCTCTTCCGAGGCTGTCGATGAGGTTCGCCTCGCTTGCCTCCAAGTGGGCGATCAGACGCTCTTCAGCCACCTTTGGAAACACCCTGCCTATGGCGCCCTTTCTGGGGCGGACGAACTGTTTCTTGGTGCTTCTGCCCATACGGACTACGTAGAGGTGCGGGAAACCACAGCCGACGAGATCGGGGCGTTCATCGCTCGCTTCGAGATCATGCAGTTCCAAAAACGCATGACCATCTCTGGGAGGATCTCGTTCGAATTTATCGCTCGAGGTTTGTGTTTCAATACCGACCACACTCTGGGATGTCCAAACTGAACGACGTGCCTTCTTGACGTCTATAGGCCGACTGTGGTGCCTAAAGTTCTATGCCACGCCTGACAAAAAGACAAGTGCGTTCGGGCCGTGGGCGATATCGCTTTCTATCATTAAACCCAGTCCCCCAACCTGGCTCGACTCACGTATTGTTATCACCGAGCCGCGGAGGAAGTCTTCGGCGATTCTACCCCCATGGCCCTTGCCAAAGGGTAGCGCCATGGGTTCCCTATTATCATCGTCCTCGCCAGACCTTCGACGGGATAAACCTCCAATACAATTCCGACTGCAATCAAAGTCTCATCAACTCCAGCCTCCAACATCCACGAAAATGAAGACCGGACGTAACGAACTGGTCGTGCGCTTTGCGGAGAACGCGGCGAGTTCTGGGCTCCAGTACCCGTACGAGTTTTTTTATTCTCCTCTGAAATGTTTCGTTCACCCCCGTAATTGCTTTCCGTTCAGTGACAGTGCCTACTATTCGCCGGACGGGACTCTTCAAGTAACGATGGAGGCCCGACTTGCGAAACCGTTGATAGATACAGGTTGCGTCGTATGTTAGGCAAGGCAAAGCACCGCCACTTTCGCCGCCTTCCCGTAGTTTGGGACCATCTCCTGGGTTCCAGGTCGGCAATGTCCGTAAGGGCAAGCACCGCAGCACTATTGAGATCATCGGGGCCCCGTCAAGCACGGTCCATGTAAATGTCAGGGGACATTGCGCAGTAGTCACCCATGTAACTGTATTTCGCAATAAGCTTGGAGTTTTGCTGTCCTAATTTTGTAAATGAGCCGTATAGAATCTTACCGGATGTTGTAAGGCGGTGTGGTGTTTTGCTTTGAGCGCCGGCGGTCCTGCCTTCAGTTGAGATGCACATGTGCATGAACCCTAATACAATATATGTAGTTCCCGGCATCCGGAACTCGTCTGTTCCAGAGCACACCCCCCTTCCTATATATCATCACGAAAGTCGCTTTATTGGTGTATCTATAGTGTTAGTATACATAAATAGCATCTAATAAATTAGTTACAGCCCTCCCCAAACCAAAACGAGGCTCGTAATGCGGTGGAACAAGCGAAAATTTAGGAGGTGTTCTGTGGGTGGGGATGAAACACAAAAGTCAAAATAACTTACCGATCGTTGAACCATTGTACAAATAGTTTTGGAAGCCTATAATATACATATAGACGACCTAGGAACGGGTCATAACGAGCCGAGAAGTTGAGGAGAAAAGACGAAAGCAAGGCAGAGAAAATTAGCGAAAAGCGTAGACAGCAGAGGAAATACTCACTACAGACGCCCAAAAATGCGCGGAGTTCGTAGATATAGTAAATACCTAAGTGCCCCAAACCAATTTGCACACAGGGGAAGTTGTGGGGGTGGCCAAGAAGGAGATCTCCCCCCCCAAACAAGGAGACGCGTACAGAGGCGTTTCCTACAATGCCTGTGGCATGTAGGGAAGCTTGCCCCATCCAAAATAACGTGTATAACATGTGAGTAACGTACCGAGTGAAGGGAATGAACGCACCAAGTGCGGGAGCAAAATAAGGGTGGAAGCGCGTCCACCACCGCCGAAACGGCAAACGTGAACAAGGCGACGCGGGAGGGGCGCGACCCACTCGAAAATACCTACCAGAATAAGTACCCGAAAGGGTAAAATGACCGCGCACCGCGTTCGGACACAATCGCAGTTTTTGCAATTTTGTCCCCCCTCGCTTGAGGGGCCAAAAGTCGCGCGAACCGGGACCGGGTCAGCTCAATCCCCTTCTGTTACGTCAGTAGAATATATTTACAGAGTACCTTAACAACTACTTACCTGTAGCATGCTCAATAAGGGATTTCCCCCCCCCTCACCCCAGGGTGAGGGCAACCGGATCCACACCGGAGGACACCGGAACGGTGTTAAACCATGGATATATAATATGATGGTCAGTACCTACCAGGGCTATGCCCCTGTTCACCTGTGTTACCCCCGAACGCGAGGGGAAAGGGGTGCAGCCCAGGTGCGAGCTGGGTTGCCGCGCGTTCCCAAAAAGGAAGGCGCGATCAACCCCATCAATCCGCGCGGTTGAGCTTGCTTTCTCCAAGGGCGAAAATGGATATCCTCCCGGAGATGTTTGATGGGGGGAGGCGCGCCGGGAAGGCCCAGGGGTGCCGCATGATGGGAGGGAAAGATATTTCCCACGATCGCGAAACCCCAGGATCCCCTGATCAACGGGGGAACCACCCGATCACCTGGGGAGCCCCCTACCCGAAAGGGATGGGCCGTGGGAATGTGCTGGGGTGAGGAGTATTACCCCTGCCCCCCCCCCGGCGAGGCTAGGGGAGAATAATACTCTTCACCCGGAACCCGCACGCGGCCAGCAAAGTAGTTTTGATCTCTTTTCGCACTTCGATCAACTTTCCCACTTTTCGAAAAAAAACTGTTTTGCTGATGCTACACCCCCGACGAGTACGAGAGGACTTCCTACTATAACGGCATCACCGGGGACGACGACCACCCGGAACTCGTTTACCGTTCGGATTTCCTCATTACACTCTTCCCCAAGCCCTCCGGCAGATTCGCCCATCTCCCTGTCAAGTCGCTCCGTGGAGTCTTTGACACCCCGCTCAATAATGTCTGGGACACTGTCGGTCCCGAGATTCGTGACCTGATCAAGGCTTGGAAGATTAACTGGTCGTCCGTCGACCCTGCCCGCTTCTTCACCCACGGACCGCTGGGAGAGAAGGAGAAGGGGAGTCTCGGTCCCGTCGTCATATGGGTCGGTGTCATTCCTGGTTCTACCTCCTCCGATACCGCACACGAGGTCTCCCAAGATATCCTTGCGCTTCTCCTGAAGAATGGAGTGGAGGATGCTGTTGTGGAATGGCGCGAGGCCGTCCTGCAGCGGCTGGCAGGTCCACCCTGATGCGCCATGTCGGCAACACCAATGCCACCCACTATGTCCGTCGCTTCCTCACTCCTCTTCTCGGCATTCCCCTTGCGACCGAATAGATGGAGGAGGAGGATGCCCAGGGCACTCTCACCCTCTGGTTCCACGAAAACAAAGACAAGGACGGCAACCCCAGCGACAAGGTTTACGGAGTCAGCAATTGCCACGTCCTTCGCAAGGACACCACCGTCGAGTACGAGCACAGAGGTGGCGCACCCAAGGACCACGTTCGAGTTTGCGGAATGCGTCGATTCCAGCGGGGCCTCGACGAGATCAAGAAGGTCATCGGTGGCCACGGCATTCTCGTCGACCTTTGGGCCCGAGAGATCGACTGGAGGCGAAGGAGAAGCAGGACGCGGAGGACGCGAAAGCGATCCGCGCGAATCGACGCAATTTGGAAGATGGGGACAAGGCTATCGCCGATCTCGAGGCCCTGTACGACGAAGTCACGAAATACTGGTCCGACATTAAGTTCCACCGCAACATTGGCCACGTTCAATACGCTGCGGCCATCACGGTCGACGTCGAAGGCGGCACACTGTATACCTCGGACTGGGCTGCGTTCTTGGCCGCTGAGGCGGAGGTCAAGGATGAGTTCGAGGGCAACGTTGTTGATCTCGGTGCGTTTCGACTCATCTTTCTCATATTTACCTCCTCTAACGAAACCAACCTTATTCAGGGTCTAAGTACTCTATTCCAGAACTTACGGCGATGTTCTGTCCTCTGGGTGGTGGTGCGACCACGTTCAAGTTTCCCGTGAGGAGAAAGCTCATGATCGAGGGTTGCGCCACGAAAGAGGACCTTGCCAACCCCGCAGAATTTGACAGCGAAGGCCAGCGCTGCCTTATCGTCGGTAAAGACGGCAACGCTACGCCGGCCTGGTGTCAATCACTCTCAACGAAGTCGGCATCGAGTCCGTCGAGCTCGGCATCTACAACTCGGGCGTCAAGTATGCCGAAGCCTTCTCCGCCAAGGGAGACTCGGGCTCCCTCGTCTGGCACACGAAGAACGGCAAAGCTCGCATCGTTGGCCAACTCCACTCTGGAAATAACAAAGGCGGCTCGACCAGCAACCATGTTACTTATTGCACCCCTGGCTGGTACTTCCTGGACCAGATCAGGAAGAAGTTCAAGCACGCCGACTTCTACCGCACCAGCTGGTCAGCTCGAGAACAACATCGTCGGCTTTCTACTCTCCATCTCTACGACTCGTTCTGCTTTCTCGGCGCTCGGTTATCTATCGGTTAGTTTTTGGTGCAGACAGGTGCTTTGATCGTTGGGTGGCTATAAAGGTTCGTCTCTTTCTTCCGCATCATCCTTTCGTGCTCATAGCTGACGACGTCGAAGCCTGGGCATTTGGCGAGCCGTTCCACAGCGTCTTCTTCTGCGACTTCTTACCTTCCACTATGCCCCCTACTTTTTCTTTCTGCGATTGTTCTCGTTTCTTGGACTCATCCCCCCTCCCTGACCAACTGTAATGCTATTACTGCAAAATACAAGGCCTAGGGTAGAATTATTCAACGGGTTAGTAAAACCCCTTCCCTGTGCGCTCCCCCGGGCTAGGGAAGGGTATTTGATGTATTTGGAAATCTGTCTATTCCAAATCCCTTAGAGCTTGTGTGCTCAGCTGGGGGAGGAGGCGTGAGGACGAGTGAATAAAATTTAAGCGCTATATGACTTGATCCGACTCGATGAAAACAAAATATTCTCGTGTTCGTTCGGTACCAACGGATTTATGAATGGAGCGACATCTACCATGATCTACCGCCTATGAGTAACATGTCCTAGATCGGTAATTGTCGTGTAAATAATTGATACGGACTACGGCGTGCGCTGGGCGGAAGGAACGTTGTTTTCGACGTCGAGACCGCGAGGGAAATAGACTGGAACCAAAAAGGGAGGGAGTTGTTGGCGACTTCGATGAAACGACGAAGGAGCTCGAGCCCGTCATGCGATGATGCTAATCAGAGAACACGGCAACGGATGACCAAACAACACCGCTCAGTCGGCAGCTGTGGGTCCTTCAGCACTTTGCCGACAAGGGGCCCGCCGATTGACCGCAGTCGGTGGGTGAGGGCATCGGTATAGGCGCTTGTTGGGACATAAGAGTAGATCTTGGCGAAGCATCATGATCATAATACGACCCATATTCCTACCACCGCCTCTGGATCCGCCTAATTCACAACGTCTACACCCCGGTTGAGATGATCATTCGGAAGGAGGAGGCGCAAGATGATCCCCAGTTGCTGGACGAACCGCCTTC
>Ga0307517_10002795_pt1 | contig 27714 bp, 39 predicted proteins | sample 23_EM_MG_FD_194515 | JGI IMG/M metagenome (GOLD analysis project Ga0307517, IMG submission 194515) | Populus trichocarpa ectomycorrhiza microbial communities from riparian zone in the Pacific Northwest, United States - 23_EM | ecosystem: Host-associated > Plants > Roots > Unclassified | place... | reverse complement strand
CTGCCACCCCCTCCTCCTCCACCAGGTCAACCGCAAGTCCCTCCCCCTCTCTTTCTCTTCCCCTCTCATCCTTCTTCCTCCAGACTAGCTCAACAAGGAGATCCACCTCAACCAACGACCCCGCAATAGACACCTCCTACAATGTCCTCCCAACCGCCACTGACGACGCTGCTGCTTCCACCGTCACCGCCGACCCTGCCACCAGCGGCACATCCGCCGTCTCAGCTGGCTCTATCGCAGGCGGCATCCTCGGCGGTCTCGCCGGTCTCGCCATTCTCGGTTTCGTCATTGCCTTCTTTTTGGTACCCCCCCCTTTTTCCATATCTCATCAACTCATCAACTCATTATTATAACAGCGCCGCTTGAACAGACGTAACCGCCGCCGTCGCCTCGCTATGCGTCCTCAATCAGAATACTCCACCTTTGGCAATTTCGCTCCCCCTGCTACCCAAGACAAGTTTGACGACATCAGAGAAAAGGCCCACAACGTCGCTCCCTCCATTTCCAGCAACCTTGCTATGAATCTTGCCGGCTATGGTTCGGGCTCCGACAATCCCAGTGCTGCCGTACCCCCCTCCGAGCTCCTCGCTGCCTCTGACGCTCCAACCGCCCTAGGCGCTCCTCAGCTACACGAACGTCCTAAATACGTCTTTGGTCAGGAACCTTCCGGTGATCCTGCCAGTATAGATGACGCCACCCAGTATAGTGCTCATCCCTCTGCTTACGATCAAGATGCCTACGCCTATCCCTCTGGGAGTGAATACCAGGATGCAGAGAGGGCCTACCAACAGGCCGCTGGCGGCTATTATGATCAAAATGGGTATTATTATCCTGCCGCTGCTGGTGCTGGTGCCGATGCGAATGCCTATGCCGCAGGTGTCGGTCAGTATTATGATTATTCTCAATACCCTCAGCAACAGCAACAGGCGCAAGGTCAGCCGGGTTATGGTCCCATGTAGCGCCCCCCCTCTTCCTTCATTTCTTACAGTGCTTCCACGTGTTATGCGAGCATAACGTCCCTTCCTTGTATTCAATGTGCTACCTGCGCCCCCTCTTTTTGCCTGGAATTTCCACCTTTTTATTTTGACAAAGGACTCTTTTCTTTATTTATTACCTAATTTTTATACTTTTTTTTGGTTTCGTCCTTCTATTTTGCACCGTATCCTATACAGTACATAGGTCTCGGTGACTAATATACCACTTTATTTGAGGGGGTTCCTTTGTATTTCTGTAAATGCTCTTTCACTGTGATATTTCACAATCATTGAAACGCTTCTCAGGGGCCGACTCTCCTTTAAAAAACCTGCCACGTCCGCGTCCGCGTCCACGACCTAGAATCAGCAACCCGTTAAAAAAATATGAAGATGAGATGATGGTGGAAAGAAACCAAACCCCGCCATTGTCCGTTTTTCTTTGCTTCCTCTCTCTTCCGATCCCTTTCCAATTTATTATAATCCTGGCATATCTTCTTTGAACACGCAGGTCCGTGAGTGGGACATTGCAGCAGTGATGCTATCTCTGGTGTCTTTTCGTCGTCGGCGTCGGACCATGCTTGGCTTCCCCAGTCTTTGTTACGAGTACTACTACCGGATGGTTTGGGATCGTTAGTTGGTGGTGGCAGAAAATCGAGTAGCTCGTCTTCGTCTGCGGCCACTAAATCAGCCCCTGTGTCCGAGTATTCAGTTTTGTCGATGAGAGAGAGAGAGGTGACGGACAGGAATCATGAGAAAGCCAAGTCTCATTTGATTCGGGGTTAGTAGCAGTAGGAGCCTTTGATGATGCGATCTTGAGGGGTTGTGACCCTGTGGTTTATTAGTAAAAATTAAATTAAAATAAAATGTTCTGTATACATACAAGCATTTTGAGGTTTTGTGGGAGGTTGCGCTATCGGATGGACTGGTGATGATAGGCTACGACCGACCCATGCCGGGGCTTGTACCAAAGACGTTTTTTTGGGAACTTGGGATTGGGACATGAATTTCTGAAGGGGGATGGCTTTTGATTTTGATCCTGTACGGATTGTATATATGCAAGGGATGAGAAAAAATTGAGGGTGTGTGTGCGGCTTACTACTTTGTGGTGTGGTAGATACTTTGTGTTCGACGGGTGTGTTGGTTGTGTCTTCTTGTTTTTGCAGTGCTGGTGTGTCACCTAGGGTTTGGACGTCTTGTTTTTGTTGGGCGATCCAGGCTGATGAGCCAACAACTACCACTAAAAAAAAAAAAGGCAATCATTGGGGAAAAAAGGAAAATGAAAAAAAAGGGCATACCAGGGGAGACGACGGATTTGGATTTGGTTGGAGTGGCCCGTTTTGCCGTTGAGAGAGGGATATGACGGCATATCTGCTTGCTCGTTCTGTCTTCTGGTGGAGGCGGACAGTGTTTGGGATCGGGGTATGGGCAAACGATCCGACTGCTCGGTCACGGGTGGTGTACTGATCAAGGAGGAGGAGGAGGAGGGTTTGTGCTTACCCTGTTCCGGGTGACCAGTCTTTGAACCATTTTGTAGATGTCGGGATAGGATTCCAGCCTGTTCAGTGGTTGAGGAATCGGGATGGCGATGCGAATTTTTGATTTCTTACCGTCTTTTCTGGCTTCGCGGCAGGTGCGGTAGACACTGTAGTAGACACAGGATTTATGTCCTTCTTCGTCTTTGGTTGGATCTTTGAGGAAATGGAACCACTGATGTTGGCCTAATAAGCGCCCATGATCAGTGAATTCTTTTGATATTTCCAGAAGGATCATCCCGCGCGACTGAAAAAGGAGAACATAAATCATAAAACAAGAAGAAGAAGAAGAAAAAAAACACACGCTAGGTTTTTGGTGAATGCTTATCAAGTAGTACTCATTCCCGATAACTTCCGCCACCCATTTCGCACAGTCTTGTACGTCTTGTTCGTATACCCAGTTTGGGTTCAGGGGATATGGGATCCAGACTACGAAGAGGATGATGTCTTCGTTTATCTCTGGTGACTTTTCGCGCTTGACCATTTGATGTGGTTGGTTGGAAAGCGATATCTCCCGACTTTGAGGCTTGCTCTGCCATGACACGCACGTGATTTACGTAAGTTCTGTTGGTCAATTTTCAGTGCAAGATTTCATTATTTATATTCTACTGACACTGAGTAAAAGAAAAATATTTTCTATAATAAACTGGCAATACTTGACCCTCCTCTTGGAAAAGAAAACCGGCGGCATCGAAGGGCCCAGGGACACATGCGTCGAGAGCAAGGAGGGCGGCAACACCCTCCGTATTCCATCGAAATACCGTTTTGACCCTCCTCATAGCGCCAAAAAAAACGCGGAGGTCACCCGGCCCCCTTGAGCTGCTCATTAGCGAATGGGGCCGGCATCTGTCTGAGTGAAAAACTTACATTAATGACTCTGCTCGCCCATCTCTGACACTCTCCATTATCTGGCGGTGTTGTGGTAGAGTGGTAAGCGACGTCTACAATCATTGAATCAATGTTAGTGTTTTGCACGGATGTCCTAGGTGGGCTATTTCGCAGGGTCAAATTTGCGCCACTATAAAAACACGTGATTTATACCAAAAAAGGCAATTTTAGTCTCAACCTTTTTGTCAAATCCCTGTGTGTTATCTAACAGGACCATTGTACATAGGGTGTCCAAAAACCGTCTAATTTTCCAAGGGGTTAAAGAGATCAGATGTAAACGCATTTGTGTTAGAGAAATGTGGTCAATATCGTCCAAACATTATAGGGACGGCTAGTAGTAGTAATTTGCCGAAATTCACACCAAAATTTCTTACCCTCTGGCGACCTCTGCAAATCTGCAGGGCTAATTAGCAGCTGCGAATTTCGACGGCCTAATCCACGCAACACTATTCAATGTTTGTTGATTTCTCACACATGCTCACGTACTGAAAATCTACCATTTAAGGAAATGTCATAAGGGGAGAGTCAGCTCCCGACTCCTTATCAGTGTCGCACATTGTACTTGGAGAAGACGTGGTGTTGGGATCTCCTTCTTGTTTTCTTTCTTACCTTTCCTCCAAGGGCCCTCACTCAGCCCTCGTCGTATGAATATTGGGCGTCATCCATAGGGTATGCCCTTAAATAATCATGAATACCACAGACAATTCTAATTCAAGTTACTAGTGGATGTCATATCGTATACGGAGGCGGCCCTCCATCCTGGATCCTCAGCGCCTCGTTCAACTCAGTCCTCAATTGCTCCACTTCTCTTCTCAGATCCTCTTCTTGTGTATCGTTAACCCTCGTTTCTGGGTTGCCATTACTACTGCTAGGTTCGTTAGAGGCATGAACTACCTCAGGCTCGGCCCTTCTCCGTAAAGTCGAAGGCTTTGCGTAACTCTCAAATCTGATGTTGAGAAAGACGTCAGGTTGTTGGGCAACGGGTTCAGATAGACCACGTTTGGAATGGGGGTCTGCGGTGGTTGGTTCGCCCAAATACGGTATGGGTGAATTGGAACCTTGGTCGACACGCCTTGGTCTGTCAAGCCGACGCCAGTAGACGAATATCCCGACAATTATGATCGCTGCTATCGCTGCGAGGATTATGCCTAGTTTATAACTGGACTGACGGCCTTGGCTGAGAGGTCGGGGTGGTGTTGCTCTAACCAAATCAGGTAAACTATAAACTCTTATCAGCGTCACTTATTGATCGAGTCATCAAAAGTTTACCTCAGAGCATGGAAAACAAAGGCCGCCCCATTCGCTGGACTGGCAGACCCACCGTAAACAAATGTGCTGTGGTTGGACATGCACGTCGTAGGATTTGGGTAATACCTCGCCTGCGACATAAATGTGAAAGAATGGACACTAGCAATTATCCCATCTCTTGTGCCTGTCGTGTCTTGGAGAATACTCCCTGCTCCGAGCATTGCCCAGTCTGGGAGGTAATCCATCAGTTTGTGATAATAATAAAAATGAACTGGAAACATACACGTTTTATAGTCTGGTGCACTCATTTCATAGGCTACCATTGAACAGCGCTTAGTCATGTCAAACTCCTCCAGGTAACTCTTGTACCATGATGCTTGACTTTCATAAACCTGTACCAATGGTGTAAACGCAGCTTTTAATCGTCAAGAAAGCCTGACTTTATCAGGAATAAAATCTGCTCCGATCAACCTCACTGCGTAGAGATTGTACAAGAGCCCCCATGTCTCGTAGTTCCCAAATATCGACATCGTAAGGTTTCTGGTTGAAGACCAAGTGAGGTTGTGCCATCGTTGTGCATAATTTTGTGCGTTCCCCTGTATTAAAACCAATGGGATTAACCGGTCGTTTGGCATACAAATTTTAATCTATAACTCACCAAAAAATATGATGTTCTGTTCGTATCAGCTCCAGATACGTGGCCCTCCAGTAATTGATTGATTTTTCCCATCGCATAGATCCCTGTAATTGCCTTCAATGCCAAGTTGGACATCGCGTCATGCGATCCATCTGCTGTCACGCTAGACATTGTGAGATACATGGAAATATACAATGTAAAAGTTGGGCCATACAATCCCTCCATGTTTAATGAATTTTTTACCAGAAATTCAGCCCACATGACCAGGAGTTGGTAATATCTGGAAATCAGACTTATGTCTCCTGATTTCTGGGTATATGCCAGTGCCAAAATGATCATTGAGCCGGATGCTAGATTGTGTATTGGTGGTGATGTCGGCATTGAAGGACGTGACTCACACTCAACGCCGATAGGAATATCACTGGATTTGTTACCTGCTATCAGCGGCCAATCACTACCTGTATCGCCTCCATGTAAATTTCTCATGGGCCAGCCCTTGTTGCACAGATTACACACCTAAGTCTAACTTTGGATACTCCCGGTGGTATGTACCCGTGGTGACATTAATTTCAAAGAGCGGTTCAAGCAACTTGCCTGCGAGTGATGAGTTGAGGTAAAGAAAGGCCGGAAACGAAGCATAGATCACTTCCACTGGGTTCGCACGACTAGTATGGATGTAGGAGGCAGTGAGCATAAAAACCTTCAGAGTGAACGACATTACTACGAATTTCCAATATCCTTCATAAACACTCTCAAATCATCAAGCCTCACGGGCCCCGTTCGATTGGTTGTTATTTCGAGTGATCCGATTGTTTGTCTAACGCTCATTATGACAAGGTTTGTCAGATTGGCAGCGACAGGGGTCGGTAAACCCAACTTTTGGGTGTCAGATACGATTTTGGTATCGAGTGCAGCAGCGCGAGAGAGAGAGAGAGGGAAATCTAAAAGGGAGCTGTCGATCTGTTCGAAGCAGCGCTCTGCATGAGCCACACTGAGAACAACATACATCGCTAAGAACGTACTGCATCCCAGATGTCGCTCCACCTGCGCTGCCACAGTGATACTTGTGGCACCCAACCGGCACCATACAGGATACTTGAATTGAGAAATAAACCTATGGCAAACGCTAAGGGGCTATCGCTTTGGGTTGTGTTGCCCAAGTCCAGTGCAAAGGCCATGACAGGAAAACTGCTGTTGACCGCACGGAAGTTGGTATCCGATATATTTTCCAGCTTGCCAACCTCAGCGAAGTTATTGCGGCACGACTCGGAATAGCAAGATTGCCACGTAGCTGCAACTCTGGGGGTCTGTAGATACATACCATAGTTTCAAGCAACGAACATGAAATGCATGAATCAGCAAACACACTCACTGCTCGGAAGGCAAAGAGCTGTGTGCCAAAACTTGTAAAGAAAGTCTCGTCGGTGGTTTTGTTGGAATGGACATCCCCCCGCCGTTCCCGCAGTGATTTCAGACTGGCCTCGTGATAAATCAATGTGGAGGTAACCACTGTGCGCCAAATCAGGTTGTCTATGGGGAGTGTGGATACAAATTCTATACATGTTAGCGAATAAACCAACAGGCAAGGGGATGTATTCACCTCCAGATACGTCAGAGTAGAGTTGGACACTGTGAGCATCCCCATCAGTCGACCATAGATCAATACAAAAGTATCCAAATGGCAGGGAATGTCGTGTCCAATCATCTAGCTTATGGAATTATCGAATATACGTAAGGCAGCGTATAAAATCTGAGAAAAGACCAAATGCCTCACCTCAATCGGAGTGAGATACGTAAGGTTCAACCTCACAGGACCAGCATCTATCATGATAATTGTTCGTGTAGGTGTGATGAACGTCGCAAACTCTTTGGATGGTGTGAAATTGGCATGAGAACCTTGTAAAGCATATCCTGTACCATCCACACGGGCTGCGATCATCCAACTAAGACTCTAGAGGGAAAATTATGATTGTGTCAACGAAAGATATTGTACCCGGCCACTGTAGAGTTGAGGCCAATGGCCCACTATCGCGGATGACTCATTTCCAGTTGTCCAAGAATTGACGTGTGGTGCTTTGTGGATTAAGGGCATTACCGCAGGATTGGTAGTTATGTATTGCCCATAGACTGTAGCAGTCAAAACAACTAAGACAAAGTCAATGAGCATGCTGGAGTAGAGGCAGGATCGCAAAATTGTAAAGAAGGTGGGTTGTAGCGGGTCACGGTAGAGTTAATTTCTTCTTAATTCCGGAGCGGCTTCGAGTTCTTCGGGTATTCTCGTCGAACCCAAGTGGTGTGTGTTAGCGGTCCCAATAAGTACGAAGACCACATGTGAGGGTTGGATAATTCTTTTGTGAAACCCGGTCCGAGTAGCAGTACAGAAGTTTCGGTATGCAGTTATAGTTCCACCTCAGTCCTGGACGTAAAACGTGGGTGTTGGACCGTTGGTAGCATTTTGCCAGGTTGACCGCGCAGTGACCGGTTTTGAACCGTGCAGCGTCTTCATGCTAACGAGGATACGCACGTGTCACCCGAGCAAAACCTGAGAGTAAAAACTCGACCCGCAGAAAACCCGCCCACGCGGTTGAAGCTGATAGCCAAAAATATATATTAGGTGCTAATAAACGTTGCATCGTTTCATTGAAAAAATGGGATAACTCAACAAGGGGTACCACTAAACGTTGAAACCCTCGTCATGCCCACAAACGGTGGCATCGTGACGACACTGCCGAGGACGGACACAATAATCTCTGCAAACACCAAACTCAACAAAAAAGTGAAGGATCACACTCACCGAAAGAACTACAATCTGCAATGTACAGTACATCCAATTTTTCCTGTTCCTCAGGCTAAAGGGTCAGAGCCGCACCGCTAAAACTCCTACTGCTAATTCCGATTCCAAGGAGAGCATTTTGAGGCTTTGTGGGAGGTTTTGCCGTCGGGTGATAGGCTACGACGGACGCTGGGGCTTGCATTGTTTTTTTTTTGGGAACTTGGGATTGGGATATGAATTTCTGAAGGGGAACGGCTTTTAATTTTGATTTTGCAGGATGTACACGGATTGTTGAGAAATTCATGGTGCTTATTTGTGGTTCGGAACTTTTGGGTGAAGAGGATGTTTCTTCTGATCGGTGCAGTATTAGAAACCTTGTGTTCGACACGAAATATGATAATAAGCTACCTCTCTCTCTTCGTTTTATATTGCTTATGCAAATTCTCCACTGGCGTTCTCTCGCTGAGCCAACAACTACTAAAGGTATCATCAGGGAAAAGATGGGAAAAGAAAAAGGAAAGAAAGGCATACCAGGGACAGCAGTTTTGGTTTTGGTTGGAGTGACCTGTTTCGTTATTAAGAGAGGAATATGACGGCAGATGTGCTTTCCTCTGGTGGAGGCGGTCAGTGTTCGGGGTATGGGGAAACGATCCGACTGCATAATTATGAGATCAAATGCTGTCAAATATTTGTACTGTTTTTGATTTCAGCTTGGTTTGTCAAGTATACAGATCTATTCAATTAATTGTTAATTTACGAGGTCCAGGGTCTTACCGTTTGTTTCTGACACCAAGTTGGAAACCAAGTGTGGTTCGCTGTGTCCCAAGTGGTGTCCCTGTCAAACCAAGCGTTTTATCCAATCCGCACCACCCCCACGACTTCCATCCACAATTGAGCACGTATATGTATTCAGACACACAGAAATAGACACATCCTGGGACTGTTTCGGCCAAATCTGACCTCATACATAATAGGCGATGTGTGTTCTCGTGTTCTGGGTGTTGGATGAAGGAGGAATGTGCTTACTCGGTTCCAGGTGAACCATTTTGTAAAAGATGAGCCCGAAAAACGTGCGTTTACCGTATTGTCTGGCTTCGCGGCAGGTGCGGTAGATACTGTAATAGGATTTGTGTCCTTTCGTCTTTGGTTGGATCTCTCAGAAAATGGAGCCACGGATGTTGAAGTAGTCTGTCTCGCATCCTAGTTGGGGGAAAAGGATCTAGATGACCGACGCCATAGATCAATACCGGAATCCCTCTTTATAAGCCAATGTGGAGGTGCGGGAACAAGGAAAGAATGTCGAGTAATATTACTTGAATTCTTGACGCCAATATTCGACATCATAGATGTTGCTTTGTGGAATTGTTCGTCTGGAATAATTACACTATTTCTGATTGAAATTCAATGTCGTTAGATGGAAAGGCATACGTACAAGGGTGACTGTGGGCAAATTATAATATGAAAATGCCATGGTGACGCTGGGTATGCCAACATCTGCGAGAAACTTGGACACTATCCCAGCAAGTTCAAGTGGACAAGGGGGATTATGTAATCAAGGCCGGCCATTGACCCAGTTCGCATCACTGCGCTCTCTTCATATCTTCTCATTCTTGGGCTTTTGTACATATGCCCGGAGTTATTGTACAATCGAACAGCCCTTCAAATCCTTTGGGTTTTGGTTCGTCTCATCCTGACAGTAGCTGTACGTTTCTTTACATCATGGACTCTTTTTTTTACTCGTTTCCAGTCTGACCAAATTGCCTATCCTTTTCATCTTCCAGCTGCGCAAAATAATAATGTCGCCCCTCGCTCATATGACGGCTTGTCTGTCGTGGATATTAGGCAGAGGGCGAAGGATTCTGTGATCAAGGAGGCGAAGGGTATTAATGCCATTTCCCTGATCAGAACAGCTCGGACACAAGTCCTAACAGCGAGAGATTATGAAGCAAAGGGTGACTTGCGAAGCGCTATGGCTACATATATCAAGGCAGCTACACTCACGAAGATGGCCATGGACTCGCAGGAGTACTCGCAGGAGAACAGAGGAAAGGGTGGTGTTATTCGGAAAGAGCTTCATGATTTCCTTGAGGTAAGTTCTGCACCCTCAGCTTTCAGGACCGGGATGTTTACAAATAACAGACAGAGGGGCAGGACATGACCAAGCGAACGAATGCTATTGAAGATAAACTCAAGGCAATCGAAATCACCCATTCTAGGTTTGTCTCTTATAACTGTATACCCTTGTCATCAGCGCCTAATAATACTGAAGACCATCTGGCGAGAGTGATTTCAAGGGTACTCCTCCCGTAAAATCCATCAAGGATCGTCTTAGAGCTTTGCAGGGTAGTGGTTTATCCATCGAGCAACAGATACCCAAGGCTTCTCGTGATCCCTCAATTCCCAACTCTCCAAGAAGTCACCAGCCAAATCATACAACGAATTCGTTTCCACCCGCTCCTTCTATTAATCCTTCTACTTCCTCCTCATCCTCTAATTCGACACGAGCATTTGTGTCTCCATCGACTCTTGGACCACCTTCACCCCCACCCTCTGAACTATCGTCACGAAAAGGTGGTTATCTCGATAGCGATGATATCAATGGGTTCAATCGTGCCTTTCCTCCCCTTGACGAGCTGAATAACGATCCAATTTTTCCCTCTGTACCGACTGCCCCGCCTATTAGTAACTCTAAATCAAGTTCAACGACTAATCCCACACTCAAGGAGAAGAATGGTCCACAATTTTTACAAGGCGACCAACCTATATCCCCTTCACCGTCTTCGCGCAACTTCACTATACCCATTGAACGTCCTGTAAGCACACCACTCACCCCCATGAACAATGCGTTCCCTAGCCGTCCCTCGTCTCCCACAACCTCTAGAACGAATAATGCACCTCACAAACCCTCTGCACTATCGAATGGTGCAGCCCCACCAATGCCAAGAGTACATTTGCCCGTCACTAACACAGCCTTCCCCAAGGATCTGTCATCCTATCTCAAAGACTACAATGTACTGCTCATTGACGTGCGACACCGCGCTGAATTCGACCGGGAACACATTGGGGCGAATGCCGTGGTTTGCGTCGAACCCTCGGTCCTTTTGCGAGATGGGTACGTTCCCCTACTATTTGTATTGTGATGTGGCTTGTTTATTCATATCGGTACAACCAGCATTACTGCCGAAGCGCTTGAGAACGCAATGATCGTCAGTCCACGACAAGAACATGCTGTTTTCTCCAACCGTGACAAATTCGACCTCGTAGCCATTTACGATTCTTCCTCGACAACTTTTGGCTCACCGATATCCATTTTGGTACGCCTCATATGGGAACAAGCATTCAAGAAGATGCTGAGGAGGATGCCAATGCTTCTTGTGGGGGGCATTGAGGCTTGGAAAAAGGAGTTTGGGGAAAAGAAGATGATTAGGAACCCTGGATATGCTCCAGGATTAGAAATCCAGAGACCTGTGCCATTATCAACCCCAAAGGGTTATTTAGCTGACGTTGGTATTTCACATAGTCGCAATCCGTTCGTCAACCGGTCTGCGAGTCCCAGAGATTCTCCTTCCATTGGGACGACTAGCCCTACAGGACGCGACCCAACTACGACTAAATCCCAAGAGCACTCAGGACATGCAAGGTGAGTTTCTTTAACCACTCTTAGACAACAACTTTGTATTTACCCCTGGGATCAGGTCTCCCGCAGATGCCGTCTATTCTGGCTCCTATATTTCTGTTCCTAGCGGACAACTGTCTCGTCGACCTGCCATTGCTCGGTCAACCCCCGGCTCTCTCTCATTTAGCAGAAGCGCAACTGAAAGTGTGGGTGGTTGCGGACTATGTTAGATAATTGTCAATTAATCCTCGGTTCACTTAGGCAACTCCTCTCATTTCGGGTTCTCACTCGATTCTAAATGGCGTCCCATCATTGGTTTCACCGATCTCATATCCTTTGTTTCCTCCTCGTTTATCTCCCACCACATCCGGCTCAGGCTCAGGCCCCGTGCCATCTCCTAACTTACCACTGCAAACAACACCCTCGCCTACCCCTCCACACTATGACATTACTTCTCCACCTCAAGCATCTATCAATCCGTCTCAGTCGTCGTCTCGAAAACGCAGCGATTATGTTGATCAATCCCAAGAGGCACTTTTTAATTCTCTGAGGTCACCATCTGCTACCGGAGCTTGTACCGGTTCTATTGGCATTGGGATCGACTATCCAGAGCTGAGCCCTTCACCTTTGGTTCGACCGCCTCCACCAGTTGCCACACCTTCACTTTCGGAAAGGCAGGACATCAGACCCAGACGGCCGCAGGCTTTTTCTACATCTGCTGTTCCCACTACTGCATCCGATACACTTTCCAATGGCCCACCGACACCGCCAAGGATCCCTTCGGATTACCCTGTCAGCTTTTGGAGTGATATGCAGATTGGAGTTAGTGGATTGAAAAATTTGGGAAATACGTGCTACATGAACGCACCTATCCAATGTTTGAGTGCGACCGTACCATTCGCAAGGTTTTTTACCGAGGGTCGTTGGAAGACTGGCATTAATTACACGAATCCGCTAGGCTCGAAGGGTCAATTAACGGGGGCGTTCGCGAAGTTGTTGCATGAGATGTGGGGAGGTGATTTGCCCTACCTAACACCCATCGATTTCAGGGTAATTTAAAGCCTATTTATATCGGTGGACAGCACTGACACTTTATTGTAGAGGTCGATATGTTCGCTGAATGCCCAATACCTGGGGTCAGATCAACATGATTCCCAGGAATTCCTCAGCTTCCTCATAGATGGAATTCACGAGGACTTGAACAGGATTATAGTCAAACCTACGCTCAAACCAACGCCAGAAGAAGATGCGGAGCTGGATATGTTGCCACCCCAAATTGGAAGCGAAAGAGAGTGGAGAACGTGGAAGTCAAGGAACGACAGTCTCATCGTGGACTACTTCCAGGGACAATTTAGAAATCGGCTGGAGTGCCTGACTTGCCATAAAGTAAGGCCGACCACATTTTCGCAGAATGTTGGTCTAATCGTTGAAAAATTAGACATCGACGACATATAATGTGTTTTCTATCCTGTCCCTTCCAATTCCTAACACGCGAAGCGGCAAGGTGCCTATCCAACGTTGTATAGATGCCTTTTTCAACGCGGAGGTGCTAGAGAAGGATGATGCCTGGTAAGACCAGCATTACTCTACCCAGGGAACCCAATTAACACAATAAAAACCACAGGGATTGTCCAAAATGTAAAACCAAAGTTCGCGCGTCCAAAAAGCTCTCCCTTGCTCGTCTTCCACCCATCTTGATGATTCATATGAAGCGATTCGAGGCAAACGGCAGATTCTCGGACAAAGTCGACACTTTCGTCGACTTCCCAATAAAGAGCTTGGATCTGACAAATTATATGCCACCGCCCCTTCCCCATGGTGCTGATAAACCAGGGTTGACCAAAGCGTTCACATCGCCTGATGACCCAAGGACGCAGTTGCCTCCATATCGGTACGATCTATACGGCGTGACAAACCATTACGGGAATCTGAGCAGCGGACACTGTTTGTCCACTTACTTTTCTATATCTCACCCAAGACTGATCCTTTTTAACCCTGTTAGACACTGCATTCATTGCATCAAAAGGGGGTTGGCTTTATTGTGACGACAGTAGTGTCAGGTCTGTTGACACCAAGGAAGTAGTGGTAGGTAATCACTGTCTCCAGAATGCAGCCTTTTGACATTATTACATTATCAGAACCAGAAGGCGTATGTTCTTTTCTACAAGAGAGTGCGAAGTTGAGGAGACAGGTTAGTTATTTACCCAACCAATGCAGAAATTTTGTTGTTCTAGCTATCGTCCATTCCGTCAACATCGTATTCGCGTACTTACATCTAGAATTTGCATGCCTCACTCTTCAAGAATGTTCAAGAACATGATATGTTACAACTGGTTATTACCTCATGAAAATAAACTTTATCCTACATATTTATGATGCGTTCATACCCATTGGCTTGGCACTGGACTCGTTGGCTTCGTAATGGCACTTGTGGCATACCCATACATCCTTGGTATCAAGATGTCCATTCAAACAATAAGTTGTTTCCGGTACACGATAGAAGGATGGTGAAAACTGCGAATGACACCGAAAACATTCGGGCTCTGGTAGTGTTGGCATTACCAGGGTCCCATCACTTTTTATGTGAAGTATTGTATCCAGGCGACGAGCTTTGCGAAGAAGAGCATGCGCTTGACCGATAGCTGCTTGTTTGTATGCCTGACAATACACTTGCAGTGCCGTCTGTTACAAATAATATGAATAATGACCCAGAATAAAGTTAAGACTTCTGCATACCTGACCACCGTCATTGGTTTCACAGATATCGTAAATTTCTCGTTTGCTTCTATCATGATCCCTGCATGATACTATCGGATTCATACAACCCGTCTCCCCTTTGAAGGTCGTCGTTATAGTTGTATCCCGGCGACTGCTCTTTACCTCCACGAAACATCAGTGGGCAACGGAGAGGGTCATTGGTTATAACGTACAGGCTGGATCTCAAATCCAAACTTGTCTCCATGCTTCCATGCACACGACGAATGGAATTCCCTCGGACAGTCACTGCAACGAATTACCGCTCCGTCTCTTTCACCACATAGAGAACATCTCTGTGATTTCTCAGGAAGTGGTAGGATCTAAAGAACGCAACACTAACTGCAGTCCATTTGTGGCGGGCTACTGCGTTCAAGCCCTCTACCAAGCGAAGTCGAGCCGCATCGGTGAAGGTTAATTCTTGAGTAAAAACAGCGCAGAGAACATGCGCCCATCCTTGTCCTTCAGTTGGTTTACAGGCTCGGAGGAAGCTATCACCAGGAGGATATGGCTTCCTTTTCTTCTCCTCATTTGTTGCTCTAGGGCAAAGCAGGCAATCGGGATTCTAGGAAGGGGAGTAAGGGGAGTCTTTTGACAGAGAAAAAATCTCACCATGGATGCATCCAAGTTTTCTTCATTTTCGCATAAATCACAAATCCAAGAATCCAAAGAAGATGGGTCAACTCCACACGTTCCTGAACTAATAATCAACCTGGAAATAATTAATAAAAATAATCTCTAACCTGCATGAACGCGAAACCCGCAGACTTTGCATTTAACTACCTTGCCGATAGGACCGGACTTCATGCAAGCCAAACATCTATTTTGAGGAGCGATGGAAATAGTCGGGGGAGGAGTCGAGTGAGCTGAAGCGCTTGTCTGACGGAAGGTCATTAAAGAGCAAATACCAGAAAAGGAAACATATACTCTTGGTCGTTTGGCATTTTGGGCCGATAATGGGGTACCTTCTCTCTTGTCCCTCGTTTTCGAAGAGGATAGCACCTCTTCCCTCACAGGGCGTACGTTGAGATCAGCGTACTTTCTCCAATTTGTCCCGCAAGTGTCACAGAGGATGTTGGTTGGCAGACCCTTCGGAGATTTCCACCAAACGTTAGACTCACGACTCCTACAGGCCCCACAACTTGGGGTTTTGGAGGGCTGCGCGATAACGGAAGACTCGTCGTCTGAGTGACCAACACGCTGACCCTCTTGGACTTCTGCCAGTGTCCTGTATTGTAACCTGGTGGACTTGGGCGACGGGCCTGACTGCTTGCGTCGTTTGTTAGCCTCTCCTAATTTCATACTTTCGAAAATTTAGATGTCTCGTTTAAGATAGAGAAAATTCACTTCTTCCAATGACCATAGAACCGAACAACCTCATGGATACTCCGCGTCCCAACTTCATCCCGGACCAGACGAAGTTCAGCGCCGTGTTGCAGTATCGCATCTTCAAATGCAACGACTTCTTCTCGACTCCATTCCTTGTCTGTAAATGGATTCTCTTCTTTGCCTTTCCACTAGCCAGCTATTAAAACATATAACGGGTATATTTCGAGAGTACAAACCTTTTCGAGCCTTGTCGGCGTGATTTTAACGTATTGCATGGAACCCTCCAGTGCTGCTTCTGAAAGTCTACGCATAACTTCGGTCAACCAGTCTACGCTACATCGTTGTTCTGGGTCGCTGGAGAGTCGTTTCAAAAGCTCGTCGGCTGAGGCCAAGAGTCAGTCTCTTGGTTGGTAAACTATCGAGATGAACCAAACCTTCAGCTCCTAGAATGGTGGTCAGTGGCTATTCAGGTGATACAACTTGATACCCTCACTTTCCGCATCTGTCAGGGTACTAAGGGATGATAGTATTTCAACGGTAGCATTATTGTCGAGTCCCCTTTCTTCATCTAAACGCGGTCATAGGTTCAACAAGGGAGGGAACGGGGAATGCAGGAGCCCACCTCTGGGAGGGTTTCTGTAGGGATTGGAGTCATATGCTGACACATGAACCTGATACTTTAGTCCGAGGCGAGACGCAGTACGGGGGAATATAAGGTCTTCAGGGTCTTTTCCAGAGATAAGGACTAGTAACGTTGAGAGAAACCACAACTGACCAAGTGTATCTTCAGCCAGGGTATGTTGTCTATCAGATTTTCAGTTGAATAACCCTCATCAAAGAATAAGGAAATGAGTTACCCAAAATATCGGAACGGCCACATGTTAAAATGCCTAACAGGAAGATTTTCTTCCATATCAGCAAGGACTCGATCCTTCCTTGGTCTGCCACGACCGCGGGCAGCAGGGGCATTGGACTTAACCCTACCGTTGCCAGCATTTGGACGAACGTCATGGCTGTCAACTTCTTCCTCATGTCGGAGAGAACAAGGGGCACAAGTCCAGCCATAACCTCTAGATGGCTTAGCAACTAGTGGCGGTTGGACACATCGCATGTGGAACCATTTTTTGCAGCGATCGCATGATACAGAGTCAGAACTGGTACACTGTCAGCTAAATTTCGGGAGAATCAAACAAAATACTTGCGTTGGACACCAATCGTTGCAAGTGTCGCAGAGACGTATGCTATCAGTTAGGTCGGGAATAACTTCCTTCTCTGCAACAACATATTCGTATCTCGAGACAAGCACATCTCGAATGTTGTCAGGAACTGCAAAAAACCACCAAGAGTATTGTTTAAGCATCAAGGCAATAAAAGCACCACGAATAAAAACTCACGATTTCGGACGTCTTGTGAGGGGATAACTTCAAATTCCTTCTTGATGTAAGGGTCGAATAACCTATTGAAATAGAACCTATCCGGCCGCTTTTTCCAGCCAGATAAATCAGAAATTCTGTCTCTGTGAACCACGTGGCACTTGGCCCGTAGCTGATTAATGTCGCAAACTTCCGAATATATGGCAGCAAGGAGTAAGCGCGGATCCGACACAGGTCGGTCGCTAACATCACTAGGACGATAATACCATGCTAGGCGGACTCTGGTATAGATATATTTCTTGGCTTCTTCTCCTTTAGGTGCATCTTCTGGAGGAAGGAATTGCATAATTCTTGCAATAGAATAGGGTGTGCCATCCCGAGTATCCCAGCTGGGAGAACAGTATACGTGGTCTTATAAAAATTAAGTGAGTGATATCTGCAAAAAATACAATAACCGTAGGATAAATTTACCATTTATTTTAACCTCTTCACCGTTCTTAAGGAATACGCGAAATACCATTCTAATGTACGAAGGTGAGGGAGAGGAACAAGATGTGTAGGTTTCCGTTTGGAACTTAATCGTGTGCAATGCTTATGTAAGCAGACACTTACCTCAAAGCAAAGCAACTTTATAATTTTAAATATTCTGCTTCTCGTCTAACACGACAGAAGAAATTTTCGTCCAACGATTCAAAAATTCAGCACTTTGTACACGGACGACATAAATATAGTAGGATAAAACTTGCACAATATAATAATTTAGAAGAAGAGGGCGGAAAGTGGATAATGCAGTGTTCGATGATGTTATAATTCCCCTAGCTGGCGTCTTTCCAGTTCAATCATCTCCCTCTTTGTCCTATATCCGCCGTAATATGATACATTTGCAGATGAGGTACGTTCTGCCGGCGCAGTAGGCAGAGACAAGCTCGTCGCTGGTATAGTGCCACCCGAATTTTCAACAGTAATATCCGCCGACTCCAGCCGGCCAGATTCGTCAATTGGGGGAGTCCGCTCTTGGTGATTGCCTAGTGGCATTCGGGGGCGATGTGGGACAGTCTCATTTGTGATGCGCTGATGGTTTTTCCTTGAGCGATTCCTCCGTGCCCAAAGTGACAAGACCTGTGGTGGACCTCGTGTCTTCCGAGGGTCAGTGGTGGATGCGTCTGCTACAGCCATACCGAGGTGTGGCGTTCGATTAAACGCAGCGAAAAACGATGTTTGAAGCTTATCACGCCAAGTCGAGGTTTGTCTGCGATCTTCGCCAATGGAACCCCCAACCCCAAGGTAAGGTGACGAGGATGCGAGATCGAAGCCTTCTGCGATGGCGATAGGAGCTCTGGAAGCTGGGCGGTCGGAAACTGCAGTGGTGGATGGGATTGGATGGGGAACAATTTTCTGTCTGCGCTTTTTGAAGACAAAAAAATATGCCAGCAAGAGGGCGATGATTACGCAGAGGGCGACCACACCGCATACTAAGCCTGCAATGCTGATGGATGGACGACCAGCATTGCCCACTACTGCCGTTGCAGTAAGAGTTGGCCCAGTTTGTGTTCCAACAGATGCGTTTTCTCCTTGGAGGAGGATGTAAGCAAGACTGAGAGGGGTAGTATTGGAGTTCCCCTCGAATTTTACGACGAGTGTGTGCAGACCATGTGGGTATACATCCGTGCGAAATAGTAGTTGGTTAGAAGCTGTGGATGAGTTCGGGGATAATAGCCCCTGTAGACGGAAGGTGTTTTCCATTCCACCGTCTATCGAGAATGAGGCCATCGCAGGTTGGATAGGGAGTTCTCTAGGGTAAATCCCATACCAAGAAAGGGTGGTACCTGACAATTGACTTAAGAAAAAATTAAGGGGGTGAGGAAAAAGCTGCTCACCCTTGAATTGGAATTGAATTGAGGCTTTGGGGGTGCGAGTTAATGCTGATGAGTTACTCCAAAATTGCCAAGAAGAGTCATAAACCAAAGAAGAATCAGAGAAAGGGACGAGGACAACAGAATCGTTCTGCAACGCAGAACTGGGTGAGGGGGTATAAAGAAGGTAATCGAACCAGAAAAGCTGTCCAAACGTAGAAACGGACAAGGTGAATGTGTGATTCATATCCAAAAGCCCATCGATGCCACACATGGGCCAGTTATTTTCTGGGTTCCGAAAAGGAGGGAGAGAATTTAGTTGAACGCCATTAAGATAGCAATTCCATGAAGGATCAATGACGCCGGATGAATTTCGAATACTATTAGTTCCGTAGATATCGATGGCTGTCCCTGTAGACAATTTTAACACAACCGGGAGAAATAAACGGAATTGGGTATACCAGAGAAAGAGAATGAAAAACTGCCATTTGACGGCGTTCCGTGCAACGTTGTATTCAATGTTTTCCCAAAATTGCCAACACTGTCCCTAGTGCCTGTGTCATCTAAGATCCAGGGAGGATTGGTGGAATAAACGATGCTTGGATGGGTATCGTCGATGACTACCCTCCTGCCTCCATTGGCCATGGCATAACAAAACTTGGAAGAGGGGTGTGCCAGGTAAGTAGTTCCGTGCTCAATTTGGTAGTGGCGGTGGCTGTGCAGGACGGCAGGACGGCGCGGTCAGTTCATTCCGTCGTCAATAGCAACTCTTATCATGAAACAGTCGACATTGAACTTTGCAGCTGCGAAACGGACAGCCTCGAATTCGTACGCTCAGGTTGGGAAGCCCAAGCTCGCTGTCCCAAAACCCAAGACATTTCAGCCTATTAGTACCAACAAACGGGACGATGATATTGACGACTATGACGATGTTGTGATAAAGGAGAGCAGTAGCGAAGAGATCGAAGAGGTGGAATCAGGCGACTCTAAGCCGTCAAGGGTTGGTTCTACCGACGCGAAAGCCATTTCCAGCATTGATTCGGATGTCAATGAAACACTGACCCGAAAGGCACTCTTACAGACGAAGAAATTTCAACCGTCAAAGCCTGGAAAGGAGAAAGTCTCAAACGTTAAGACGACTTCTCAACCTTTCAAGACTTTGAATCTCGATCCTGAGGACCTTCAGAAAAAAGTTGACGAGCTTCCAGAGCTAGACCCCTCAGACAAAAGGTGGAACAAGCTCCATAAGGCTGCAAAAGCCAAACTCGGAGGAGTTCCTAGTTCGTTTCTCGTATTTTGTCCGATTCTCTGACATTAACGCCCTCTCAAATAGTCCACGCTAAGGAAGAGAATAAATTGCAACAGATCCTACGGGTTTTTGATAAGTAAGTATTTTGTCTCTTTTGTTGTCCCATAGAGTCAATCCTCTCTTACCGTCAGTTCGTATGAATATGGGCCATGTATTGGCATGACACGACTAGAACGTTGGGAAAGAGCCGAATCTCTTAGTCTGAATCCACCCAAGGAGGTGCGTTTCATGCAAGTTGGGACAACGACATGCTCTCATGCCTCGTGGGTTACAGGTTTATGAAATTCTAATGACGAAGCAAGGTCAAACGTTAAGGGAATATAAACAATCCGTTTTCCATGGTGAAGTCTAGTTTGTAGTTCCAGGGTTTCATGTCAGTGGATGCCTTCTTTGAATGGAAGTTGACTTATGTGCTCCACAGGACACATTCCTCGATGGCAAGGAGAAGCTGACATTTTATTTATCGGGTGGATGGTTCTGACAAGACGTGTACCAATTTCATGAATAAACATTGATTTATATGCATAAAGACAACCATGACAAAGGAAGATGAAGAATAATAAGCAAGTTGAAAGCCAAGTGAGAGACGAATGAAGTATGTCTTGTACGAGTAACCTGTTCGATGCTACTTAGCCCTCCCTACCCTTCCCATAGGTGGAGCGTCAGCACTATTAATTGGGACCCTTCGTGGCCCACCACCAGGAAGTGAAGGTTTTGCAACCGGCTTTTCCTTTGACAACGCCTTCGCTCTCTTAGTTGTCTTGGCCGCTGGTGTTGAAGGTTGCCTTGAGGCGCTGCTGGGCACAGGTGGCATTTTCCGCGCAACTTCCCCATCTCCCGAAGAGGGTTTAGAAAATACCTTCTGCTTGACAGAGATCCTGTTTTCCTTCTCCAAAACTGCGGATGGTCTGGTGCGCTCGACAGTCTTTGTCTTCTTGCCATTTGTCTCAGGAACAAAAACACGTCCCCGCACTGGAAAAGCTTTTCTAGGCTGGCAGACTTCTTGTTTCTCCTGCGGAGCGTTTTCAGTACGCAAATCGCATCCTATTTCTTCAAGTGATAACCCAGGTGGCGAAGGTGCTGGTTTGGCAGCAACTCCCAAGGCAGCTGTTTCCAGCGAGTCACCTTCGCTTGAATCCAAGACGGGTGATAAGGGGTTGTTGGCGGTTTTCGGTGGTGTCATAGGTGAATCAGATAACTTCAGAATTCGACTGAGAGGGCTCGGCCGGGCGGGAGAATATGCATGCACCATCCTTTGGGCGAAAGGCTTTGCAACCGGGAAAGGTCGTCGGATTGGAGCCGGTGTCACAGGATCGGAAGGGGATATTTCAAGTATTGGGGGGGAAAGTAGTTCTTTGTCTTCAATGGGTCGATCTTCCCGAGGGGGCAGGACAGGTCCAGTAGGTAGTGACGCCCGAGGTGATGGTGGTGGGAGGACAAAAGTTGTTGGGAGAAGAGATGACGATGGAGCGAAGGACAACATATGCGGTGGTATCAACTCCGTTTCATAAGACACAACTTTCTTTGGAGACGGTAGAGGTGTGCGGTAAGTTCTTGAACCGCCGCCTTTCCCGACGGTGGTGCCTTTGGCTGGGGATCTTCGGAGGGTCCTATGTGGTGGTTTGTGAGGGGACTTATGTGGCGATTTCCTCGGAAATGGGCTTCGGAGTGCGAGGTTCGACTTTGAGAGAGTAAGTGACGCAGGGGTAGCAGAAAGATCGGCAAGCATCTTTGCAACTTCCCATGAACGTTTTTCTTCTACGAGTCGAAAATGGTCAGCCTGGGTAACACGTTAGTGCACAGTCGCCGAAGGTATTATCATACTGACCGCTAGTTCAGCCTTTTCTTTACCCAGCTTAATCGTTGCTTCTGTAAACCACTGGCGTTCCAGATCCAACTCGGCCCGCAGCTTTTCAACTCTATCCCTTTCTTCGTCCCTCTGCGGAACAGTCATCAACTCCATACTAATTTCATTGGTTTCTCTCTTTGAATTGCGTTGATCAGCAGCAAATTTATCGAACAAGTCTCGTGTTTCTGTCATCTGAGCCAGTGCTTGTTTCTGGGAGGTGGCTATAAAACGTGATACAAATTGGACGAAAATGTATAAATTGGAAACATACCCAAGTCCCCCTTCAACTTTGTAATAGTACCCAGCAGTCTCTGTACCTCCTCTGTAGAGACTTGAGAATTGGTCTGATGAGTTTGTACACGAGTGACCTCGGTGCCCAAGCTCGAAAGTGTCTGTTCCAAAGACTTTAAAACGCCCAAAACTTTGTCACTGACGGCAGCAGCTGTTGAAGGAACGAATAATGTTGACATCGTAAATCGCGTGGGCTATCCGACAATCAGGTAAGAGGGGATATAGAGTCCAAAACACACACTTTGTCACAAATTGAGCCACCAGGCACCATACTCCGTGCTTTGTGGTCGAGGGATTGAAGTTCGTTGATCGCGTTGAGGACCAATTTCCGTAGCATGAGGTTCTCGTCGCTCAAATGATTCCTCGCTTGTTCCGCCTGCTCCAGAGCAATGTCAAGGAATCCCAATCCCTTGCCCACGACTTGTGCACCATCGACAACGGCGACGTTAGCACATCGCATTCCACTCTGCGTCGCACCCAGTTTGGTTTGTGAATCAGCAATTTTTTGCCATTTATCCAACACACGCTCGATATCTTTTTCCTTCTTCTTTATCTCAGTCTGGTACGTCGCTCGGACTCCCTGTAACAACGTCTTTGTCCTCTGTAGCTCTGCTGCTGTTTGTTTTTGTGTGTTTTCAGCTGCCTGCAAACTTCTAACAGAAGTTCTTTGGCACTGGTCAAAAAAAATGCACCATAAATAGCAGACCTGAGACGTACGCAAGTTTCGACTTATGAAGGTTCATTTCTCGTTCCGCGCTCGCTGATCTCTCAGCCTCATTGCTATGGAGTGACCGCATTCGCTCCAAATCATAGGTAAGAGTCTTGCATTTTACTGTCAAGTCTTCAACATGAGACATATCTTGCTTTAAAATATGGATAAGTCGACAATCGGGGGACAATTGCATGAAGTCTTCATACCACTCTTTGGGCTAGAAGTCCAAGTAGACAGTTGACGATACGAGCAGAGTCATCATGCGAAGCACCATCCAAGCACAGCCCTGAGGGAGCGAAGCCATGAGCGATTAGCTGTGCATTCACGTATTCCAATGTCGTTGTCATGAAAATTCAAAATAAGGTGAACAACTTTGGCCAAAAGTAGTTCGTGATACAATGTTGATTTGGCGGATGACCGGCCCGGTATTAAACCATAACAATTTCCGTCGATATGGTAGATTTGCATGCCCTCAGGTAAGATACTATATGGATCCATCATAAATAATTCACTACAGTTACACAGATGTATTTCTCCTGACGCCAAAACCACCATGTCACTGTAGCTTGTTATAATTACGATCAAGAGCAGCGCATGCGCAGGATGTGTTCCTGCGGTGTCGCTTTAGAGCGTCCGCACGACTGAAAGTCTTTAGGCACCCTCCAATCCACAGTCCGTCGTCTTCAGGGACAAAATATGGCTGTTCATCCACTGATATCTTCGGGAAGAGTTGACGATTCCGTATGAAATCCTGCCAGGGTACGCCTTTACAACGGATTTCTGCTTCCTTCCGAATGTGTGTCCTGATGTGTCTTCGAAAGTCTGGCATTCGGCCATTGAGTTGCTTGTACTGGCAGCCTGCGACTGGGCAGACGAGATCATTGAGTCTTTCCCTCCGGACCCGACAGAGGGAGAGTTGGACTCGGATATCTTCCACTTGATCGGTTGCTTGCCTATTACGTGATGGGGCAGAACCATGGGTGCGCTTGTCTATTCGTGAACTTTTGCAAGGTGGGGAAGGCATGGGTGTGAATGTGGGTAAAGTGTCGTTCGTTCGTTGGCCGCTGACGCCTGTGGGACTGGACGGGATGTACACATCGTCGTTATACTCGTGCTCTGAAGCATCCGATTGGAATCCATTCTCGGGTGGCCTTGAGGCTTGTGCAGCAGAATATCTGATTTTATCCATTGCCAACGGCAAGAAAGCTCCCCATGCACGCTTCGCAGAGATCTTTCGCCTGGCGTCCCTAATGAAGGTATTTTAGAATGCAAAAAGTCACTACGACATGAATACTTCACTAACCTGGATATGGACATCTGACGCATCCCGAGATTGGTATTGAATCCAATGTTATCGGACAAGCAGACCCTCGATGCAGGGCGACCGTGAGGAACGTCGTAGTGTGTTTCTTGAGCACTGACGGAGTCGCTTTCAGGGAAATTGCAGTAGGCTGTCTCATGGTCGACATTGGAAAAGTCCCAAGGAATTGAATCGATGGAGACAGACATCGTAGACGGCTGCATGGTGAGAGCGTGTTGCAAAAGAGGTGCTATCTTTGTCTAAATCGGGCTCTTTTAAGTATTGTCGACCTCTTTTCATCGGCGGATCGGCTGCTGACTATTGTCGGTCATCAGGTCCTTGCAATTTACATTTTTTTCACGGCCAAATCGGGAGATTTTTATGAAAGCAAGTTGTCGAGCATTGTCGAAAGACCTTTTCATTGTTTGACTTTTCAGGCGATGGATCGTCCTCGTGTCCTGATAAGGCAGCACGTTGCCAACAGTCCTTGATCATGAAGCAAGCCCTGCCATCGTGCTGGGATTCATAAGTGAGCGCCCCAGCTTGGGCGGCATTAGAAGGTAAGTAGTCAGACTGGTTCATTCGCGCCCGTATAGAAAAACTTCCTGGTACATGTATTCTTTGATGCTCTTGCTACTCTAACTTTTTTTCCCTAGGTTCATCTCAACAGTCAATTTCTAGAAACGCCCGCAAGCTCTACTGCTCACGTCTCCGGTCCCTGAGAGGTGGATTGAATGACGATCGTATGTCATTTGTCGTTTGTATCTGTTCCTTTGTGATCTATATTACTAGCTAGCGTGAAAGTGGGAAAATCACAGAGTATTCGAATGGGTATGTCGTGCCTGTTCAAGAACTACAAGCTAACATCCTGTATTGATTTTCACACTAACTCGAAATCGCAACGAGTATTGTGCTTCAGCTGCTACCTCGTCTGAAAGGTCGTCATCAATTGTGCGGTTCAGTATTTCGGCCTTTCGCTGGTAGCGCTGTCCGAAGCACTTGTTCAAATTCACGACGAGTATTTTCTGCTTCTACCCAGTTGTCTGATTCCGAAAGGTCCTCAACGCTGGGGTTCTGCTATCGTGCACCATTGTTACCATTGTTGACAAACCGGGCTGCCAATCAATCGCTAACGTTTTCTGTGCTTTCGACTAGTAAAAATCTCGTTTGCTGGCTCAGACTAATTTGTACTCAATCTGTCGAGGTCTTTCTAATAAGATAAATTTATCTCCTTTTTAAAATTCTACTATGATACCAATATGATACAAATGGCGGAAAGGAAGCGTACTTCCAGGTTAGGAGCACGAAACAAAGCCCCAAAAATCTACAAACGGTGAAGATAATACAGCTACAGCTTCAGATACAAGCACGACCAGGATACGTTGTGTTTTAGTAAATAAATATCTGGAAGCAGAACGGGCACAAGGGAGTGGCTATAGCGTGGCTACAACTCGAATAAAGAAAAGAGATGGAGTCCCCATCGAAAAAGGAGAGTGAGTGTCCGGTTTTGAGAGAGGATGAGATGAATGTGATTTATGGGTAAAAAGAGTGGGTTGGATATCGGATGATCGGTGCATGCCTGGGAGATGGATGTTTGCTGGTTCTCGTCTCTACTTGAGAAACGGAAAGTAGTATGTCATCTCGCCAGATTCGTCGCGGGTGCAGCAACACAAAGTGCACCATCGTTCTACAAAGGTCTCAGAAGGCTGTGCTTCTGCTTCCCGAGCCTATAAAATAAATTGTTCAGCTTCAATGGGATAGTTGAGCGGGAACAAAAACTTACTACTTCCGCATCTATATCAACCACTCCCGCCGGTACAGGTGAAGCTGCGGTAAGTGCAGCAACTAGATTGGTTAAGAAAAAATCAATGTCGTTCGGTGTCTCCAAGTCGCAAACCGAACTTACAGGTTGTAAGAAGGATAGAGAAAATGATTGTGGACTTCATCTTTGTGGGGAGTAGAAAGTTTTGAGGGTTGTAAGAGGAGTCGCAATCGGGGGGAGCAAGTGAGGCTTATGGCTCTCTAACTTTGCATCCAGCCTTTTATATTCGGAAGCGACCTTGCCCGGACAAGGGGACATAGGAACCGGCATGCGTGTGGGATCATAAACGCTTTGCCGTATTTGGGAGGTGGCAACCCCAATTTGGTAACCCGTTTGTTCCTTAACTGATTGGGCTTTGTTTCCTTTTTGGACCCCTTTCTTTTCAAGATCACAGGCCAATATCAAATAAAATCGGAGGACTGCATCTGCATCTTGACCGGTTGCCAGTCCAAATCATCTTTTGCAAGGGAGGACGATTGAATATTGAGGTAGCTAGTAAGCACTTGAACCTTTTGTCTAATTTCTGATTCGAGAGGATATTTATGATGCAAAGAATTTGCCTGGACCGAAGCGCCCAAAAGGAGTAGCCCTTCAATCTTGTCGTACGTAACTCAATTATGGGTCGGTGTAAATTTTCCCAAGATTCATGAAAAGAGAGGTCAGTAAAGGACATATTACAGTTCTCACACTTGGCTTTATCGAACCCTTTGTATCATAGTATTAATATGATTTGATATCTGAAGCATGCAACCAAGCAATCAATCAATTGCCTTACTAAGGACTTAAAGGAGTGACTGGATGTCAAAAAAAATCGCAGCCAAATCGCAGCACCAGAATTCCTTGCAGAAGTACTTGGGGTTGCCTCTCAGAGGACTTGCTTTCAAGTCTAACCCCTTCGAAATCCAATGGCTTATGAATTCACACTTCACACCAAAGCACGGCCAACGGTAAATTTCTGTCCGTCTGAGAACTTCGAATTGGAAATTGGAAGGGGTTTCCGCTCTTCCATCGTCTCATTTGTGCCACAAAAGTTCGCGTTATCCTTTATCACCCATCCCTTGGAGAATAATCCTCCATCCCAACTTTTGACGCCCGAAGAGCCGCCGCCGAGTTGACAATCATCTTGAGAGTCGAGCATCAATGCATCACCCCCGTCTGTAAATGATGTTGAAATTGCAATATGTCACCGCACCAAATCTAACCAACCAAGTGCGCCGCCACCGCATATATGCATGCGAGCTAGGGGTTTGCTTTGAACCTCTCCACCATTTCCTCATTTGTCCGTTAACAATACACATCCTTTGGAGTTGGCCCTCGATGACCGAACGCTGCCGGGACTGACGCGCCGGCCATACTCAGTTGCGTCTCCACCGAGTTGACGATCATCTTGAGGTCGAGCATCATGCATCACCTTGGACGCCGGCGTTGACGAGCTTGCAGAGATCTCCCTAAGC
>Ga0307517_10002794_pt1 | contig 27732 bp, 33 predicted proteins | sample 23_EM_MG_FD_194515 | JGI IMG/M metagenome (GOLD analysis project Ga0307517, IMG submission 194515) | Populus trichocarpa ectomycorrhiza microbial communities from riparian zone in the Pacific Northwest, United States - 23_EM | ecosystem: Host-associated > Plants > Roots > Unclassified | place... | reverse complement strand
GCCTGTCGCCTCTGAATCTTGGATCACCTGATTTCTTAGAGTTGTGTATAAAAGCAAAAGTGAGAAGCCTGGTCAACCTAGAACCACTTGTTTGCAACCTTCAACTTGAAAGCAACATCAAAGTCGAGAATATGTTTATTTTGTTGCAGCGCCATGGCCCCTGACGGAAATGATTAGAAGGGAAATGAAATGTGTAAGGCGTTTTAATATAGACAAAATGGCGACGTCGACGTCGTCGGTATGTTGCGCTTACAACTTTGAACCTAATTCTGATCGATGAATTTTCTCAGTACATTTAACAAGCGGTGCACAAGGTGAATACAGGGGACTGAAGGTAACCATCTCGGGTCACGAAAAAAGTATGTGCCAGTTTGTTCAAAGTGTGATTAAATTTGACAATTGGGCCAGTCGCGGTCTATTTGACTCCAAGTTTGGCACAATTTAAAGACTGCTGTGGTGATCAAGTAATGTGAAATTTGAAATTTGAAGTGGTGCCTTACAATGACCTGTGACACTTTCAAGATCGAATCAGTGTCAAAGAACCCCAGGCCTGCGAGAAATACAACGAGACCGGCGACTTTCGCAATCTCCGATGCACCAACGCGTTATTACTGAGACCCACGGCGTTCAAGTTGCCCTCCACGTCTCGAATCTCCTACAAGTGGATTCCCGCTCAGAAGTCAATTTTTTTCTTTCCTTTTCCACACCTATGTTGAGCTATAGCTAACGTCGGTACCTATTCAGAAACCTTTCCATCCCGTGGGATCACCATAGACCACACCACTCCCAGTATTTCAGAAGTTCCCTACCATCCGACCAATTGGAACGGGGGTAATGCAATTCTGAGAGGATGTCCTCGAACATGGCAACGATTTAACAGTTTGCAATGTACAGTCTGACTTTGTGCCTCATCAGGCCCAGCTATCGGAGAGTGAGCGACAATGTTAAGGGTTGCAGAAGGTTGTGGCACGAAGAAACGTTAGTTTAAATCCATGCAGGGATATAGAGTCAAGCATCGATGGGCTGGATGCTCTTCGTGCCATTTTGTCGTGCGACGCAGTACCCGCAGCAGATCATTCAAGTTTATCCTTTCCCTAGTTTTTAAAATCGTCTTGGTCCGCGCAATCCAAGACCCGCCTTCGGATTGGCTCAGCGAATACGAATGGAGAACCTCGATTTGCCGTTTCCTGAAGGAGGTACGTGTTTCTCAAATCAGCTGCCACTTATATAGTATATGGCCCGATGGGACAATATCCTCAACCGTCAAGGAGGTGCGTAGTATACTCATGAATGACTTCTAATTCTTCCCCATTGAAAACTGCCTTTACAGTTACTACAAGGCAAATCGGTCGTACGTCTTCCAGGAGACGGAAATGGGACCTCAGAAACAGGTTCTCTGATCATGGGCGACTGAACGCTTTTTCGATATCGTCTGCCCACCACAAAAACGACGGATGATCAACAACTGATTGTGTCATCTTCGACACCCATTCTCAGCGAATCGCCCGAGCGGTGTATTGAAAAATTCCGGCCGCTCTGAATAAGGTGAATTCCGTTCCGCAGGTATGAGTATCGCGACTGCGCCTGCTGTGAAAGCTTCTTTGTATAGCATTGATTAATATTGGACAGAGTGGGTTCGAGCAATTAGTCTGTCCTAAGGGACACATCTCGGTTGGGTATTCGTGTGAGGACCGTCTCAGAGCTTGTGGCCCTCACCACCTTACTGTCAGCATTGCGTGTAATGCTAATTCTCAGATGTTGGCCAGAGAGGTTCTGGGACTGCAGAGAACGGCACTACATATGTACCTCGATTCGATGTTGCTTTAAGGTTTCTTACTTCACTTTTATATCCAACTCCAAGGAATCAGGCCTCAGGTCCAAGATTGAGGCGACTGCTAGTATCCTGTTCCTTGACGCAACCTTGACGATATCAGGCAGCGCTAAGTGCCTTCGTTCTGATCTCAAGATGTCAGCCTGAGACTGCGATGAGTCTGGCAGTACTGCTTTCTGAGCGCTCGAAATCTGGCTTAATTCTAAACTCCATCACCTGTTACGCTTGGCATGATAGGACGTCCTTTGTGCGGGATAACATCGGGCAGGGGTGTTTCATGTATGGCAAAAAAGATTGTAGACCAATAACTACCGACTGATGATTTTGTTCGTATGTACAGATGATGTCAGAGCTCGAAGCTCACTGCCAGAGAAGTGCCACTTATTTTTTGGGAATACCCGGGCCAGGATTACGCCTAGCATCCAGGAGTTACTGGCCACCTTATGTGAAAGTTTCCAGATTGAAGGACCTTTGACAAGACAAACCGTAAGAGAATATGGTAATAAGTAAGTGTCGGATACCATAAACCGAATCAACATCATTGATACCCTGACGTTTCAAGGTTGGAACTGGCGAGTCGATACCTGACCTCAGAAATCAGAATGATTGGGCCAGATTTCGAGCGCTCAGCAGTTTCAACTTTCTCGGGAGTAGCTTGACCGCTGAGTGCACAGACTTGGACTGTGTTCAAACATAGGTATCGCAGTTGAAAACTTTGGGTGAGAGGAGAAGATTGCGGAAGAGACGAAGGATCCACAGGGTTCGAGCGAGCGTCCGAGGCCTGATTAGCGCCAAATCATTGGGCGCTAATCTTATCTGGTTCACCCGAAGTCATGATAAGCAGCAAGCTTGAGGTTGACCAAAGATTTTGTAAGATGTTCCTCGGTTCTCGACAGACGGATAAGACTACAGTATAGCCAGACCTGAGCCCAGCGAACCGTACCTAATAGGGAAGAGTAAAGTTGAAGTTTCAAAATCACCACTGGTCTGTCAACCGTTAACGTTTTAAATTTTAACCCTTTTCGATATCAAAGGCACTGCCTAGTATCTATGATTGATATCGTCAAGGAACAGGATAGCACTGCCTGTCGCCTCAATCTTGGATCACCTGATTTCTTAGAGGTGTGTATAAAAGCGAAGTGAGAACCCTTAGTGAGTGCTACTATAAACAATATCTGAATCTCTTGAACCACTTGTCACAATCTTCAGCAACACCAAAATCGAGGTATGTGAGGCCTTTATTTGTGGCATGCCATGACCCCTAACTGAAATAATAGAAAACATGCCACCAAAGAAGTTCCAGTTTCCTACAAAGTATGGCTATGCGCAGAATGGTACGCCACAGTTATACAATAATTTGATCAATTGATTATGTAAATTTCTCAGTCAAAGTCAACGGACGTGCGGGTATCTATGTAGGGGGAGATTTCGAAACAGTGATTGCCAATGTCAAATATAGAAGTATGTATTTTTTTTTCAAGGGTGATAAACTACCATTTTGACAATTGGGCCAGTCCAATTCTCTGGCCCTGGCATGTTTTGTGATGAAAAAGAGTTCTATGGGCATGAAGTAAGTGTGAATTTTGAAGGAGTGGCTGGCTTTGCAATGACCTCACTTTCAAGATTAATTGGGATCCGTATGGATTTGATTCGCCTAATAGCTGACTATTGGCCAAATATTGTTTTGGGAAGTTTAGTCTCTTGTGTAACTGCGAAATGTACTAGTAGTTTTCATGCCCATGAAGTCACGGTCGCGTCATGATGGCCTTAAATTTTCAAGAACAATTTCTTGACTTCTTAAAATGGATAAAGATATGTTACATGCACGAAATTTCTGTTTTGGTACGGTAATAAACTGCCATTTTGACAGTCCAACCTGTTTACGATGACGGGAAACCTGAAAATCTCCATTTTTTTTTACGAATATTGTGAGTTTGAACTTTGAAGCCCTCGCCCGCTAAACACCAACTTTCAAGATTACAAAGTGATCTAAGACCACTTTTACCGTTTTAAATTTTTTAAAAAAATCAGCCCATATATGTCTAGGCCACGATATAGAGCGAGGACTTCTAGATGCGTGGGGAAGCCATCGACTGCCAGACAATGTGTATAAGCAAGACTATAAGTTCGAAGACAAAGGTAACTGAGATGTCAAAATTTCCTCAGTCGTCAATGACAGCTAATATCGTACACCGACGCCTGGTAGACGAGAAAGAACTTATCAGTACACGATTTCTGGTGGGAATGAATTTTGTATATACCAGAAGTTTTTGAATTCTGAAGTACTGTCCCCACCCTGCGTAATTTACTCCCGAGCTCGGTGAGACCTAGAACTTGAATCATTGAGTCCAAGGCCATAATTTTTAGCCCATTGCCCACACTCATAAACCTTGCAGCGTCCGAATTTCGAAGACTCGTAAAATATATTGATAATAAGCCGTTCCTAAAAAAAGACGCGACGCAATCAGTCCCGCACGCGTTGTTTTGGTTTGTTGTGGCCAAGTTCGTTGCTAGATTCTCTGGTTTCTGTCTTGTGTCTGGCAGTTCTTGTTCCTTCAACTTCCTTGTTCCATTTTCCCAGTCAACCATCTCTCTCCCAGGCTGGAGCTGTTATCATGGACACCGTTCCGCAATGCGAAACACCTAACGATATTTTCTCTCTTTCCGACGAGGTTCTGTCTGAACGCCTAGAATTTATAGAAGAGGTAGGAACAGCACTGCGCCGCATTCTTACTCGACTTTAACGTGATCTGTGCAGATTGGCTTTGGTAATTGGGGAAGTGTCTGGCTATGTCGACCTACACCTACCACAGCCCCAGACGGGACCATAAGGCCCCTTGGACAGAAGCTTGCAGTCAAGGTTGTACACAGGTCCAAGACTTCAACGACCGCGGCGCGGGTTCGGTCGCTGTGAGTTGCATCACTGCGTGTTTTCCTCTCTCTGGTCGCTCAACGTTGGTTGAAGATGGAATGAAATGAAGATCATTAAATCACTCAAATCTGAGCGACACCCGTCTATCATACCCTTTCATTCGTTCATCATCACGCCATCTTATGCTCTTATTACCATGTAAGTCGTCCCTTTATTTATTCTACCCGACACGTTTTGTATTGTCTCTGACGTTCAATCGATGACCCGCTCAGGTCCTACCTCCCAACACTGGTTCCCGTGGAGGTTGAAGAATCCAAAGCCCGCGACTGGTTCCACTTTCTCCTCTCTGGTGTCGAATTTTTGCATGCACGAGGCGTTGTTCATAATGATATCAAGTCGGTTCATTCGTGTGCTACTCCCCTTGATTGTGCTCATTAACGTAATCAGGCCGGCCAATATACTCATCTCACACAAGAACATTCCCGTTCTAGTTGACTTTGGCTTTGCCGAGAAGTACGACATGTCGTCTGACACCGCATTTCACAGCAATCTTTCCTATGGGACACCTGAAGTGAGGTTTTCTTTTGCATCGTAGACTTTTTTCTCACCTCCCCCTCAGTATCTCTCCCCAGAACGTGCACGCGGTCTTCCTCACGACACCCGCAAATCCGACGTTTGGTCTCTTGGCGTGACCTTCTTTGAAATCCTTGTTGGCAGGACTCCATTCGAGAAATCCGACGGGGAACAACTAAATACCAAGGAGGATTTAGAAAAATACTGGGGACTCACTCTACGGGGTAAATGGGTTGGAACATGGGATTTTACAAAAGCAATGGAGAAGCTGCTTCAACGCATTATGTCGCCTAATGCTGACCTGAGGTGCACCGCAAAGCAAGCTATGGTTGATCCCTATTGGCAAACTCGCAAGAATGACCTTTCTCACAGTAAGTATTCTCACCTGCGTCCATTGATCACTGAAGGATGAAACCTGATTCTAGAACGCGCATCGAGTTCCGCATCATCTATTGTTTTCGCGAAGGACTTTGACAAGTTACTTCATTTGACGCCTCCATCCCGGAAGAGTCCCGAAGACAGCAACGAAACGAAAGTCCTGCAATCGCCACCAGGTCTGGATATCTTTAAGGACTCCCGAGACCATATTCCGACACCCGCTGCTGCTGTTGCTGACCACCAGTCTCGGACTTTGTTCAAGTCAAAATCTCAACCACGCGTTACCAATCCGTCGAAAAGTACTCATTCTAATTTTCAGACTACTTGTTTACTGACGGTGCTTTTCCGCAGCCCAACATGGTAGGAAACGCGCTGCTCCCGCTGCCGACCTTTCACCAATCAAAGCCTCGCCCACCCCGTCACCTGTGCACCCGCCCACAAACTTACATATTAATACACCATCGAGGACACCTCTCTCTGCATCCACCAAAGCAAAGGAGAATATCTCCAGTTTCAACAAATTGGCCGCCTCCGTCGTTGCAGCCAACCCGAGTAGGGGTGCTCCTGGTCGAGCACCATTTGGAGCTTTGAACCAGAACAGTAGGAGTATTCCACGACCGATCTCAGTGGTGCCAAAGAAACCTTCCGGACATTCACATGGTGCTAAAGCCATAAAGGTTTTGGGCGAGTTGAAGGCGGCAAACACGGCTCATAATGGTGTCAATGCGAGCTATGATTTCGACGCGTCCCTTGTCTCAACAGGTACAGCAGATAAGAGCAGGGATTCTACGAATGTTAGGGATCGTGTTGTAGACTGGGAGAGGGAAAAACAGCGGCTTAGAGAGATGGCAATGTTGGAGGACATGGAAAGGGAGAGTGACAGCGCGTACAAACGCAAGAAGAAGGAGAAGAAGAGACAGAGAGAGACAGGGGATGGTGGAGATGTAGAGCGGAAGGTAGAGGAGGTAAAAGTGCGGAATGTGAGGGAGGAGGACATTTCCCAATCGCAGGATGTCCGGCTGCAGCAAGAAGTTCCAGAAGAGAACCCCCGTCCAGTAAACCGAAAGAGCGCGTCGCATTTGCAAATCCGAATTCCTGCTTCGTCCAAGCAACCAATTGACGGTGACACCGATGTCGGACCGAGGCAGGAAGCATCGAAGATGAAGGATGGTGATTCGGATAAGGGGAATACCCTCTCGTCTGTTATGTCCCCTGTTTTGCCAATGTTCTCTACAGGTCCGCGTTTGACTCAAGGCAAGTGTCTTTTTTTTTCATGATCACTCTTCCCTGAAAGTTAATCGACTCTGTAGTGTTCAACATTTCAACGGACACGCCAACTCCGCCATCTCGCCCAACAAAGGCCAGAGGAAGCTTCAGGCACAGCATCAAAGCCTCAATTGGTACGGTTTCTCTACCCTTCTTGATTCTCTTCCGCTTTTCTTGCGTTCTAATTATTCATTGTCTTCGTGATGATGGTGATGTGCTGACTGTTCTCAAATTTTAACATGATTAGATAAAACAATAGAGTTTTGCAAGTCTACTTCTATTACTTCTGGAAGGTCAACACCCGCGCGAGGGTTCTCGTTTGACGTGATGAGGCCCTTGGTGAAAGACAACCCGGGGAGTGGAGGCAAAGATGGAAAAGAAGCTTGGGAAATTGACGACGGTCCGTCTTCTGAGGGTGAGTCATTTATTCTATTTCTTGCAACTGTTTTCTGTGATGGGAAAACCTGTCGACTTGACTTTGGGGTTTCCTTTTGGATGGTTGAACATGCTTGAGTATTTATATCATCTACACCTCCCTCCTTTTTCTCCTTGTCTTTTCAAACCTTTGGTTGATTTATGCCTAACCTTATGTTTCGACGTGTTCCAGTTGTCTCTCCGTTGCCTGTCATCAAGAATGCTGCTGATAACGAGAAGATTGCAGCTGACGCAAGAACAGACCGAGTGACCATCTGGATGCATAACGTTGAGAGTAGGTTTTCATTATACTTCTACTCTAACCTTGCCTTGACAATCATGATAGAAGTCCTCGAGGAAGCGAAACAGAACTTTGCTGCTGCATCTGCACCTAAAGATGTTCCACTTCCTGCCCTCCCACCGCCTCTCCCTCGAAATACGCCCGCTAACAGATCAACTCGCTTACCTCGCCGCGTTCTGGCCGCCAGTCAAATTTTCCAGTCAGACGAAAACGGCAATATCACAGCGATGGTAGACCAATCGATGGCATCCAACAACTCGGGTTTTCTTACTGCTAATGATATCCTTATTTCTTCCACTCCCGCACCAACTCCCGCTACGAAGGCGGTGATTTCGACCAATGCAGAAATACCCGTGGAAACACAGAATCAGTTTCAAATTCCCGAGATCAATACCCCATCTAGACAGAAACGTCGAGCGACCGTCTCAATAAGTTCTCCGGCTTCAAAGCGACCAGGCATTGTCGACGCTTCACCAAGGAAGGAAAAATCCAAGTCGCAAACGAACTTGTTGGGGATGCATATTGTACCCATCTCTGTTTTGGAGGCAGAGATGAACAAAAGTATGTTTATGTCAGATGTAGTACCACTACGTGCTAATTGATACTCGATTTATCTAGCTCCACCACCACCACTCACACCTCGCCTCTCACAGGTTATCGACCCGAAACTTTTCATCGCACCCCCACTGCGCCCCTCTCGTGACAACTTGCTAGACACTCCCAGCAGGCCAGAGATTCGTCGAGCCTCATTTGACGAACTCACTTCCTCCCCGTGCGTTGTTGAGCCTTATCCCCAACGATTCAGTCACGATATTCCCACGCTCGATACGCCAGCGAGACACCGACTCGAAGGTGTCTACGACCGTTTTCTCATGGCGACCTCTGGTGTCAAGCGTGTCGGGAAGGGGTACCAGTCTGAAAGTATTGCTCCAGTTAAGAGCAGCGGCGTTGGTTTGGGATTGACGCAGAACAAAGGCCGCGCCTTTCATTCTACCCGTCGGCCCATGCCTCCTCCTGTGTCAAGTGAAGACCTACTTCGGAAGACCGCATCCGTGGACGAGCTGGGTAACTGGTCCAACATAGAAGACATTCCGGATGATTCTAAGGAAACTTCTGTTGGTTTCGTTCGGAAGGCAATCATGCTGATGGTGCCAAAGTCGACAGCCTCAAAGAGGATGTCTCGTGTCAGTTAATTATTATGCTATTTTAACCTGGATTTCTTCTGCTATGTATTTATTTAACCCATCTCCAATTCTCCCATTTGTTCATCTTTCATTCCTCATTACATTTTTGCCTCCACTTGGCCTCCACTGCAAATTTTGCTTTTCATCGTTCTTGTTTTCGGTCTCCTAATCTCGCGCACGATTGCTATCGATATGCTTTGATGAACCCTGACGCATTTTCAGTATTATGTTTGCTTAACGTCTTTACTCATCACTTATGGCTTGGAATGTCCTGTTACGAATCGAAACTTCATCTTGAATAAGGAGCGTGAGTCAAAGAGGCCGGGCCGTAGTTGAGAGTTTGATGCACTGACTTCGCCATTCACAACTTCGTATCTTTTTATATCGCCTCATAACACACAAGCATTATTTCCTTCTCAGATGGATGACCTGCTAGAAACTCCAAGCTCTCTTCCTCCAGACATTTCAAGTACTCTACCACATGAAGAGGAACAGCAATCGGACGAGGAAGACGGCGGACTTGATTGGACAAAGCTCATGTTCGTTCTATTGACGTTGTTGACTTGATCTCATTTATCTATTTTTTGAATACTTCGCAGGCGATCCGCTGCACGGCCTGTCATACCAAAGCGCGGTGAAAAGGAATATGAGCCGCGAGCTGCGGGAGGTACAAATCTCCAAATTCATGTTCTTGACCAGTCGAGGAACGCAATGTTTGAGACATTGCGCACTACAAGGTCTATATCCAGGTTAGTGAAATTAAAATATGGCCGTTTTACCGTAATATTTAGTTTTCATTAGCAAGGCCGTAAGCTACGCCATCTGGCATCCAGACATTGTGCGTACAGAGGTTACCGTCGCCCGTGGAATTCACTTTGGAAATATGGGACATTCAGCACCCCGATCAATTGCTGGAGGGGACGGTGTCACGAAGGCATATAAACGTTTAGAACTTCTTCCTGAGGAAGCAATCTATCTCATCGAGAGGGGAGCCTTGTTTTGTTGGAAAGGAACAAGTTTGGCTCTAAACCAGATTCCAGGCCTGAACGACGTTCTTGGATCGCCTATGTCGGTCCAGCAGGCGTACAGTGAGATGATTGGGACGGAAGGAATAACTTTGGAGAAATTTCAAGTTCGGCTTTGGGTGAAAGTGTTCCTTACGTTGCTGACTTCCGAAACTTATAGGTCTTCTCTTACCTTAAACGCCTTGGATTTGTTGTGACGAGGGCGAATCCACCAGACCATTACTATCCAATCCCTCCCAAACCATCCAGGATGACTCCCAAACTGTCTATCATGAACCGCATAAAGTCATTATTCGCTTCATGGAAGTCGATCTTCTATCGAGTATTTTTCGGAGAATTCAATTGGTGGAAACCTCTTCGAATTAGTCGTTGGCTGCATCACGATAAAAACTACAGCAAGTATCCTCCTCCCTCACACCTTTCTATATTAATCCATCGCTAGGTTCAATATTTAGCAGTCTACGCTTCATTCCTGCGGGACATGATGTCAAAGTGATACCCGCGAACACAACCCCGACGACCGACTCGCCCTATCAGGTTTTCTATCATCTATACAAACCGTCTACACCATTCAAAAAGTCCTCACCACCACCTCCCGACTTCCACATCGCTGTCGTCAAGTAAGTCATCTTTGGTCTGACATATAGACTCTAACGGATGAACACCTTTTGAAGTGCAAGAACGACACCTCTGCCGACTCTTCAAGAACTAACAAATCTGTTCGAGATTTTGCCACAAGTGCCAATTCCATCTCCAAAATCTCCACCTCAAGGAAGTTCCAAGACCACCGCTGGCCTTGATCCTGGCAGTCAACGTGTTTCTGAAGTGACACCTTCGTTTTCGTCTTGTTTTATCCCTTCATCACCCGGATCTCGTCTTGGGGCACTCATTCAAAGACTTTTTTACTCAAAAACCGATTCTTCATCCCCTAGATCGAACACGATTGTGAAACCCAATCCCTTCATAGCCCTGAAAGCTGGGAAGAAGGCAATCATCGTTGCAGCCGTGGATACGGGTAACATTAGTTTTTACAAATTTGGACAAGGAGAGTTCAGCGAGTGGCCTATGGTGTAGAGTTCTGCAATTTTTTACTGCTTACGTATCCCACCAAAGTTTGAGTTGCATATTCCTACGATGGGTGAAGCAGACGATTATATTACTATAGGGATGGACAAAAGGTATTGAGATAGGGTCTTGGGAACCAAAAGAAAACAAGAAAATTATGCAGTTTCGAAGAACTTCATCGCGACCTCTGGTAATAAGGAATCCTTGCTCTCCCTTTCGTAGACTTTCATCACCCCGCCCTTGCAGACGAGGCTCAGCCCTCCCTCCTTGCCGTGTTTGACGACCAACTCCCGAATCACGTCGAGAACCTTCCTGACCCTCTTGAACCCAATTTGCAAATTTTGCTCTTCGCTTTGCATCTCCTTTATCTTCGTCTTTGTGATCTCGAAGAACCTCCCATGTTGGTACACGGCGAGGTAATGCTGTGCAGTTTGTGAGAAGAAGAGCTGCGGATATACCTCTTTCCAATCATAACCACGACGCCAATTGGCCTGAGAACGGGTGACGATTTCGATCACGGTGTCAGCTGGAACCTCGACACCACCTTCACGTACGAGAAGAGGATATTCAGAGCGGAAGGCGGTCTGCGGGGTCAGAGAAACAGCAGATAGGGACTCTGTGAGTTCGTCCACGGTAGATGTGCTTCGTCGCGGATATTTGGCTGGAGGTCTCGTACAAGCATCGACTTCGAATCGGACCACTACCTTAAGCCCGTTCAGATCCTAAAAAAGTAATTTTGAGACAAGTTCGCTTCGAGAACGACGGTACGACTTACGTAGGTTATGATTCTGTGATGTCCCGTGGAGTTCTTGCATCCAGGGGCTGCTAGCGTTGAACTCTTTTCAAAGCTAAAACCATACGTGCGACCGCTGAATATAGTTTTATATCGCTCTGAGAAGCGGTTCATCAAGACGGTTTTCTCGCCAGCTAGCTGCAGATCAATACGAAAATCTCCAGCCGTTCCGATAGCCCAGCGGGTGAGCTTCCTGAGATTGTTGCGGTCGGTGACGATGTCAACGTTAGACCAGTCGAAAGCGGGTTCCTTGATCATCTCAAAGCGCTTATTGACGGCGACAATGAGAGGAAGGAGAACTGCCTTTGGCATCTTGTAACCGTTCTGATCGCAGAATTGAATGCCTCTGTCCGGAGGAATCGTATAAGGCATCTGGCGATTTTGCCAATGCGGGGGAGAGCCTAAGGAATCGTTATCAAAAGGAACCTGTATACGAGTTGTGCAAACATACCAGGCACCAGAATTGCTGGGGTGCCACTGTCCTCTCTGACCCAATTGTATGATCCGATGTAAGAGCAGTTGGAAATGCGAATATTTTCGTGCGTTGGGTCGTTCTTAGGGACATCTATGATCTGAAGTGGTTTATCGATGAGTCCTTCTAGGTAATCTCGGTCAGGTGGAAGTAAATCAGCCCTGGGGTAACTCGTCGAGGGACGTGGTTTATGGCCTTGGGTCTGTTGGATTCCGCCTCGACTTGGGGCCATCACCATAGAATTGCGCCAAAGGGAGGAGTCAGACATTTGAAATGGTATGGCTGGGAAGAAGGAAGATAGCCTGAGCTGCCGCCCAAGAACGCTTTAAATGAGGCTTTAGGCGCCTAATAGAACGTTCAGGAAGGTCATGGGATCAATCTTGAAGAGTATACAGGGTTCAATTATTAATATCCAATCAGGTATTGCAAGTTCAATCCAATCTTTGAGGGTAAAGCGGCCATAGAATGAATTATTGCCCAGCCCAGAACTGCTTGCAGTAATTGTCGCAGCTGAGAAGGTTGTTTAGAGGAATGAAGAGACACTAGAGTTCCAATGGTGCCAAGAATTACCGTGACAGAAGCCTTCGTTCAAGTTTCACCGAGGGGTTTGGTGGCTATCAAGAGAAGGCTGGTCATGCTTGAACCTCGACTCCTGAGCAATCTCCGTGCAAGCGAACTAGAGCTAGTAAATGGTGCACGTTAATGAACTATTTGGCGTTCTCATTCAGTTACCGTTACGCGCTCGAATGGTCACATCTTCAATTCAAAGGTGCCCTTCCGGAAGGGTCGAATGCGGCCTAGCTAAACGCCTTGCATGGCCTGTGTATTTGGTGCTTAAAAATATTAGGGCGAGGAGAAAACTGGCGATGAAGGGGGATTCGTAGTAATTATGTTGCTCAAATCGTGTGAATATTGAAATTTCTCTCACCGCCCATGATTTTGGAATACCACAAATGGTAGAATTCTAACGATTGTGCATTCTCAGAGTATAGATTCAATCGATCATGTTGATTGCGACTTATCAGCACTTCCCACTGTTCAGATTTTGTGGTAAGTTCCTGTTTTTCCGCGTATCTTTAATTATGGCCACTGCACAGAATCAAATCGACATAGCTGGTTTGAAATCACAATTGTGGCTGGGGAACTTTCATATATGGAAAGCAACTAAGTTGACCAGTGCTTCAGCCAAGTATTCAACTGCGATACCACCATTCAGTCATTCGAGTCCACTTTTCAAGTGTTTGAAGGTCAGCACCTCATATTATGGATGAAGGGGCATGAAAGCACGGCGTCTTCCTTCGGAAAGGCCCAGGGAGAGACGACGGTCCACCTATTGCAACGGAAAAAAAATCTCTGGTCAAAACACTGACATCACTTCCAATTCTCCTTGCTTAGAAGGAGGAGACCTCAAGGTCGCATTCTACACCTATACAGAGCACAAAGCAGTGGAACCTGTGACAAAAGGCATCAGAATCTTTTTGCAGTTTGATGTAGAAGTGGGAAAGGCACTGGCCCGGGCCCATTCCTTTGATAAGATGACCAGATATCATTGGATACAAATGGAGAACACCTCAAACAGTACCTCTATCGGAAGAGTTCAATTCTGCCTGAATTCCTGAAAGGGACAAACGCTGAGTTGTCTTCGGCCAGTCGTCTTCCATTCAAGCAGCGACGATGGGCTACTTTGAACTGCTCCAAGCCACCATCTGGGACGAAGACGACCAGTTCCACCTGCCAATAGTATCCACAATCCGACAGATCAGTTATAACTATGCGAAGATCTTCAACACGAGTTGGAACAGAACTGGCAATGACATCGACTCAAAAAATGGAGGAAGTGAGTATCAAGGTTGGTCACGTGTGGCGAATTACTAAGACTTTGGGTGAACTACAGATACAAATCTCTGCCAAACAGATATAGTTTTCGTTTGCGTCGTTGGTAACCCAGCACTCCTTATTTTGACTCTGATTTCAAAGAGATAGTCAAAGGCATGTTTTCAATGAGAAAACCGCAATTATTTTTTTAAAGGTTATTCTCGATAATCGGGATTTCCAACGTATCAAGATAAGATAAAGTAGGACCTATCCCTCCAACACGGACGCCTTTGATCATCTAAAAAAACAGATGAATTCAGAATATCCAGAAGACATAATTGGAGATTACCTCCTGAATAAGTTATTGGTAGAACATCGTATTAGAAACGTGGATATCATGATGGATCGGCCAACTTACCTGATGCGAGATCGTGAAGGTTGGTCCTGTCCAAAGCAGAGTGGCCACGACCGCATTTTGTGAATGGGTATGGATGCCTGCGTTCCTAAGATCGAACTTGAATGAATTCCAGAAGAGGGGCGTGCAAGCAGACTCCTTCAAGTTGACCTTGGGCCGGCGAAGAAAAGTACGGTCGAGATGGGGCGAAGGAGGTGGCTGTGGATATGGCAGCACGAAGATATGTGTGGGTTCGATACGCTCTTTTTATGTAAACTCCAGAAGGTGCGACAAATACTATATCTCTGCACAGAGACTCGGATCAACCGACAGATAATAGCATTCCTGAGGCATATGGCATACCCGTTGCGGATGCAGATTCCTCCACAGAGCCTGTAACCCACCCAAGCTAGCGGGCAATTAAGGAATTGATACGAGAAAAGTCAACGTATTGGACTTGCATTGTAAAACGAGCGACAGAGCTCTGGGATGAGATTGGCGGGCTATTTCACCACCTGGTAATGGTCGATCCGCAACAAATCTGCATCCAAAAGCTCACATGCATTGGATCGAGAGAGGTGTTCGCCATGGTGTAACTGGGTAGCGGATCGTCATGGCATCTGATCAATGGCGTATTCTTACGTCGAATATCTATATTCACTGAGCAATTTCACGTCAGCGTTGCTAAATATTATTCAGAGGAAGTGAGCATTCAAAATCCGAGAGCCTCATTCATAAACCAAATCATGATAGACAACAAATTTCAAGTGGCAAAGTTGTTCCAAAGCCTCAGAACTTCAAAGAAGTGCGAACCACGGCTGTCCTGGTATGCTTATGTAGTCGGACGGGGTTCGGACGGGGAGAGGTGTATTCTGTAACTTGAAGGAGTCCTGAGACGGATTCTGGATTCTGGATGTTGAGGCTCGGAGGACAGTTGGCGCCATGGTTGGCCGGACTCATGTACTTGAACAAAAATTCTAATGGCTCATGATTATATACTGGGTGACACCGCCTAAGGTATCTTCTAAAAATCACAGACTCTTTTTCTATTTCCTTATATTACTCCTGTTATCTTTCAACTTGCTAGAATGGAGAGGTTTTAGTGAGACCTCAAGATATTAGATATTGGCTCACTATCTATAGGTGTGATACATTTACGATAGAGATATTTGTCATATTAAGCCCTGCAAGCTGATCGTGTGTCGTGATCTTGAATGGTGAGCTGGTAGATCTTCCGGTTTCTTCGCTGATGTTGGTGAAGGAAGGCCCGTACCCCGGGTTGTCGAAGGAGTTGAGAGTTGACGTCTGCTCAGCTCCTCATGCCTTCTGTTTACCAGCCAGTGCACGGTTGTACATTATCTCTGCATCTTTGACACGGCCTTGACTAGCGTAGAGGGCACCCAGGTTGTTGACGGTGTTGAGTGTGGATGTGTGCTCAGCTCCCAATGCCTTCTCACGACCAGCCGTCGTTCGCTCCAGCTTGAGAGAACCTCTTTGACCAAAATGACTGCGGCCTCAGGGTTGTCCAACACTCGATCAGGGAGCAGCTGCTTGGCAGCGGTCTCCATCGATCCATAGAGGGCGTTACGAGAAGAAGCATCTAGCCAAAATATTGCTCGAAATCTTCTCTCGTCTTTCATGCGTAGGCAATATTCAAGGGAAAGTTGGGTCTTGCCCGCACCACCCATCCCAATCAGTACGACTATTAAACTGGTGGTGGAAGCGTCAAACAGCTTTAGGAGGCGAGCATATAAGGTTTCACGTCCGACGAAATGGGTGACACGAAGTGGGGGGATGGTGTAGAATGTTTTGGCCTACATAGGATGACTGAGGATTTGAGCAAAGCGAGCGAGTATGGACTTACCTCTTCGAGTCTAATAGTATTGGATTTCACTATTCGCAACAGCGGAGAATGATTAGAATTTAGTAATGCGGCACGAATTTCTACACACCCTGCTTGGGTCCAGTTAATGAGTCGCCGAGTTCTTCAAGCAACATCTCGATTGAATACAAAACCTTCTTATACCCTGGATCATCCCTCGTTGAGAATTTCACCATGCTTATGTGGTCGCCGTGAATGGTTCCGCGATACTCTCGGGGATCACCAATGATGGCCGAATCACCAGGTACCACCTGGTCAATACGAGTTACACATCATTACTTCGTATATAGGCGACATACACACCTTCCCTATCCCTGTCATAGCCAATTCCTCTGAAAAAGACCAAATGGATAGCGTCCGTTTATCCAAAATGTGGCCGAAACTATCCCCGATTCGATCGAGGGTTTGCGAGTCTTTTTCAAGATCCTGAATCAGATTCGTATGCGGGTTCTGCAAAGCAATCCGTGCAACAGAAGCCACCACTTTCGCTATCGAAGTCACGCCACTTCCTCTGTGAGGTGTGCCCAGGAAGATTATGCCTCGCGTAACGGTGAAGATCTGAGCAAAATGCGGGAGTGTATCCTGAACTTGATTCGAGTAATGCAGTGCCTGCGCAAGGTAATTTGTTAGGTTGGGAAATTAACAGAGGAGGAAGAGTTCAGAGACGTACGTCTTTAACTATCAGTCCTCCCAGGGAGTGTGTGATAAAGATGATTGGGCGATCGCGCTACCCAAATTTGAGATATGAATGAATTGAATTTCTTGACGATCTCATCCCACTCACCACATCTTTTCTCCTCAATTCTTGCACTAAATTGATTGAGTGCTGGAACAGGGTATTTAACGATGCGTGCCCGTTCAGACTGACGATGTTTGCATCGTATCCCAAGGTGAGAACACGGACGTGCGACAAAGATTCCTCCATCGATAACAGATCTTGAGGCCAACATACGTTGTCCTTGGTCCAGGTGTCCTTACGGTGACCGCGCAAGCCGTGAACAAAAACGATACTTTACTCAGAGTCAAGAGGTGCATCGACAAGCTGAATGGGGAGTAAGGAACTTACTCGGCTGTTATGGGATCGACACCCTGAACTAAAATTTCAGCACCAATGGGACGGGAGGACGTATCAGGAGTGCTACAAGCTGCAGGCACATCACTTGCTGTAGGCACATCGCTTTCTGTAGGCACGACGCCTGCTGTGGATACATCGCTGGCTGTAGGTACAGTCCTGTCACTGACTTCGCCACGCCCCAGACGACGGGGTTTCTTCTTGAAAATGCGAAACATAAGAGTAAACCCAACATGTCACCATATTATTATTTGTATCTGTTTACTCTAAAGATCTAAACAACTTTTGGTTCCGCATCCCCGGGGTTCGGTGGAAACGACACAGGAGCGTCTACCCCATGTACGACTTGTCGCGGCCATCTGCCCGAATGTTCGTGTATGTTTGCCAGCTTGAGTGTGATGCAAATTAAGTAATTGGGCTTCATGCATGTGATCGGTGATCGGGCGCTTGGCAGGACAACGCCGATCCTTAAGCGCTGTTGGCATTACGTAATATTACAATAGCACATGGTTGCACGCACATGTTTCTTTACTCCTCAACACGCTCTTGGATATCATGTTCTCTTTCTCCCCACTCTAATCAGCATTACATAACTATCTCTAGACGACCAGACCATCTCTATACTGGACAAGGACTTTTTTAAACAATGGCTCTTTTGGAAGTGGCTGGGGTACTGACTGCAGTCGGAAGTCCAGCAAATGCGGAGGTTATTTCCCTGGCGAAAGGAGACCCGAGGGACGATAAGCGTGTACCTATACCTTCTCATAGACATGCGTCGCCTTCTGCTCCTTGGCCTTGGGTAGACTTGGACGACGGTAACGCCAAATTTGAACATGATTTGACATGAATCTTACAAAATTTTCAAAACACAGAAGTCGACCAAGATCAGTTAGACGACAATTCACCTCCCATACCTGTCCATTGTCTGCACGACTCCTCATGCAACAATTGCTGGAGAAATTACCCACAGTCTCGTTTCCCCAACTGGACTTATCGACAAGTTGTCAAAAGCAAAATACAGAGAGCGATTACAGAGTACAACACAGACGAACCATGCATTCTGTATCGTGTTGATGTGGACTCTGATGGGATCTTCAAGGATGTGCCCGCGATTTTTGCTGAGCATGGGAAAGAGGAGAGGACTTGGCATACCTTGATGAATCAGCCAGTTTGTTCTGTCATTTTTGTCCTTTATGGTTGTATTTCAATTTTTCTCAGAGGCCAGCGAATCTCCGCGTGAGAGGTCTGTTCATCGAGAACTTATCGGGTCCTATTTTACAGATGCTCGGAACAAAGTACGTTTCATTGTTACATTGATCCGTTGTCCCTCATCAGATGACCAGATACAACATCGAACCCTTCTTCTGGTCCTCTTCTCTCAACTGGATTCCATCACGCTTCCAGGCAGACATTCGGCCTCATATTGGTGATAGTAAGAAGAAAACTTGTCCCGCTTGTTTTATCACCTTATATTCCACCTTTCTAGGTATTACACTTACCTTGACGTTTTTAAAGTCCACTGCCGATACCAAGGCCATGCCGGGCTACTTATCGGAGTCTTCCTTCGCTTCATCAGAGAAGCTCGGTGGGTCCTTGTTCATTCCTAAGTCTGGTCGACCATAATTAATGGTTATTAGGCTCGCAGGAAATCGACACTCGCGCTCCCCTCATCTTATATTCAAGTGGAAGTGCGTTTCTACACATTACATTGTTCTTTGCTGGTAGAACTGTGAAATAACCCTGACAATAACAGAACCGCGCTGTCTTATTCAGGACTTGTTGTCCATCCACCTTATTCGTAACGTCAACGGAAGCACCATTATCTCCTATCATCCTACCTTGAATTTGCCAACGACTACAGCATCTTATTTACATACCCGTATCCGATTTGCAGGTAAGTCGTATATACCCATTCTTATACCTCTGTGACATACATATTTCCATCCAGGTCAGAGTGTGTACTGGCAAACCATATTCCAAAAATCTCCTGATCCGACTTTCATCTTCCTCACATTTATTTGGCACGCTATGTATGCCTGGGACCAAGCCACGGAGAATCTATACGACCACATTTGTTTCCTCGCGAGTTCCTCTTACTCCTCTCTCCAAATAACCTTCTGCTGACTCGGAAACACAGGAGACCCGTGTGATTAACACCACAGACATCAAACTCACGCAAGAACTACACGTCATCCGCGCCCATCAACTTCACTACACCTCCCTTCTCGACGATTACGAGCAGCATATGAATTTTATTATAAAGTCAAGCAACCCTATGATGGACAATCCCAAGTTCACTGATCAGGATCGAAGTTACAGTAAAGACACCCTGCGTTCGGAATGCCGTAATTTGTTGCTTGAGATTGAGCGTTTGAGGAAAGGATTGAAAATGCAGCAAAAGAGACTGACGAACGTGATGGGTTTGGTATGTTCTTTTTCTCTTTCCCAATCTTAGTTTGATGGGTTTAACGAGTTTGATAAAATCAGGTGTTTAGCAGTGTGAATATCGAAGACAGTAGATACATGGGTAAACTGACGGCTGCTAATGTGAAGGATAGCACTGGTATGTCGTCCCATTTCTCCTACTGAAATTATCATTTTATTCACATCGTCGCTGCGAATCATCCAGCTGTACGTTTTATAGATCTCTTTGGAAATTATCTGACAAAAGAATTCAAATTAGATGAGGCAAATCTCATACTTGACCATGGCGTTCCTTCCCGCCTCATTTGCAGCTGTGAGTCCCGTTCGGTCCTCATACTAAAATACACTTTCAAGCAAAGGATTAATTTTCATTACACTCAGAGTTTCTTCGGCATGAACGTCAAAGAACTCATACCCGACACCAAAGGCACGCTCATGAACTATTTGGCGTTCGCCCTACCCCTCACCGCTCTCACTGCCTGGATCGTCACATCATTCCAATTCAAAAGTGCCCTTCCGGAAGGGACGAGCTCACCCAAACGCCTTGCATGGCCTGTGTATTTGGTGCTTAAAAAAATCAGGGAGAGGAGAGAACTGGCGATGTCAAGGAGGGGTGGTGGTGTAATTGGGATGAACGAGGGTGTTGTGCCGATGTCCGTTGTGACGGAGTTTCTGGAAGATGAAAATGAGAGGAAGGATGGTCATCATCGGGGTCAACATATGAATGGCTTTTGACGAACACGGATACTTTTCTTTTTTTCTTTCTTACAGCCTACTGATGTTATATTCACGATCTAATCATGTTGTTGCTTTGTTCTGTATTCACGATCATGTTGTGTTGTAGTAGTAATCTGGAGATCAATCTTGTCCACGTCAATTATCTGATTCCGGGTTGAATATTTGAATCTCGACGGACCTTATTAGTTCGGCAGAAGGGTTAATGCACGTTAATGAGTTAAATGATACCGACCTACTACGGCGTGCAGATTTCATAGCAAAATTTATTTCTCTGGAATTTTTATAATCTATTAAAGTTGAAGATGTAACATGACCTGTATAGTGTAATCGTTCAAAACCCAGCAATAAGTCTACCTATTTGTCTTTGTTTATCAATACACCTACTAGTACCCAAAAAATGCGACTCCTCCAACACAATGTAACTCGTTTCCAAACCGCTCCGCGCATTACCCGCTACCTGCGCCGACATCCCAAGACTGGTCTCCCTCAACCCCATGTTGAGGCACTCGTCGCTCGCCAGTTCGCGCCATGCAGGCTGCAAGACCACTACCACACCACCCTCGCCGACGATCTCATGTACCTTACCTACAAACACCAACCTTCCGACGTGGAGTCAAAGCCTCCCAGACAAATAAGATTGAAATTCGACCCTCAAGACCCGTACTCTAAGCTGAGGCACAATCCTCCCGTGGGAGGATCGCAACTGGGCAAGAAACCGCCTCCGCCAGACGAGGCCAGCAATGTGGTCAGGCTGGAGGGTATCCAACTCCATACTATGGTCAAAGAAGCTCTCAACAACAAAACCCACCTTCTCACTGCACTGATGCAAATGCGAGCAATAACAGGCGAAACTTATAGAGGTGGCGGAATACATGGCGTGGAAGGTGTCCAAGTTGTCCGTGGAAAGAAGAGTGCAGGAGGTTGGATAAGACCTGGTATTCCCTGTGGTGCCAAAGTGGATCTGAAAGGCCAAAGCATGTATGATTTCCTAGGGACCCTAGTGGAATTCGTCCTTCCCCGAGTGAGAGAGTTCAACGGTGTGCTCCTCCCCCCCTCTTCTGCGTCGGTGAATACACCAGCTGGTGTATCGGGTGTTGTATCGTTTGGATTACCCCCTAGTGCTATGGTGTTTTTCCCCCAAATCGAGGTGAACGTGGATGCATACCCAAAATTATTCGGGATGCATATGCATTTCATTACGAATGCAAGGGGAGTTGGAGCGCAGGATAAGGCGAGGGCTTTGGTATCAGGGTTCCAGATTCCTTTCCTGAGGAGATGATTGTCAACGTACGTCCATGGCCTTTTACCTATCGAATATATTTGACCCTCCAATTTTTCTTTCAGACGCCCCATACGTGTTGTGTTATTATACTGTATCCTTTACCCATTGAATAGACGCGACATTCATTTAGATTTGTTCGGTATGCATCATAAGGATTGTGTGGGTGATTATAAACGAATGCAAGGAGAGTTCCAAGTGCAAAGCGACCGATAGCAAAAGCCGACAGACCAGTCTTTTCAGGACTGAGGTCAGGCAGTCAAATAGATGTAAAAAAAAGAGCGACTGAACGGTATTGGTTACATAAACCAAAAAAACGAAATAGAAGTGCAAAACGAATGGAAAAGAGAGATAATTATTTTCAAACCCACCTACCAACAACCTCCTCCGACAAATTTCCACTCGGATTATCACCAGGATTCTGCCACAAAATATCCCCCAACTTTTGTCTCGAAGAAGAAGAGGAAATTATCCCAGTCCCAGGTTTGTTCAATAACACAGGTCGTCCTCCTAACCCGTTTTTCCTCACACCCTGAGGGTCGCTGACGTCCCTCGCACTCGTGCTGTTGTTCAAGTTCTGGTTGTTGTTGGCACTAGTTCCAGTTGCCTCGGACGTGGCTCTTCTAAGCCGTTTAGGAGCCCAAGCCTTCCTCTCCCTGTGATGCTGGTGTCCGTTACCTTCTCTTTCATTGGACTGGTACGACAGTTGAGAGGACAAGGAAGAAGTAGAATTCGAAAGCGAGTGGTTTATCGACCCTCCGAAATCCATCGAATTCGCACCCGTAGACCTCGATCGCGAAGGTGCATGTACATGCGGCTGTCCATTCGCGACAGCCGAACTTGAACTCGAAGGTCTTAAAGCAGGTTTGAGCGCAGGGACAATCTCCCTCGCCAGCTCTCTGACCAAGACTGCACCCCCATCCCCACCATCCCTGCTCAACCTCTCGACCACACTCAGCAATCCATACCTTTCGACCAACATCGCCTTGTTCGGGTGAACATCACACACGCCCCTTAGAATCTTCAACAGGTTTAGTCTCACTACAGCTTTCGCTTTGCCCCCTCCTTGAAGACGATCCACAATCCGCCTGAAGAAAGCGGGTGATTTTGATATCGCTAATGTGAGCGGAGTCGAAAGACGTATCATCTTCAGGAAAGGATCAAGCAGATTCTCAAACGAGTTCGCTTTGCTGTTCACAAAACACTTGGTCAACCCATCGATGGCTTCTCCATGTCTCAGGAGCTCATCTTCCACACGAGCAGTCTCATCTTGCAGCCAGGAAAGAATGGATTCGAGACCGCTGATTTGGAAGTAAGGGTCGCCCAGCAGCTGGAGATACATATGCAGGCCTTGGTGTTGCCAGAGGAGGGTGCGGCATGACTTCCCAGCTGAAGCAAGGTCGCAAAGGATGGGTAGGGCGAATTGTCGGAGTGGAGAGGAGGTTTGGATGACCCTTTTGAGACAAGGAATGATACCAGCTTGTGCGGCTTCTTCTTGTCGTGATTTGTTCAGACGACAGAGGTTGTAGCAAGTTTGGAAGACGTGGTTGGAAATTTCCTGTTGAACAGATTATTAAACATCTCACAAATGAAGGAATATATTATATGACTCACAGTACTGTGCGGTCCTGAAGACTGTTCTTCTAGAATACGTATAAGGATTTCGAGTGCATTCGCATTTTGGAGCACCTCGTGGAGAGTAGCGTTCATAGATAAATGCTTGACTGCCTTGAGCATTTGGACGAGACATTCCGGTTCAAGGAGCTCGCAAGCACGTAGCAAGCCTAACAAAAGAACGACGTCAGCATTGGAAAAACACACCACCAGGGTTTTCGGAAGACGTACGCCTCACCACTTTCCTCGTCCCCAACGCATTTCGCACATGAATATCCGACTGTGACACTTGTGAAAAAACCAACAATATTTGTATAACTTTCATCTTTGTCTCTTGCGTTGGTGCGTCCCTGATCGCCATTACGTTTAGCAAGGCTGCCGAAAGCGGGTCCAACAATCCTTCGCGGATGAACATTCGGCAAAAGTCGTTTTTGGTGGTAGGGCTTTGTAGTTCGAATACTGTGCCAATACCATTGAGAGCTCCTTCCACAAGCTCTGTTTGTTCACTATAGTCTTCATCGAGGAGTTCGACTAGGACTCTAAGCCCGCGACATCTAAAAAGAGGTTGAAGAGGAACTCGACCAGTCAGGTAAAAATACTACATACGAGATGAACATTTGGAGTGTTAACACTGAAGTATGGCATAATAACCGAATGAAATTTGATGCTTCCAGCCGACATTCGGAGGGATACTTTTTGGAGGTAAATTCTAGAAAACTATGAAGACATTGAAAGCGAGTTAAGACCAGCACGAACCCATCATCACAGGGATACCACTACAGATTTCCAGGTAATCAGCTTCGAATTAGGCAACGGAAATCTCATACCCAATTAAACAAAAACTCTCCAAGAACCCCACATCCTCTGTCACGAGCTGCAAAATCAAGGATGTGAATAAGGGCCATATGATTCAGAGTCACAAAGCTCGAACCGAATTGATGATCTGCAACAGTCTCATAATCACATCTCGTGAACACCTTCCTTCCAACACCTCCAAAATTGCAAGCATCCCGTGTGATGAAACAAGTTGAGTTTGCATTTCCGGTGATTCAGTCAGAATATTCAACTGTTCAAGAAATTTGAGTTTTTATAAGATGATAAGGCGGACAGTAAAATTACCAGCTGATCACATGCATCTCGCAGTTGAAAATCTGGTGCTGCTGGGCTGAGCTCATCAATAAGTTGGTTGACGGTGTTGCAGAGTCGCGCGTATTTGTCACGTTGCAAGTTTGCGTCGAGGTCATCTTCTGCAAAGCCCTCATCGATCTAAGTAGGCGTGAAAGAAGAGTTGAGAAGATAATACGCAAGGAATACCAACATACTTCTGCAAAGGGATCTTCTTCATCTGACTCGTCGCCGAGCTGCATTCAATCAAACAGAGGTCAGATTTGATATGTAGAGTACTGCCTTACCCAGGATTTATTTGACAGTCGGGTATTTAGTTGTAGAGTTTGCATTGGTTGACCGGAAGCTAAATAGGTATGGTTATCAGCGGGGATTTCTTCTCAGGAAGACAAAAAAAACTCGGGATTTGTAACCAATCGAAAGACCCAAAATTGACACAAAAAGACTTACAAGTATTACTTGGCTTTGCAAAAACATCATCATAATCCTCTTCATCGTCCTCCGCGTACTTCCCAAACTCTGCTCGCTGCTTCTGGAATTCGGCTCTTCCAAAGGAGCCACTCGCAAACGAACCAGACCGTGTGTGTCCTGATGCACTTCCTGGAGCCGAAGTGGCAGAAATCGGAGTAACGACTCCTGAGCCAGACGTCTGGCCGAGTGTTCCGCGGGGAGATATGGAAGGTCTAGAGGATTTCCTTGAAAGGGTTGGGAGAGGAGCCGACATAGGTCCAGTGCCGGAAGCGGCGAGCCCGATGGTATTGATATCGTCAGGGTGGAATAGACCACGTCTGGAGTTCTTGAGCTTGTATAGTTTCAACAACTTGTCGGAGTCTAGCCGTAGAAAAAAACGGACCTTGAAATCGGCAACTTTCTCTTCTAATCGTACTTCGTCTTCTTCTAATGCAAGATCTGAGTAATCCTCCACTATAGGCTGCATTCCTGACGCTGGTGGTTGTGCAAGTGTGGCATTCTTCTGTCCTGGACTCCGGGTCGTAGGTCGAATAGTGCGTGCATTGTCCTCGATCTCGTGTTTTTCTTCTTCCGATGTGGACTTTTCTAGAGCTAAAGAAGTTGAGTTGAGGATATGTGATACTCGACTTTCTCCATTCTGTTGAGACACACCTTGCAGCTTTGTAAACGAAATTCCATCCTCAAAATCATCATCCCAATTATCCGTCTGCTCCTCTGGCTGTTGCAACGCAACATATGAAAGTGGCTGAATCTTCTCTACCAAATTGATGCCAGACCGCTTTTCGGGCAAGACCACAACCCCACCTGGCTTGGAAACTCCCGGAAGAACGACACCTCCGTGACCAGATTTCCATCCAGGTCCGGCAGCTGATGAAGGATGCAAGGAGCTACCGAGCGCGGACAAGACTGACGAACTTGCTTGAAGGATCTCCCCTGGCTGCGTTTGCCGCGTAGGTGAACTTGGACGAGTGTTCTTAGTGGGGTGCTTGGAAAGTTTAGAAGGTGCTATTTGAACGGGCGATCAAAGGGAGCCATGAAAGGCATAGGAAGAAGAAGACACACATTTCAGGGCCTCATTCCACTCTTGAACCTTCAAGACTGCTTCATCGTAATTGTAATTCGAGTGCCTCTTCTCTCTGTCACCTGTACTCGTACTGCCACGACCCTTCTCTCCGACCCCTTCCGAATGGCTGCTGGCCGTGGACCCACGTCTACTCCCTGTGACACCATTCCCATCTGACATTTGTCTCCTCGCGGATACCATCCAGGGGTGTTTCAGAAGCTTCTTTCCCGAAACGCGTAGATTAGGGTCTTTTTGGAAGCAATGGTAGAGAAAGTCTTTGACAACGGGAGAAGCGCCGTCTGGAATTGGAGGAGAATCGTCTTGAACGATGCGGAACAGAGCTGGCATCGGGTCAAGAGTATGATATGGTGGGTGACCTTCTAGTAGTTCGATCACGACGCAGCCTACGCTCCTGTTAGATTTAGAAGGTGAGTGCAATATCACTGAGAAGGGGAGGACAATACCATATATCGGACGCGGTAGTTGCACCAGACTGCTCGATAACTTCAGGGGCCACTATAGAGAGGGTTTAGTTTGTGTGACGATGGAGGTCTTTGAGACGTACTCCAGTAAGGACTACCCACGACCGCTCCGTCAGTAACACCCCCTGTCTTCGCAGCCACACCAAAATCTGCCAACTTCACGGTACCATCTTTATTCGTCAGAATATTTGCACCTTTAATATCGCGGTGGATGACCCCTTGATCATGGAGATAGACAAGACCCTCTAAGGTTTGTGAGATATAGACTGCAACGAGGTTTTCGGGGAATTTTCCAAATCGCTTGGAAATGTTGTGTAGAGAACCATTCTCGCAGAATCTAAGGAACGTGAGATTTAAGGATGAGAACATACATGACAAATCGTACTCGAGAATAATGTATAAGTATTCACGCGTCTTGACGAAGCCTTTGTATTTGACAATATTCGGATGCTGAAGCAGAGGAAAATGATCAACTGACAATGTAAAAATTACACAACGATCTCACGTTGAGGTTCTTGAGGAGGTCGATTTCTGACTGAACACGCGGGGAAATGAATACGCATGCATGAGCTTCGATTCATGGTCACTCACCATGATTTCTCCAATCTCGCCTTTTGGGATATTGCTCAACTGTATCTCCTTTACAGCTACCGTTTCCCCAGTCGCCCAGTTCAATGCCCCTGTTGATATCGTCACGAATATGATCTCGATGTGAGTAATGTTGTTACGAACGATAGACCTGCCCAAACGCCCCTTTTCCAAGCGAATCTCCTAATTGCTAGACTCATCTCAGAAAGAAGAACTCTCAATAATAGATAAGGTGGCATACATAATCATTTAGAGACTTCAAATTACTGGCAGGCTTTGAGCCAGAAGATGAGGTTGGTCGTGACTTGGACATGAGTGTGAGTTACAGTGTTTGAGTGGATCTTTTCTTGGTCTGTGGTCGTAGTAGAAAAAGAATGATTTCAATACGCGTCGGCAGTCGCGTCCTGCGCAGACCACAGGGAAAGATTCGCGGCAAGTCGGGTCGTCTGGCAGACGGTTGCCCAATTGCAAGGGTAGCCTTTTCGGCTCGGTACGGGTGTGTTTTGCAGAAATTATTAATTAATTAAAAAATAAATCGGAAAAGGGAGCAGGAGAGAGGGAGGAGGAGAAGGAGAGTTCGATGCATCTCCCGTTGACCCTGCAAATCTGTT